>Ga0265301_10006106_pt1 | contig 11624 bp, 11 predicted proteins | sample AusTroGonzalo_MG_2_FD_193488 | JGI IMG/M metagenome (GOLD analysis project Ga0265301, IMG submission 193488) | Bovine rumen microbial communities from tropical cattle in Woodstock, Queensland, Australia - Gonzalo_04 | ecosystem: Host-associated > Mammals > Digestive system > Stomach > Rumen ...
CGAGAAACCATCCGCCGCTGAAGATGATAAGCGGCACCAGCACTGTCGTGAATGACATTATCACTATCGTAAACTTCATCCATCCGAGAAGTCCGCTACGGTCATGGTCATAATAGTCGGCGAGCACCAGCTCCATTCGCGACACCTCGCGGAGATGAAGCCAGCTATAGTAAATCTGCATCACGCTGTACGCGAAACTTGCAAGTATCTCTGAATAAAGCAGCCGTCTCGACCCTTCACCGCCCACGATGCCGTATGACAAGAGAGCCAACGCAATCAGCCATGTAGGGATGCCCGCCAGCCATTCAAAGCGGCTGATGCGACCTTGACGTTCAAGGTTAAGGATGTTGAGCGACATCAACGCCGCTGCCGGGATAAAAAACACCAGATTTATCATCACAGCCTGTTCCATGCTCGTCGCGCGGCTCCCGCTGATGTACTGAATCAGGAACTGCACGCCTATCAGCATAAGACCGCCAGTCATGAGCCAACGCGAACGGTTAGCCACTCGGTTTTCAATCACCCTTCGAGGCAGAAACAACACGAGCGCCAACGCCATCAGCGTCATCAATAACACTGCCGAAAACTGCATTTCCTTCATCGTACCTATTATTAATTTTTAAGGCGCAAAAATACAAAAAAATAACTAAAAATAATTTAAAAAAACACATCATTATATCAAAAAAACGATTATCTTTGCATCGAATTCTTTAACATCAAAATAGACAGAATATGGAAGAAAATGAAAAGATGAACAATCGTGAGGAATTGTTTTCGAGACCGGTACGTGCAGGTAAACGCACATATTTTTTCGATGTGAAAGCAACAAGAGGCGATGAAAAATACATCACCATCACAGAAAGCAAGCGCCGTTTCAGCAATGAGCAGAACCGCTTCTTCTATGAAAAACACAAAATTTTCCTTTACAAAGAAGACTTCGAGAAATTTGCCAACGCCCTTAAGGAAACCCTTAATTTTATTGAGACTGGCGAATATCCGGAAGGCTATTTCGACGAGCCTAAAGGCTATGACGAGCCAAACGAAGGCGAGATGAAAGACGATGTCGAAGATTGGTTCAACGACATGGAGAAAAAATAGTTTAGAGTTTAGAGTTTAGAGTTTAAAGTTTAAAGATAAAAGTCCCGATAATGATTATGTTATCGGGATTTTTTATTGTTCATAATTTATTTAAAAATAATATAAGTATTTCGAAAATATTCCGTATCTTTGTACGTTTGAATTAATACATATTTTTTAGCAATGGGAAAGATTATCGCGATAGCAAATCAGAAGGGCGGTGTAGGCAAAACGACCACCGCGATTAACCTGGCGGCAAGTCTGGCAGTGTTGGAGCACAAGACATTACTCATCGACGCTGACCCTCAGGCTAACGCCACATCGGGCGTGGGCTTTGACCCGAAAACCATCGACGCAAGCATCTACGAATGCATCATCGACCACATCGACCCGCGTACGATAATAAAGGAAACGGAGACACCGAACCTGTTCCTTCTGCCGGCACATATCGATCTCGTGGGCGCGGAGATAGAAATCATCAACGTGCCGCAACGCGAGCAGATGATGCGTAACTGCCTCGCCCCTATCAGAGACGAATACGACTTCATCATCATCGACTGCTCGCCGTCGCTCGGTCTCATCACCGTCAACTCGCTGACAGCCGCCGACTCGGTGATAATCCCAGTGCAATGCCAATATTTCGCACTCGAAGGTCTCGGCAAGCTGCTCAACACCATCAAGATAGTGCAGTCACGCTTCAACCAAGACCTCGACATTGAAGGCATACTGTTGACGATGTTCGACAGCCGCACACGCATCTCGAAGCAGGTGGTGGATGAAGTCAAGACGCATTTCCAGACCATGGTGTTCGACACCATCATCAACGTGAACACACGTCTCAGCGAGGCGCCGAGCTTCGGACAGCCCATCATCATGCATGACGCGGCAAGCAGCGGAGCCATCAACTACATCAACCTTGCACGCGAGATTATAGAACGTAACATCTAAGGAAAAATGACAACACCAAATAAGAAAAGAGGACTCGGTCGCGGCCTCGACGCCATATTGCAAAGTCCCGAGACGGACATCACTTCAGTAGACATCTCAGGCAACTATGTGGCGGGCGCCATAGCACAGATTGATATAGAAAAAATCGAGACGAACCCGTTCCAGCCGAGAACCGACTTCGACGAGACATCGCTCAACGAGCTCACGGAATCAATAAAAAACCAAGGCGTCATCCAGCCTGTGACAGTGCGCAAGATGGGCTACGACAAATACCAGCTCATATCCGGCGAACGCCGTCTGCGCGCATCCAAGATGGCAGGACTCAAGACCATCCCGGTGTTCATCCGCGTGGCTAACGACGAGCAGATGCTCGAGATGGCACTCATCGAGAATATACACCGCGAGAACCTCAACGCCATAGAAGTGGCGATTTCTTATCAAAGACTGCTCGAAGAATGCAAGCTCACCCAAGACCAGCTTTCCGAGAAAGTCGGCAAAGACCGCTCAACAGTGGCCAACTTCCTGAGATTGCTGAAGCTTCCGGCAGAGATCCAGATCGCCATCCGTGACGGATATATCACAATGGGACACGCCAAGGCTTTGATCAACATCAACGACAAGTCAAAGCAGCTCATCATCTTGAAACGTATCATCGATGAAGACCTTAGCGTGCGTCAGGTAGAGATGCTGGCTCGCGAGCAAACACCGGTGAAGAAACAAAAAGACATACTCCCTGAGAGCTATAAGATACAAGCAGAGACATTGGCGAAAGCCCTCAAGATGGGTGTGAAAGTTAGTCGCAACAGCAAAGGCAAAGGCTCTCTGACATTCAACTTCAAAAACGACGAGGAGTTTGAAAGACTCATCGACTTTATAAACAAAGGCAATTGATAATGAAACGGTTAGGACTGTTATTGATATTACTCACACTTGCATGGCAAGGCATCAAAGCTCAAGACACCATCATCCTGACGCAGGATGACCCTGTCCAGACCGCAAGCATCAAAAGCAGCCACAGTCCGAAAAAAGCCACACTGCTCGCCCTTATCCCGGGCGCCGGACAGGCATACAACCACAAATATTGGAAGATGCCGATAGTTTATGCAGGCTTCGGCGTGACGACATATTTCGCTATCAGAAACGGCAAAGATTATCGTCTTTACAGAGATGCCTACGACTACAAGATGGGTATCAAGACCGACGTCAGCCAAGATGCCATCGACGAATCGACGAAATATACCGAAGACAACCTCATCACCTTGCGTGACTATTATCGCGGCAACATGGAGCTCAGCTGGATCATCACGGCAGCGTGGTACATACTTCAGATCATCGACGCCAACGTCGACGCCCACTTCTTCTATTACGATGTGGGCGACGACCTGACATTACACGTTGAGCCACAGTTCAACCCGATAAATGAGGTTAATTTCGGACACGGAAACACTTTAGGATTAACATTGAAACTGAATTTTTAGATGAGAATAGTAATACTTGGATATGGCAAGATGGGTCACGAGGTGGAGCAGATAGCTCTACAGCGCGGGCATGAGGTGGTATATCGCATCGACACCGAGCAGGACTGGTACTACAACATCGACGGCATCGCTGATTGCGACGTGGTGATAGAGTTCAGCACACCTGCCACCGCCATCGCCAACATCGAGAAATGCTTTGAGCTCGACATCCCGATGGTCATCGGCACCACCGGATGGTACGAGCACCTCGACGAAATCAGCAGTCGCTGCAAGAATGAGGGTCATACGCTGTTTTATGCGCCTAACTTCAGCATCGGGATGAATTTTGTCTTTAAACTGAATAAAGAAATGGCAAAATTCGCTCAAAAATATGACTATCAGCTAGATATCACCGAGACGCATCATATCCATAAGCTCGACAAGCCAAGCGGGACAGCGATAAAGCTTGCCGAGGACATCATCGACAACAACGAAAATTACGAATATTGGATGCTTGACGACGAAGACGAACCTTTGAATGACGATGCCAAGATGCTGAGAGTCAATGCCATCAGGGAAGGTGAAGTATTCGGCATCCACGAAATCAAGGCGTTGTCAGACTGCGACGAGATAACACTGCGCCACGAGGCGTTCAGCCGCAAAGGATTCGCCACCGGCGCCGTCATCGCCGCAGAGTTTATACAGAATAAAAAAGGAATTTATACAATGGAGGATTTATTATGAATATGCTGATAACAATATTGCTTTTACCATTTGTTTTTTCAATCTGTGCAGCGTTCTGCTACAAATTCTATGAAGGCGCCGGATACAGCAAAAACACCGCTTTCATCCCTTATTACAACCTTTATATCTTATCGAGAATCATAGGATGGAATAAATGGTGGTGCTATGTTTTGCTGATATTCCCATATATCAACACTTTCATGGCATTTCTGATGTTCATCGAGTTGGCTAAATGCTACAACAGATTCAGCTTCGGTGAAATCGTGGCTGCGGGCTTCTTCCCTTACGTCTATTTCCCGGTTTTGAGTAAGAAAAACGTGACATATCACGATCCGAGAACGACGGTACGTCCACCTAAAGGCTGGGTGCGCGACTGGCTCGACGCCATCCTCTGGGCAGTGTTCGCCGCATTGATTATCAGGACTTTCCTCTTCGAGATGTACACCATCCCGTCGTCAAGTATGGAAGGCACGCTCATGACCGGCGACTACCTCCTCGTGAGCAAGATAGGCTACGGACCACGCTTCCCCAACACGCCGCTCAGTTTCCCGTTTGTGCATCACACCATGCCTTGGTCAAAAACAATGAAATCATACATCGAATGGCCACAATGCGGTTACTGGCGATTGCCTGGCTTCAGCAGCATCAAACGCAACGACCCTATAGTGTTCAACTTCCCTGCCGGCGATACCGTGAGCGAGGTATATCAGAGCAATGTCACTTATTATCAGTTAGTTAGAAGATATGGCAGAGAACGTGTCAACAATGACAAAGCCAACTTCGGCAGAATCATCACACGACCTGTCGATAAGCGCGAGAACTATGTAAAACGCCTCATCGCCTTGCCTGGCGACACCCTCCAAATCATCGACGGAGTGGTGTATATCAACGGCGAGATAGGCTATCAGCCGCCATTTATGCAACATAATTATCTTGTAAAAATCAACGGTAACAGCTTGAATCCTAAGGTTTTGGAAAGATACGGCATCTATGAAGGATATAGGACCCCTGTCGCTAACGAGTTCATCCTGAATATGAACGCAACGACAGCCCAAGAGTTCGCAAAACAGTCGTTCGTGACCGAGGTGACAAAGGTCGTATCGCCTGCCGGCACTGAGGTTTCGCAAGAGATCTTCCCTAACGACACCCTACATTTCAAATGGAACGTCGACAACTTCGGACCTATTGTGATCCCACAGGAAGACGTCACCGTAAAAATCACTCCTGAAAACATAGCGCTTTATGAACGCTGCATCACAGCATACGAACATAACACATTGACAATCAAGGATAATAAGATTTATATTAATGGAAATGAAACTGACGAATATACTTTCGGAATGGACTATTACTGGATGATGGGCGACAACCGTCACAACTCTCAGGACTCACGCTTCTGGGGTTATGTGCCTGTTGATCATATCGTTGGAAAACCGCTATTTGTCTGGTTCTCAAAGGATAGCACATACGGCAAGATTCGTTGGAACAGATTATTCAAATTTCCAAAATAACAGAAAATGACAGAAAACAAGAATAGACTTAGAGTTCAACCGACCCCTGTTGTTTTTAAGGATGAGGTGGCTAAACCTGTAAAAAAGACTGTAGAAAAGTCTGAAAAGAAGGTTGAGAAACCCATCAAGCTCAAGGCGACGAAAAAACCAGAAAGCAAAGTCGCCAAACGCCGCAAAGAACACAATGGACGAGGCAGGATCTGCTTCGGCATCCTGATTTTCCTGATAAGCGTATTCCTGCTTATCGCCTTCGCTTGCCCTTATCTCGGCTTGGAGCCTAAAGGCAAGTGGCTCAACTATTTAGGGGAAGAAATGAGTCTTAATATGTTCGGTTTGGGAACCGCTTATATCATTTTCCTCATCGGACTGCTCGGCGTCAGCTTGATGTGCAATAAATCGTTCATCAAAGGCTGGACTCTTTGGAAATACGGTCTGATTTTTGTCCTTTGGGTACCTATTTTCCTAGCCCTTATTCTTGACAACGGCGTCATGAGCAACTGGAAATACTACGGTCTCATAGGTTACAAATGTTTCGCTTATACACAGATGTACATTGGCACAATAGGCGTCATTTTGTTACTGGTATTCACAGCTTTCCTATATATTTTCTTCACTTTCAACATAAAATTTGATTTCTTAAAGAAGAAAGAAAGCAGCATTATCCCCGCAAATGAAGATGAGGCATACGAAGAAGAGCCGGAGCCTGTCATCAACAGACCTCTCAATCGGCCAATAAATCAGGAAAAGCCTACAGAAATTGATCTTACCGATGGTTTTGATGATGAAAAAGACGACGAAGATAAGGATATTGATGAAGATGAAGACGAAGATGAGGAAGTTGAAATAACTGTCATCAAAAAGCATAAGGATGATGAGGTACCTGTTGAAGTCGAGCCTGAAGAGATACCGGCAAAAGCTGATGAGGTGGAGATGGAAATCACCGAGCAGACTGAGGAGAAACAGGTCAAGGAAAACGGCGAGCATTTCGGTCTAGACACTTCTTACGACCCGAAACTCGAGCTTTCAGACTTCAAACTTCCGCCTCTCGACTTGCTTAAAGACTATGGCGACGAAGACAACGGCGTTGACCGTGAGGAGCTTGAAGCCAACAAGAAACGTATCGTCGACACCCTCGCCAACTATTCTATTGAAATTGATAAGATTAAAGCCACTATCGGTCCTACCGTCACTTTGTATGAGATAGTGCCTGCTGCTGGCGTCAGAATCTCTAAAATCAAGGGATTGCAGGACGATATCGCGCTCAGCCTTGCCGCGTTGGGAATCCGTATCATCGCTCCTATCCCGGGCAAGGGCACCGTCGGTATCGAGGTACCTAACAAGAAGCCGCAGACAGTGTCGATGCGTACCATCATAGGCTCTGAGAAGTTCCAAAAGAGCGGCTATGCATTGCCGTTCGGTATCGGAAAGACCATCCAAAACGAGAGCTACGTCGCCGACCTTGCCAAGATGCCGCATATCCTGATGGCTGGTGCCACAGGACAAGGTAAGTCTGTGGGTCTCAATGCTATTATAGCATCGTTGCTGTACAGCAAACACCCTGCCGAGCTGAAGTTCATCCTCGTCGACCCGAAGAAGGTCGAGTTGAGCCTTTACCGTAAGATCGAGCGTCATTATCTCGCCAAGCTGCCGGATGCCGAAGACGCCATCATCACCGACGTGAGAAAGGTCGTGCGCACGCTCAACTCCTTGTGCATCGAGATGGACAACCGTTATGAGCTCATGAAAGACGCCGGTGTGCGTAACATCAAGGAATATAACGAAAAGTTTGTGAGCCGCCGTCTCAACCCGAACGACGGTCATCACTTCATGCCATACATCGTGCTCGTCGTCGATGAGTTCGCTGACCTCATCATGACGGCAGGCCGTGAAGTGGAAGGCCCTATCGCACGTCTGGCACAGCTGGCGCGTGCTATCGGTATCCACCTCATCATCGCAACGCAGCGTCCTTCAGTGAAGATCATCACAGGTACCATCAAGGCTAACTTCCCTGCACGTATCGCATTCCGCGTCATCTCGCGTGTCGACTCGGCCACCATCTTGGATAGCAACGGCGCCGAACAGCTCGTCGGACGCGGTGATATGCTTATGTCGACAGGCCAAGACCTGGTGCGTCTGCAGTGTCCGTTCATCGACACGCCTGAAGTCGAGGCGATATGCGACTACATCGGTGAGCAGCGCGGCTATGAAGACGCCTACCTCCTCCCCGACTGCCCGGACGAACAGGAAGAAGGCGGCTCGAAAGATGCCATGGACCCGAACGAACGCGACCCTCTCTTCGAAGACGCAGCACGTATCGTGGTGCAGACTCAACAAGGTTCGACATCAATGCTGCAGCGTAAGCTGAAACTCGGCTACAACCGTGCGGGACGTATCATCGACCAGCTCGAGAAAGCAGGCATCGTGGGCCCGTTCGCAGGTAGTAAACAACGTGAAGTGAAAGTGGCTACCGAGTTCGCCCTCGAGCAGTTCCTCAAAGACCTCGATTTAGACAACGATATTAAAAACAACGAATTTATTTAATTGACATGAAAAGATATTTCTTACTGATAATCAGTATCTTAACATTAGGTTTTAGCCTTAAGGCACAGGATGCAGAGACTATGTTTAAAGCTGCCGTTGACAAGCTGAAATCATACGACAACATCGAAATCGCTTTCAATTACAGCATGATCAACACCGAAGCTGGCATCTACGAGACCATGGAAGGCTCTGGCTTCCTGCAAGACAAGGCTTTCAAGCTGCATATCATGGGTCAGGACATCATCTGCGACGGTCGTATCACCTGGACTTATAACGCTGATGCTGAAGAGGTTATGATTAGCGAAGTCGACTCAGACGGAGGCAACTCCCCTATCGCCATCATCAACTCTTATTACGACAACATCACGGCAAAATTCCTCGAAAGCAACAATGGAAGTGATAAACTAATCGAAGTGAAGCCGTTGTCCGGCGATGAGAATATAGAAAAGATCGTCGTGTCTATCGACGAGAAAACATTGGAAATCAAAGATTTGCACGTATTCGACCATAACAAGAACGAATTCGTTTACGATATAACAAAATTCGTCACCAATCAGAAACTGCCTGCCGGTTTCTTCACTTTCAATGAGGCCGACTACCCTGACGTGGAAATCATCGACATGAGATAGTGGACAACGAGCGCAGACATATCGTTTTTTTGGCGCGCTGGTATCCCCATCGCTACGACTCCATGCTCGGGCTCTTCGTGCAGCGTCATGCCGAGGCAGCAGCCTTGTACAACGACATTTCTGTTATATACGTTCACCCTGATAATCAATATGATATCGTTGACGAGACCATAAATAACGTTCGCACGATACGTGTTTATTACAAACAATCTAAATCTAAGATTCTTTCTTTATTAAGATTTTTTAGAGCAAATAGAAAAGCTCTGAAACGTCTGCAGAAACCGGACATCATCCACGTCCACGTTCTCACGCGTCTCGGTTTGATAGCTTGGTGGCACAAAATCATTCACGGCACACCTTATATTATTACGGAACATTGGTCACGCTACCTTCCCGGCAATGATTTCAGCGGATTTCTCAGAAAGAAACTGACGAAAACCGTAGTAAAACGTGCATCTGCCGTCACCACCGTCACCGATATCCTTGCCAAAGCGATGCAAGGCCACGGGCTTAATAACAAGAATTATGTCATCGTGCCTAATGTCGTGGATATCAACGTGTTCAAGCCAAAACAGCATCACAATGCAACACCGAAAATCGTTCATATCAGCTGTTTTGAAAACAAATCCAAAAACATCACTGGCTTAATCGACGCTTTGCAAATTCTTGAAGGCAAAAACATCAGTTTTGAATGTGTTTTCATCGGCGATGGCATTGATTTTAACATGATAAAAGAATATTCCCTGCAGTTAAAGCATCAGGAAAACATAAGATTTACAGGTGTTTTGGAAGGTCAGCAACTGATTGATGAATTAGCTTCCGGTGATTTCCTTGTGCTTTCAAGCAACTACGAAACCCAGGGTGTCGTTCTGCTTGAAGCCTTTGCCTGCGGGTTGCCTGTAGTGAGCACCAATGTCGGCGGGATACCTGAGATCGTTAACGAAAGCAACGGCATCCTCGTCCCTCCTCAAGACCCTGAAAAGCTTGCCGAGGCGATGGAAACTATGCTGCAGACATATCAAAACTACGATGCCATGGCCCTTCGCGAAGGCGTAATAAAAAAGTTTTCCAACGAAACCGTCGGAAAACTTCTTAATTCTATCTATAAATCTCTTTAGAGTCCCATCTTTTTCACGATCATCTTCACGAACTCTGTGTTTGCGAAGTGACCCGGTTTGTATGCCGTCACCTTTCCGATGATTGGCATTCCGAGAAGTGTGAGGTCGCCGACGAGGTCGAGCAGCTTATGACGTGCCGGCTCGTTGTCGAAGTACAGTGTCACATTGTTAAGGATACCGCCTTCGTGCACTGCCACCGATTCTTTGTGGAACAGCTTTGCCACACGTTTCAGGTCTTCTTCAGAGACTTGTTTCTCGATGAAAACGATAGCATTTGAGAGGTCACCGCCCTTGATGAGGTTGTGTGCGAGCAGCATCTCGAGCTCCTGGAAGAACACAAATGTTCTGCACATAGCGAAGTCTGTCTCAAACTCGCTGATATCATGCATATGTGCCTCCTGTACGTTGAGAACTCCTGATTTGTAATCGACTTTCACGTCGATGCTGAACTTGTCAGCTGGTTCAACGACGAGTTCGCAACCTACTTTAGGGTGAGTATAAACAATCTTCTTGGTGATTTTCAAGCATTTACGCTCAGCGTCCTGTTCTTCGATGCCAGCTTCTTTCAAAGCTTCCAACACTATTCTTGAGCTTCCGTCCAGGATTGGTGGCTCCTCGCAGTTCAAATCGATAAGCACATTGTCGATATTCATAGCTCTCAAAGCTGCCATGATATGTTCAACAGTGTAAACCTTAACGCCATTTTGTGCAATAGTGGTGCCTCGCGAGGTGTCTACCACATTGTAAACACGCGCTTCCACTATAGGCTGACCAAAGAGGTCAACTCTTCTAAACTTAATACCGTGATTGATATCTGCAGGATGGAATGTCAGCGTGCCGCTTTGACCTGTATGCAATCCAGTTCCGCTAATGCTGACGCTCTTTTTAATTGTATGTTGTTTTTCCACCATTATAGTCTGAATCGAAAATATGAGGCAAAATTACAAAAATATATGTTACTTCGACAATATTTCTGCAAGTTTTTTCTCCAAATCGGCGATTTTTTCTTCCAGTTTTTCTATATTGCGTTGTCTAACAATATCTTTCATATATTTAGCATAATCGTATGCTGGAGCTCCCATTATCGATTTACCAGGCTCTTTCACTCCCTTTGTCAGACCCGACTGTGGTCCGATGATGGTTCTGTCGGCCACTGTAAGGTGTCCTGAGATACCCACCTGACCGGCAATGATGCAGTTCTTCCCGACGTGTGCCGAGCCTGCGATACCCGATTGTGCTGCCATTGCCGTATTTTCTCCGACTTCCACATTATGGGCGATTTGGATAAGATTATCGAGCTTCACTCCGTTATGGATCTTCGTCGATTCCATCGTTGAGCGGTCGATGGTGGTGTTAGCGCCGATTTCCACATTATCGCCAACCATAACATTACCGATTTGAGGCACTTTCTTATATGTACCGTCAGGTTGTGGCACAAAGCCGAAGCCGTCAGCTCCGAGCACCGCACCTGAGTGGATGATGCATTCCTTGCCGATATGCGTCATCGCATAAAGTTTCACGCCAGAATAAAGCACTGTGTTGTCGCCAATCACGACGTCATCGCCGATATAGCACTGAGGATAAATCTTCACGTTATTG
>Ga0265301_10006107_pt1 | contig 11622 bp, 10 predicted proteins | sample AusTroGonzalo_MG_2_FD_193488 | JGI IMG/M metagenome (GOLD analysis project Ga0265301, IMG submission 193488) | Bovine rumen microbial communities from tropical cattle in Woodstock, Queensland, Australia - Gonzalo_04 | ecosystem: Host-associated > Mammals > Digestive system > Stomach > Rumen ...
AGATCATGAACGACATTTATGACATGTGCGTTGAGTACGGTAAACAGGCTGACGGTACTATCAACTACGTGAAGGGCGCCAACATCGCCGGCTTCATGCGCGTTGCAAAAGCTATGTTAGCTCAGGGAATCATCTAATCGGTCATTCGATTTGAAAAATTGTAGAGACGTGCCATGGTGCGTCTCTACATTTTTTATATATTTGCAAAAAATAATTCGATGTCATCCTTCGACGAAATATTATCAAAAAACGAGTTCACCCACGATGAGCTGAAGACGCTTCTTGCCGCGGAAGGCGAGGAGATGTCTCGTCTTTTCGACAAGGCACTGAAGACAAAGCTCAAATACCTCGACAATTACGTTCATTTGCGCGGTTTGATTGAATACAGCAACCGCTGCGCGAAGTATTGCCTTTACTGCGGCGTGCGTGGCAAAAACACCAAGGTTGAACGTTATACATTAAGCGATGAAGAAGTGCTTGAATGCGCCCGTCTGGCTCATGAGCTGGGCTATGGCTCTGTCGCCATACAAAGTGGTGAGCGCGACGACAAAGAATTTGTCGATAAGATAGAATATCTCGTCAAGGAAATAAAGAAAATCGACAACGGCAGCCTCGGAATAACGCTTTCGTTGGGTGAACAGACAGAAGAAACCTACCGCCGCTGGTTTGAAGCCGGAGCCCACCGTTATTTGCTAAGAATTGAAGCCTCAGATGAAGAACTTTATTATAAGATCCATCCGAAGGATAAAAAACACGACTTCCATAAACGTATGGAATGCATAGATTCTCTGTTGCGCCTCGGCTATCAGACAGGCACCGGCGTAATGGTAGGTTTGCCATTCCAAACGTTGGATAACCTGGCTGACGACCTCCTTTTCTTCAAGAAAAAAGACGTGGCTATGGTGGGAATGGGACCATTTATCCCGCATCCTGATACTCCATTATGGGAATTCAGAGACCAGATTCCATCGGCGAAAGACCGTATGAATCTCACTCTGAAGATGATAGCCGTCTTGCGCCTGATGATGCCTGAAATCAACATGGTGGCGGCAACAGCCAACCAGACAGTTGACCCGCTCGGCCGCGAGAAAGCAATCATGGTGGGAGCAAACGTCATCATGCCGAACCTCACACCGAACGAGTTCCGCGAAAACTACCTGATTTATCCCGACAAGGCCTGCGTCAAAGACAAACCCGACCAATGTCAGACATGCTTAGATGTACGCATGGCATCAATCGGGCATAAAGTGCTATATAACGCTTGGGGCGACTCGAAAGCGTTTACCGACAGGAAAAATTAATTAAGACAGGATTAACAAGATTTACAAGATATTGACTAAATATGATTTTGGACGACCAATTGGCCGTCCAAAATCTTTTTATTATAAAAACTTGTTAATCTTATAAATCCTGTCTAAAACTGTGGAAAAACAAATCCTGTTAATCTTGTACATCCTGTCTAAAAAACAAAATCTTGTCAATCTTGTCTTAGAAATACAAGTCTCTTTCCCCTTGCTTGATTCTCTCAATGCGCTTTTTGAGTTCATCGAGGAACTGCGGATCAACGTTCTTGAAGTTGTTTTCGATGGTTTTCCAGCCTTTTGCGGCCACTTCAGGTGTTGCGTAATCGACAAGGTATTCCGACAAGGTGAGGATGGCATTCGGCGTGCAATAGCGCTTGATGAAGCCTGGAACGCTGAACTCCATGAAATGCTCGCCGGTACGACCCAAACGATAGCATGCTGTGCAGAAGCTCGGGATGAAGTCGTGGTCGAGGAGCTTGTCGATAATCTCGCCCAAGGTACGGTCGTCGCCAATCTTGAACTGCTCGCGGTGCAGGTTCTGGTCTTCCTGCTTGTCGCTGTTTTTCTCTTCTTCCTCGTGATGATATTTGTAGTCGCCAATCTGCAGGTTGGTGCCGCCGTCGATCTGTGAGATGCCGTATTCAATGGCTTTTGCACGGAAGTCGGCGTCCTCACGTGCTGTCAGAATCATGCCTGTGTAAGGCACTGCCAGACGGAAGATGGCGATAATTTTCTCAAATGTGTCGTCGTCAACAAAATATTTCTTGTCGATGCTCAAGCCTGATGCGTCTTTGATACGAGGGAACGAGATGGTGTGTGGTCCCACGTTGAAGCAAGCCTCGAGGTGGTTGGTGTGACGAATCATTGCCAAGACCTCGTAACGCCAGTCGTACAAGCCGAAGAGGATACCCAGACCGTTGTCGTCGATGCCTGCCTGCTGAGCGCGGTCCATGGCGGTCAGACGGTAATTGTAATCGCCTTTCTTGGTGTTAATCGGGTGATATTCGTTGTAGATCTCAGGGCAGTAAGTCTCCTGGAAGATCTGATATGTTCCGATGCCGGCCTCTTTCACTGTGCGGAAGCCTTCAACATCCAATGGAGCTGCGTTGATGTTCACGCGGCGGATCGAGCCTTTGCCTTTCTTGGTGTTGTAAGTCACTTTCACAGTGTGAGCGATATACTCCGGTGAATATTTCGGTGACTCGCCATAAACCAGGATGAGACGTTTCTGGCCGTCGTCCTCCAAAGCCTCAACATTGCGGACGAGTTCTTCGTCGGTGAGGGTGGTACGGATCTGCTCTTTGTTCGATGAGCGGAATCCGCAGTAGCTGCAGTTGTTTACGCAATAGTTACCCACGTAGAGAGGGGCGAAGAGCACGATACGGTTGCCGTAGATGCGGCGTTTCAACTCGCGAGCGCCTTCCTTGATTTCTTCGACGAGCTTAGGATCGGTGGTGTTGACCAAAACAGCTGTCTCTTCCATCGTCAGGCGGTTCTTTGCCAGTGATTTCTCGATGATTTCGTGCACGCGCTCTGGAGTGCTCTTGGTGTTGTTGATGTAGTCCCAAATCTCTTCCGATGAGATAAACGGGCGGTTAGGCTCGTCTGGGATGCGACATTTTTCCGGATGAAATTGCATATTTTTAGCTTTTTATTTGTTATTTTTCCTTTCAAAACAACAAAATTCAGCTGAGAAATGACGTGTTTCAATTCCCTTGCCGTCGGATTTTTACCTCTTCCGGCTCTGACTTTTTATTCGTAAAGCCCTTAGTCTCAATAACTTATCTCGACTTTAGGTCATCTACAAACTATTGTTGGTTGGTCTTGCAAATATACTCTTTTTTCTAATTAAAAAATATTTTTAATAAAAAAGTCTAATGGCTAATAGCTAATGGCTAAAAACTTTCGTTACTCTTTCGAAAATGCCGTTCATGTAGGCTATTGCCATGCCGTAGTTGCTGATCGGGATGCCGTTTTCTACTGCCATGTTCGTGCGGTTGATGAGCTGCTTGCGTGTCGCCATGCAGCCGCCGCATTGAATGGCCATCGCGTATTGACGGATGTTTTCGATAGGGGTGAGGCCTGAAAGATAAGTGAATTCGATGTTTTTTCCTGTGAATTTCCTGATGAGATTCGGCAGTTTCACTCTTCCGATGTCGCCGCAGCTTATTTCGTGAGTGCATGACTCGAGCATGAGGATTTTGTCGCCGTCTTTGAGGTTCGACAGGTGAGGGGTGCCTTTCAGATAATTCTCGAAGTCGCCTCTCAGTCGGGCCAGGATGATGCTGAAGCTCGTGAGCATCACGTCTTTCGGCACAATCTCGTTGACGATCTTAAACACTTGAGAGTCGGTGACTACTAGATTCGGACGCGGCATGTTTGATTCGAAATACTGTTTCAGTGCTGTTTCTTTCAGCACCACACAGATGCAGTCGTTATCGAGCACGTCGCGTATTGCCATCACCTGAGGCAGAATCATACGGCCTTCAGGAGCCTCGTCGTCGATAGGGGTGACCAGAACCACCACGTCGCCGGGTTTTATTATGCCTCCGAGCAGCGATGCTTTCTTGTATGCGCTTTCAGGGATGGCTTTTTTCAGAGCTTCTTGAAGCACTTTTGCATCGTCTTTTAAGGCGCTGAATTCCAGAACTTTAGTGGAAAACTCGCTTTCAATGGCTTGTTTGTGGCGTTCCGGGAGCTCAGAGATATCCGATTTGTTATGCACAATAATATAAGGTATCTCGTGTTTTTTGAATTCTCCGATTATGGCTTTTTCCGGCTCCCCGAATTCCTCTCCGGCGATCACCAGGATCGCGCAGTCAATCTCTTTCAGTGTCTGGTAGGTCTTTTCCACGCGTTGTTTGCCGAGTTCGCTCATATCGTCGATGCCGGCGGTGTCGATCAAAATCACCGGACCGATGCCGAATATCTCGATTGATTTCTTCACCGGGTCGGTGGTCGTTCCTGCCTGTTCCGACACAATCGCCATCTTTTGTCCCGTTAACTTGTTGATTATCGAGCTTTTGCCGTTATTCATCCGCCCGAAGATCCCGATATGAGGTTTTAAATCCTTTGCCATTTTCTGAAAAATTGTTTTGCAAAGATAGGAAAAATTTTTGGTTTTATGCCTTGACAGGCGGTTTTAATTATACTTTTTTCTTGACAAAAAAGTATCCAAAAAGTCAAGGCCTGAATTATCGGCCCTCGCTGCCCCGCGATTCGGGCCTGGCCACCGTGACGCGTAGCGTAGGCGTAGGGTAAGCGAATTTCCGTCTTTTTATCGCCCTTCCCGAAAAAAGCTTTATCTTTGCGGGAAAATAATTTTAGGATGAAAATTCTGATTCTTTCAGGCAGTCCACGAAAAGACGGCAACACTGATATACTTGTAGAGGCATTCGTCAAAGGTGCGTCTCAAAAATTAGCACGTCAACCCATGTAAAGGCTGTATCAAAGATGGCGATGCTGTGAAAGAAGCTTATGAATTGGGAAAAAGTATTTAAGTATGAATTGGACAATAATAATCATCGAAACAATAATCCTGACGGCGGCTTTTACGGCAATGATTCTAATTCCGCTGGTGAAGAATCCTGTGTGGTGGATTGCCGACTATCCTGAGGATATTCAAGAGGAGTATTTCAAAACCCACGAGCGCATACCTTCAAAATTTTTAACTCCGACAGTTTTATTGAAGAAGGGAATGGCGCTACTCATTGCACTCGCTCTGTTACTTGTAGTGGTTAAGTTGGCTGGCGCTTATGATTTCTGGTCGGCGTTGGGAGTGGGCTATGGAATATGGCTTTTCATCGACTGGTACGACTGCTTCTTTTTGGATTGGGTGTTGTTTGCGAATATGAAAAAGGTTCGTCTTCCCGGTACCGAACACATGGACGAGGCTTATCACCAAAAGAAATACCACTTCATTCAATCCTGCTGGGGTATGCTAATAGGACTGATACCTTGCCTTATCGGAGCAGGACTTTATTCGTGGTTAATATGTTAAATAGATAGTATGAAAAAAGCATTACTAATCGCATTGGGACTGATTAGTTTGGGTCTTGGAGCTTTGGGCGTAGTGGTGCCCGGACTGCCAACAACGCCATTTCTTTTGTTGGCTTCATGGTGTTTCTACCGCTCATCGCAACGGTTGCAGGACTGGCTTTTGAAGTCATGGCTCGGCACTTACATCCGCGGCTATCACCGTCGTGGCGGAATGACCATCGCACAAAAAGCCAGCGCTTGCGGTATCATGGTGACGATGGTGTTGCTTTCATTCTTTGTCTTTATCCCCAAAGGCTCAGTAGCCGGAATCATAGTCCCCATCGCCGGAGCCATAGGCGTTCTCGTTGTAATCTTTGCAGTGCCAAATGCAAAAAAAGAAGATTAAATATCAACGAACTAATTAAGATAAATCATGTCTGAAAACGTCATCAACAAAGCTGACTGGAACCGTAGCTTTGAAACTAAAGGCGCTATTTTCCTTCCGATGGGAGGTTCCCGTAAGGGCATCATTAACAAACTTTTTTACAACAGATTTTCTTCGGAAAATTTGCTATAATTTTGCAATAATATATTGCATTTATAACATTTTTTGTATCTTTGCAAAAAAGAATTTGCTTTGAAAATCGCTGTAAATACTCGTTTGCTGTTGAAAGACAAACTCGAAGGAATCGGTTGGGTCGCCTACGAGACGCTGAGCCGTATCGTAAAGGCACATCCCGACGACGAGTTTTACTTCCTCTTCGACCGCAAGCCCGACCCGAAGTTTATTTTCGCCGAAAACGTCAAGCCTGTCGTGCTTTTCCCACAGGCGAGACACCCGTTTTTGTATATCATCTACTTCGAAATCTCAGTGTGTCGCGCTCTGCGCAGAATAAAACCCGACGTTTATCTGTCGACAGACGCATATCTTAGCTTAAGGTCGAAGACACCGCAAATCGCAGTGTTTCACGATATTAACTTCGAACATTTCCCGCAGGACTTCCCGAGATTGGCATTGTGGCATTATAAGAAGTTCTTCCCGAAATTTGCTCATAAAGCCAAGAAAATCATAACGGTTTCAGAGTTTTCAAAGCAGGATATCATTGATAATTATAAGGTTGAACCTGATAAAATTGATGTCGTTTACAACGGCGCAAACGAAGGCTTTAAACCGCTTTCTGAAGAAGAAAAGATTAAGATAAGAAATCAATATACCGCTGGTTATCAATACTTTATGTTTGTCGGCTCGCTGCATCCGCGCAAGAATCTGGCGAGGCTGTTCCCGGCATTCGATTTGTTTAAGGAACGCACCGGCTCGGACGTTAAGTTATTGATAGTAGGGGAGAAACGATGGTGGACAGAGCCTATCCAGAAGGCTTACGAGGCGATGAAACATAAAGACGACGTGGTGTTTGTGGGTCATCTCCAGATGGCTGAGCTGCATCGAGTGACGGCGGCGGCGCTGGCATCGGTGTATGTCTCGTATTTCGAAGGCTTCGGCATCCCGATAGTGGAGGCGTACAAATGCGACGTGCCAGTCATCACGTCGAATGTCACCTCAATGCCTGAAGTCGCTGGCGATGCCGCACTTCTCGTCGACCCGTTCGACATCGAGTCGATAGCCGGCGCATTGGAGCTGGTGATGGATGACAACGTCCGTAACTCTTTGATAGAGAAAGGACGCATCCGCCGTAACGATTTCTCGTGGGATAAAGCCGCAGAACAGTGGTATTCAGTCATTTCGACCGAAGTGGAAAAATCTCCGTCCAATAATGCTAACAATTAAAAACTAAAAAATATGGAAAAGATCATTATGTATCCTGGTGAAAATAAAAAAGATACTGTGAATTATAAGGATATTCAGGCTCAAAATATCACAGCTGTTGAGCGCAATGTCCTGGTGCTCGGCTCAGGCGGTCGTGAGCATGCCCTCGCATGGAAAATCGCTCAAAGCGAAAGAGTGTCGAAGGTTTATATCGCTCCGGGAAACGCCGGAACAGCATCGGTGGGTGTCAATATCTCAATAAATATCGCTGATTTTCAAGCAGTTAAAGATGTCGTGCTGAAAAACAGAATCAATCTTGTCGTGGTCGGTCCGGAACAGCCATTGGTAGACGGCATCGTAGATTTCTTCAAGAATGACAACGATTTGAAAGATATAAAAATCATCGGACCTGATAAGAAAGGCGCACAGCTCGAAGGCTCCAAGGCTTTCGCCAAGAATTTCATGGAGAAAAACGGCATCCCGACAGCGAAATGCTTTACCGTGACAGCCGAAAACCTCAACGAAGGCTTGAAATATCTCGAAACGCTCGAGGCACCATACGTTCTCAAAGCTGATGGTCTCGCTGCTGGTAAAGGCGTGCTGATACTCAACGACTTAAATGAAGCCAAGTCTGAATTGAAAGAGATGCTTTCAGGCAAGTTCGGCTCAGCTTCCGCTAAGGTTGTCATCGAGCAGTTCCTCAAAGGCATCGAGGTCTCGATGTTCGTTTTGACTGATGGCGAGAACTACGTCATCCTGCCGGAAGCCAAGGATTACAAGCGCATCGGCGATGGTGACACAGGTCTTAACACAGGCGGCATGGGCGCGGTATCACCAGTGCCTTTCGTTACTCCGGATTTCATCGAGAAAGTCGAGAATCGCATCATAAAACCTACTATTTCAGGTCTGAAGAAAGAGAAAATCGACTATAAAGGCTTCATTTTCCTGGGCTTGATGAACTGCGGCGGCGACCCTTACGTCATCGAATACAACGTCCGTATGGGCGATCCTGAGACTGAAGGCGTGATGACCCGCATCGACTCTGACTTTGCCGAATTGCTTGATAAATGTGCTGTTGGCAGACTCAACGAGGCTCATTACCAGGCAAGTCCTGAGACATCAGTTACGGTGATGCTCGTATCTGGCGGATATCCTGAGGCTTACAAGAAAGGAATGAAGATTACCGGACTTGAGGATGTCTGCCCATGCTGCATCGTGGCTCATGCCGGCACGAAACTCGATGGTAATGATATAGTTACGTCAGGCGGCCGTGTCATCGCAGTGACTGCACATGGCAAGAACATCGAAGAGGCGAGGGAGAAAGCTTATCATAGCGCCAAAATGATAAAATTCGAAGGCAAGAACTTCCGTCATGATATCGGCGTGGATTTGATGAATTATCATGCTTAAATTCTTTAAACACAGTTACATAGCGCAAGCTGTCGTGATAGTGCTGCTGATTGCAGTGCTGTGGATACCTGCGTTCCTAACCCAGTCGAACGACCAGGCCTATGAATACCCGACGACTCCGATGTATGATTTTCTGTTGAGTATTATGGGCAACTCCAATATAGCAATGACAATCTTTGTTATGTTGTTGTTCGGCTCGTGTGTGTTCGTCTTCAATTCAATGATGACTGTCGACAACCTGGTTACAAGAAACAGCAGCTTTTTCTCCTTTGTGATGGTGCTATGCATGTGCTGTGTGCCTATAAACAACAATTATTATCCGTTTTTGATAGCGTTGCCGTTGATGGTGATGGCCCAGCAGACCGTTTTTCTTATCTATAATGTTGAAAAACCTGAGAGATACTTGATGAATACAGGTATTTTTATCGCTGTCGGCTCGATGTTTTATATTCCTGCTATCTTGATGATATTCTGGGTTTTATTTGCTTTGATAGTGCATGGCATCAGAGAAATGAGGCTGTATTTGATTCCAATTGTTGGACTGGCGACCCCTTATATTCTAATGGCCACAATCATCTATATCTCAGGTAATTCGATGGAATTCATCAATGATTATGCCAACGCGTTCACCAGCATCGGTCTTACGAAACTTGAAATCACGACGATGGAGAAAGTGGTTCTGTTGGCTATGATTTTACTTTCGGTACTTTCAATCCTTAAGATTTGGTCAGGTGATGTTAATAATCTCGTTAGTACAAGACATAGGAAAACGGTTACGATGGTGTTGTTTATTTTAAGTATCATTATGCTTTTTACAAAAAATCCAGTGATGAGCAACGGTTACTTTTTCATGATGGTGGCGATACTTGTTTCTATGGCTTTATGCTATGTGAAAAAGACCAAACTCGTTGATATTGCTTTGGTTGTGATAATGATTGCTGTCATCGCGAACCAGTATTTGCCGTTATTTGGGATAAAGTTATGAATCTGAAGCCGTTTTTTACCGAAAATCTGATTGAGGCTGGCTGCGACGAGGCCGGTAGAGGCTGTATCGCCGGTCCGGTGGTGGCTGCAGCTGTCATTCTTCCTCGTGGCATGGATTTTCCTGAATTTGATGATTCTAAAAAACTTACTGAAAAACAACGTGAGAAGTTGAGAGTCAAGGTGTTGGAGAATGCTGCGGCGTATGGCGTGGGCATCGTTTCGGCCGAGGAAATCGATGATATTAATATCCTTAACGCGTCGTTTTTGGCGATGCATCGCGCTATCGACCAGCTGAAAATCCGTCCTGAACTGCTGCTGATAGATGGCAACCGTTTTAACAAATATCACGACCTGAAACATCAGTGCATTGTAGGCGGTGATGCTAAATATCAGTCTATTGCGGCGGCTTCCATTTTGGCAAAGACGACTCGTGACCATATCATGGAAGAGCTTGATACTCAATATCCTGCGTATAATTGGAAACAGAATAAAGGCTATCCGACTATTGAACATAAAAACGCTGTGGCTGAGCACGGGATGTCACCGTATCACCGCAAAACATTCAATATGTCGATTCAGTTGAAATTATTTTAAAAAATATAAAACAAACTGCGACCTTTCACGTTCTATTAAAAAACGAATATTATGGCAAATACAAGAATTCTTTGGGCTGACGATGAGATTGAACTTCTCAGGCCGCATATAATGTTTCTGGAACAGAAAGGTTACGACGTCGAGACCGCCAACAACGGCAGTGACGCTGTGGAGATGGTGCGCGACGGGCATTTTGATATTGTTTTTCTTGATGAGCAGATGCCGGGAATTTCAGGCGTTGAGGCGCTTGAGAAGATCAAAGCGGATTTTCCGAACCTTCCGGTGGTGATGATTACCAAGAGTGAGGAGGAACGCATCATGGAGGACGCTATCGGCAGCAATATCGCGGATTACCTGATAAAACCGGTCAACCCGAACCAGATTTTGCTTTCGCTGAAGCGTAATCTCGAAAATAAAAAACTTGTCGACGAGAAGTCGACATCGATGTATCAGCAGGAGTTCCGTAAGATCGGAATGGACCTGAACAACAACCTCGACTACAACGAGTGGATCGGTTTATACAAAAACTTGACACGCTGGGAAATCGAGCTTCAGAAATCTACGGACGAGGGCATCAAAGAGGTGCTTTTCATGCAGAAAAACGAGGCAAACACACAGTTTTCGCGCTATGTGGAGAAAAACTACTGCGACTGGGTGTCGGGCAAGGCTGTCAACAAGCCGACGATGTCGCATACAGTGATGAAAGACAAGGTGTTCACTCGTCTTGAGAATAACGATAAACCGTTGTTTTTCATATTGATAGACAACCTGCGCTACGACCAGTGGAAGGCGATTCAGCCGCTCGTGGAGAACTATTTCCGCGTCGCTGACGATGATATTTATTACAGCATCTTGCCGACGACAACGCAATATGCTCGTAACTCCATCTTCGCAGGTCTGATGCCGCTTGAAATCCGTCGTCATTACCCGAAATACTGGGTCGACGAGGAGGATGAAGGCACGAAGAATCAGTTTGAGGGCGAGCTTTTGGGCGAGCAGCTGCGTCGTTATGGCAAGAATATCAAATATTCTTACAACAAGGTGCTGAATCTGGCGGCGGGCAAGAAGCTCTACGACCAGATGAACAACCTGATGCAGAATAAGTTAAACGTCATAGTGTATAATTTCGTCGACATGCTTTCGCACGCCCGCACTGAGATGGAGATCATCCGTGAGCTCGCTGATGACGAGGTGGCATACCGCTCGCTGATGCTGTCGTGGTTTGAGCATTCGTCGCTGTTCGACATGATGAAATTCATAGCAAATAAAGGCTGTGACGCTGTCGTGACCACCGACCATGGCTCTGTCTGGGTGAAGAATCCGGTGAAGATCTTGGGTGACAAAGCTGTGAACACAAATTTGAGATATAAGTATGGTAAATCGTTGAATTACAATGCGAAAGAGGTGTTTGAAGTGAAAGACCCGGAGAAGATTTTCCTGCCACGGATCAACGTGTCGACCTCGTATGTCTTCGCGCGTTCCAATGATTTCTTTGCTTATCCGAATAATTATAATTATTACGTGAACTATTATAGGAACACCTTCCAGCATGGCGGTATCTCCATGAACGAGATGATGATTCCTGTG
>Ga0265301_10006108_pt1 | contig 11617 bp, 10 predicted proteins | sample AusTroGonzalo_MG_2_FD_193488 | JGI IMG/M metagenome (GOLD analysis project Ga0265301, IMG submission 193488) | Bovine rumen microbial communities from tropical cattle in Woodstock, Queensland, Australia - Gonzalo_04 | ecosystem: Host-associated > Mammals > Digestive system > Stomach > Rumen ...
CTCTCACAGGGAGAAGCTCGCGACATTGCCGCCATCATCGACCGCTGTCCGTCCCGGGCGCTGCAGTACGAACTCAAGGACCCTGTCCGCATTGTCTTTGAGGAAGACCGTCGTCAGGCGGCTGCTTACGACGGCGACCAGCTCATCGGCGAATGTCAGTACGATGTAGCCGGTACAGCCAAGTGGATTATCTCGCACACCGGCGTCCGGCCTGCATATAACGGTCACGGTATAGCACGCCGGCTGGTGGAGACGGTTGTCGAAGCCGCTCGTGCACGACACGTCCGCATCGTCCCGCTCTGCTCTTATGCCCGACACATGCTCACTGGCAAAGACGAGTACAATGACGTATTATAACCTGCACAGAGATTTATATAGATTTATATTCTACAAGAAACAGCACTAAAATAAGAATAATTATGCTACAGATTGGAGACAAGATGCCGTCCTTCAGTGCGGCAGACGAACAGGGTAGGCTTATTACCGACAAAGACCTGATCGGCCAACCTACAGTCATTTACTTCTATCCCAAGGACTCCACACCCGGCTGCACTGCCGAGGCGTGCAACATCCGCGACAACTACCACTCTTTCCTCGCCCGTGGCTATCAGGTCTATGGCGTTAGCAAGGATTCCCAGGCTTCGCATATCAAGTTCAAACAAAAGTTCGACTTGCCTTTCCCGCTCCTCAGCGACCCCACTACTGCCATGCTTCAGGCTTTCGGTGCCTGGGGTGAAAAGAAGAACTACGGCAAGGTCACTATGGGTACGCTTCGCAAGACCTTCATCTTCAATGCTGAAGGCATCCTCGAGCGCATAATTGACAAGGTGGACACCAAGAATCACACCACACAAATTTTATAGACGTCAAAAGCGTCATAAAAGAATAACAACCGCTTGGCTTTTTTCTTTGTCAAGCGGTTGTTGTGTAGGAATGGATTTGCTATTGTTCGTCAGATGATGCGGTTGGCTTACCTAACATCTATTTATTTGATACACCAATTGCCAAAAGGTTACAGGTCGGGAGAACTTTTTTATCAAAAAGTCGTAATATATGTAGTTGGCACAAAATTTGTACAGATAGTTGTACATGAACAATAAATAACCATAGTATGGAAATCTTCCTGTTGATTCTCGCCTTCTTCTGCATGCTAATCGGCATCATCGGTTGCATAGTTCCCGGCTTACCCGGCACCCCCATTGCTTATGCAGGTCTGTGGCTTGCCCAAATCACCGAACGTGTGGATTTCAGTTGGCAGTTTTTGCTCATCTGGGGCATTGTCACACTCATAGTTTCCGTGCTGGATTATATTGTTCCGGCATGGGGCACGAAGTATTTTGGTGGTACGAAGTGGGGCGTATGGGGTAGCACTATCGGTGTATTTGTCGGACTGTTCTTCGGCGCTGTTGGCGTTATCGTCGGACCATTAGCCGGTGCTATCCTCGGCGAACTGCTGGGCGGCAAAGAGGTTCGTGAAGCACTCAAAGCAGGGTGGGGAAGTTTCATTGGCCTACTATTCGGCACGATTCTCAAACTCATTTGCTGCGGATTGATGACTTCCGCTCTTATACAAGCAATCTGGTAATCTGTTAAAGTGCCACAGCAGGCCAGCCATAGTCTTGATAATAGTGTATATCAAGATTATATCGGCGGATATATTCACCTAACTGCTCTTGACGAATAGCCTCTTGCACATCCGCGTTGGAATGGATATTGTGGTAAACATCGTAGTGCGTGCCGAATATTCGTTTGGCACTCTGCTCATTACCGGTGCCGTCAACCGTCTGTTCAAAGTCAGTGACAGCCAGTCTGCCGTCTTGTAAGGTAATGGTCATACGTCCAGCATGGTTGCCACCGGAAACAGTCTTGAGGGTGTCTCCCGAACGATTGTACCAGAATATCCAGCAGTCGCACCATACAGAAGCAGTGTCAGGTGCCAGTTCTTCTGCTGCAACAATCATCAGAGTCGGGATACATAGTTCTCCTTGCAGATAACTTACCCCAATCTCATTGGTCAGATATTCATTCATTGTATCGCGAAGTGCCTGCTCTTTGCGGCTGTTGGCTATATACCGGATGCAATCCTGTTTGTGTTCGTCGAAATCGGACATGAGCCACTTGCCGTTCACTCTCTCCATGTAAAGGCGGTGCTCTTCGATATCCGATGTTTCGTCAAATGAACCATCTTCCCATTTCTGACGTACAAGGATGGTGGCTATGGCATGTGTGTCGTCGGTGCGTGTGATTGTTTGCACCTCATAGTCTGCTATTGTACCACCATTGCCTGTCACGAAATAATACATCCATTCATGAGCCATTGCTTCATGTGCCGGTAGATGGTAGAACATCGTATCCAGTACGGCGTAAAAATCCGATGTCATGTAATCGCGTGAGCGCTCCAGCAACTCATGGTCGGGAATATACCGGCATAATTCATTCGCCCGACGGCGTAACTGTTCATCCGAATTGTTGCATGATACGAATGTGATTGCTGCAAGTAGAGCAATAAAAGATAGTGATTTGGCTTTCATATTAGTTGTTAATCTGGAAATTCCATAAGATATGCTTTGATAAACGCATCAATGTCACCATCCATTACGGCATTGACGTTCGATGTCTGATAGTTGGTGCGATGATCCTTGACACGCCGGTCATCAAAGACATAGGAGCGTATCTGGCTTCCCCATTCAATCTTCTTCTTGCCGGCCTCGACCTTGGCTTGCGCCTGACGACGTTTCTCCAGCTCCAGTTCGTAGAGTTGTGAGCGTAAGTGACGCAGTGCATTCTCACGGTTCTTTGGTTGGTCGCGTGTCTCGGTGTTCTCAATTACAATCTCGTCGGGCTGACCGGTGAGCGGGTTGGTAAATTTGTAGTGCAGACGTACTCCGGACTCCACTTTGTTTACGTTCTGTCCGCCTGCGCCTGACGAACGGAAGGTATCCCAACTCAGTCCTGCCGGGTCAACGGTAATCTCGATGCTGTCGTCGATGAGCGGTACGACAAATACTGAAGCAAACGAAGTCATTCGTTTGCCTTGCGCGTTGTACGGACTGACGCGTACCAGGCGGTGCACGCCGTTCTCGCTCTTCAAGTAGCCGTATGCCATGTCGCCTTCGATGTTGAATGTCACTGTCTTGATACCCGCCTCGTCTCCTTCTTGCAGGTTGGCGATGGTCACTTTGTAGTCATGCTTTTCACAGTAGCGCTGATACATGCGCATGAGTTGTTCCGCCCAGTCCTGTGCTTCTGTACCGCCGGCGCCTGCGACAATCTTCAGCACGGCTGGCATGGCATCCTCTTCATGGGAGAGCATGTTCTTCATTTCCAGGTCCTCAACCTCCTTCATCGCGAATGCGTATGCGGAATCGACCTCCTCTTCCGTTATAAGTTCTTCCTTGTAATAGTCGAACGCAAGTTGCAGTTCTTCAGTTGCGGAGCGCACTCCTTCATAGCCCTCAATCCATCGGCGCAGAGCTTTGACTTTGCGCATCTGTGCTTCGGCGGCTTTGGCATCTTCCCAAAAACCCGGTGCTTGTGTGTGCAGTTCTTCTTCCTCGAGCTGGATGCGTTTCTCATCAATAGCGAGGTACGATTTGAGCTTGTCAGCTCGTAATTGTACGTCTTTGAGTTGTTCTATTGTTATCATATTAATATTTGTTTGTCATAATGTCAATAATCACGTCATCTGTCTGGCACATGCCGTCGTGCCCAATGCGTGTCAGGTTGTGAATAGTGCGGTCGATATCGTCTTCTACAATTCCTTCTGTAGATTCAGCAAATGAATGGTGCATAGCCATGGAGGCGGAGAGAACCGCTGTAGCCACACCGCTGGTAACCTTTAATGCACAGGCAGGCTTGGCTCCGTCGCAAATCATGCCGGATAGGTTGGCAACCATGTTCTTGATAGCAAATGTCACCTCGTCGTACTGCCCGCCCATCAAGTACGTCAGTCCGGCCGCCGAGCCTGTAGCTGCTACTACGCATCCGCAGAGTGCGGATAACCTGCCAAGTGACTGCTTGATATAAATGACAGTAAGGTTGCTGAGAGTCAGTGCGCGAAGTGTCTGCTCCTCGTCGCAGTTATGCTCTAGTGCGTACAGATAGACCGGTATGGAGCAACTGATACCCTGGTTGCCGCTGCCGGAATTGGACATTACTGGCACCATCGCACCGGACATGCGGGCGTCGCATGCCCCACAGGTATAGCATAGAATTTTAGTAAACAGGGTATCGCCGAAAATATTCGACATTTGTGTAGGGTGGGCATTTGTCAGATGTTGGTTGCTGACGGTGTGAAGCAACCGTCCTAATCCGTGACCGTAATTTCCCATGAATGACTTCTCAGCCGCGGCCATGTTCATCTTGGCTCCATCCATAAGGAATTGAACATCGCTCAGGTTTACTTCCATCGCGAAGTCGTATACTTCTTTCAGTCCGCTTATTGAATAAGCGTGATTATTGTCGTTGTTGCCGATATAGCGTTCGGTGTCATCGGTAAAATGTGTGTGACTGCCTTGTATTGTAGCTTCGGCTGTCTTGCCATTTTTCAGGGAAACAATCGTGCGGACGTACAGCATGTCCGGTGCTTCGTCGTTGATGCTGATTTTCGGGGGTACGCGTTGCATGTTGACTTTCGCATATGCGTCGGCCTCCGGAGTTGTGTCGCGTAATACTTCCAACTCATATGTACTATTGCCGATTGTTGCCCCTAAGGCAATTGCAATAGGCAGACCGTTCATACCTGTGCCGGGTATGCCCACGCCCATGGCGTTCTTGAAAATGTTCTTGCTCACTTGTACAGAGATGCTATCCGGTTCGCTACCGAGTTTTTCTTTAGCACGTGCCACACATAGTGCCACACAGGCAGGTTCGGTGCATCCGATAGCAGGAATAACTTCGCTGTGCAATAGTTGTAACAGAGCATTTGTATTCATAGAGCAGTTATCCGTTTAAATAGTTTGTGAGGTGGTGACGTTTCACTATGAAGTATAATGTCAACCGATAGAAAAACAATATTACCGGCGGGAACATGTAAATATATGCTGCGTTGATTGGTATCGGCAGCAGTAATGGTACCCATAATATAGCCAAATAATAAAACGGCCTGAATATTGTTTTGCTTTCTTCAGTAGGAATAAGTTGGCGCATAACGGGAAAACGGTGCAACGGCATGGAAAAACGCTCCAGCATGTTGGCAAACGGGAATGACAGGAACAGCATCATTATTGCCCAACCGTCAATGCGGTACATCAGCATGAACGGCAAATAACGTGAGAAAACAAGGACAGGGTATAGCCAAACATTGTATTTGTTGCGCCAGCAATTGTATATAATAAAGATAGGTAATATAGCTGCGATACAAGCACATGTTAACCACAGATTCCGGGAGATTATTGTTGTATTTTGAGCGTTTATGGCTATGAGTGTACCGGTCGCGATTATGGCATATCCTATACGTGCTGCAATGATTGCCCGCTTGTAGTAGCCGAAATGTTCGAAATTATGCTCATACAGCCGTATGGCCGGTTGCTTCTCATGGCGTATGGCGACCGTATCATTCAAGATATACCCCAATTCGTATAATGAGAATACTGCCAGCAATACAAGCAGGTAGTTCACGACGAACGGAAGAACAGCTCCTTCATATGTCATGAACGAATAAAATGCCGTGGGCATGATATAAATGAGCATCCATGACAGCAGTTTGGGCAGTGTGCCGAGCCGCACTGCATAATAGTAGCCGAACGGAATATAGAATACTGCGTTCGGAATGTTGGCGCTCACATGTTTGGCTCTAATATCGTTGTTCTGCGGTTTCAATATACGTAATGTTAGCATCAGGCGGCAGTATGGCTGCCCAACGGTGTCGGTTGTTATATAAGACAATTGTCGCCTTTTGTGCCTTTCGCACAAGGTCGATGTCTGTCAGATTATCAGTAATAATATCGTAATTGTCATAGTGTGGAAATGCCGATGCTTTCGTTAGCAATCGATCATTGAACTTACCCGTAAAGATGTCGTTGGTGAAAACCATTTCTGTTGCATGATATCGGTTGGTACCGAGATGTCGGGAAACTGTCTGGGCGATGATATCCAATGTGCCAGATACGATGACGAGGTTCGTTCCGGGGAGTTGCTGCCATACATGTTCAATGCGTCGAGGAATAAGGTATTCCTGGTAAAACCGTTCAGCAAGATCCTGTAACTCTATGCGTGACATGCCTGCTAAATACCGTACACTGCGACTACGCATCCAATCGTAGCGGAATAGTTTGTATATAAGCAGGTTGGCTTTGCGTCCTATCCATGAAGTCCTGAATTTTCGCAAACGATTATACCGTTTGTCCTTGATGGCGAAATCAAGGAAATCGAAAGTCGTATTGGAGTAAAACAATGTCCAACAGACATCAATCAGTGTATAGTGTTGTTCAGTCATGAATAAGTGATAACAGGAGTGATTCAAACTGCTTGGCCTGGTATTGGCGTGTAAAGTATTGCTTATGCTCCTTGCTGACCATTTGTCGGGTGAAACCATTGGTTAGCCACTGCTCGTGGGCGTCCCTGATAAATGCTTTCACTTCGTCTGCAGTCGTTGCGGCTATGCCTGCCTTTGTCTCGTGGATGACCTGCGCCAGACATTCTTCGTCCGATTGCACGCATAGTACTGGTTTCTCAACGCCGAGTGCTTCGAAAAACTTGGTTGTCATGATGCCATGTGCTCCGCTCAATGATGCTTTATTGCTCAACACAAGCAGAATCGATGCCTCGTTAAGAATTGCGGGCACATGTTGCGTGGGTACGTAATCATGGTACTCCATGAAGTGCTCTACACCATAGGTCTTTGCCATTCTTTGAATACGCTGCTGTCCGACGCTGTTGGTGTACCAATGAACGTGTACTGGTATATCTGTGTCTCGCAGGGCTTCAAACAGCAGAGTGGGGTCTTGCATCGGTTGCTCATACACCCGTCCGACATATGTGATGGTAAATAGGTCCGATTGCTTGTCTTGCGGGTAGAATACCGTACTGTCGAAACCGTTATATATGAGCGAGACATTGCTGTTGATAGCCTGTAGGAATGATACATGCCACGGCGATACACAACTGATAGCGTCCGCCTGACGCAAAACACAGTTCCGGCGACGGATATTTGTATTGCGGTACCAACTGCGAAATGGTCGTAACCACCATTGCCTGTGGCTTTGGTACTGGGCGTTGGGTGCCTGCTCGTCAATGTCGCGAAGGTCAACATGGAGAGGGATATTCTTGTTTGTTGCAATGTCAAGTGCCGCACGCAGCGGGAAGGTGGAGAAAGTGCAACAGAGCACGAGGTCGTAGCTATTCGGGCTAATCCGCTTGCGTACCTGACGTGAGAAGTACCGGTTACGCCAATCGAAACATAACGAGGCTATGCTCTTAAATGCCCACTCGATAAACGTGCTTGTGCGATAAACGGTTATCTCGTGAATGGGATAACTGTGCTCAAACGGCAACGGTTCGCTTCGTTCGGTATAGAGGTCAAGTTGCCATCCTTGTGCGGTCAGGTAATCGCACAGGCATCGTAACCTCGGTGTATAGGCCGGCGAGGTGAACGGGTCGCATAGTATGAGCAGACGCGGTTTCATCGGGCAAGCAGATCCAGCAGTTGTGGATATAACGACTTATGGTATGTGTTCTGGTTGATATTGCTGTTGTGCCACAGCAGGCATAATTCGCCGTTATGCAGGCGAACTTTGTCAAACAGACGTTGGCAGCAGTAATATGCCTCGTCCTCTGTCAGATTCATGTAATTGGAGTTGCTGAGCGTGACATCCATTACCGTGAGGGGGTGGAGCACAAGCTCGGTAAGTTGCATCTTTTCCGGATCAATCCATAGGACGGCACGCGAGGTTTGCAAGCGGAAACCTGCGCGATCGGCAAACCCCATAGTGAAATCATCGGTGACACCGAGAGCGACGAGCTTGCGCATATTCTCGATAGAGCAGTTCAGATAGTGTGAACGATGGATAGCCAGTTCGTCTTTGCGTCCGGTGCGGTGCTCAATGCTGCCGACACCATAGTATGAACTATGCCAGCCGATTGTAACTTTGTTCCACTCAAGGAAACGACGCAGTCTGTGTGCGTCAGGACTATGGTGGTTATATTGCGGGTAGTCGTAGCCTTTACCGAACGAGTGCTTGACGAAGAATATGCTTTCCGCCATCGGAACACGTTTGTCCTGCTCGATGAGCCACGGGAACGTATATGCCGGGTCATTGTGTAAGTCCCGCCATGAGCGGAGTACCTGCCGCCACTCTCCACGCAGAATGCCACCTGCTGCTCCGCGAAGATGACGATAATTGGCGATGGTGTCGATGTCATGCGTAAGGTATATATGAGCAAAGCCTGACGGAGGCAACGGCAATCCGAGGGTTTTGGTCATCAGACGGGCATACTCGTCCAATGTAGGCACCATGAGGCGGTTACGCTTGCCCAGTATGGAGTAGGCTGCTATGAAGCGGCCATGTTCGTCGCGTTTGGTATTAATCACCTCCTCAGCGCGTGAGATGAAGAAGAACGTGTTGTAGATCAGGTCGGTACGTATGACGCTGACGACCTTTTCCGGGGCATTGTCGGTTGACCATTGCTCCACTAACGGTGAACTCAAGTCCGGCAGAATGAGGTCTTTGCCAAGATGACCGTTTGGCACAATCACCAGTCTGTACTTAGGCCACTCGCGCTCGTCATCGGTGTAGCCGATATGCTGTGCCTCATCAGCATTGCCGAACAAAAGCCATGTTTTGATATAATTGATAATTTCCTCCATATTCCTTTAGCTGAAATAATGTGCTTTGCACCCAAGACAAAAGATATAGCCTATAACGTGTCAGTTTTCTAATTCGGATAGTTCCTCACTCAGTATCTCCCACTCGTACATCCGCTGCTCCAGCGAGCGCTTGAGGCGGTTGTACTTCTCAAAATTCTCCGGCGACTGTCCTGCTACCTCTGCCAGTATCTGCTCGATGTCAAGTATCTGCTGTTCCAGGTTACTTATGTCCTGTTCGGCTTGGGCAACGGCTTTCTGCGCTTTACGCAGTTCGGCTGCCTTGGCTTTCTGTGCTGCATAATCCTGTGCGCCGGACGACTGCTTGTGCGTGTCGTCCGGTGCCTTGGTTTTGGAAACAGGTGTCTGCAACGCAAGGTCAATTGCTTTGTCAGCATCCTGCAGGCGTGCCGCGCGCTTATAGTGCAGCCAGTCGTATATGCCGCCCAGGTGCTCACGTACTTTACCGCCTCCAAACTCATAAACCTTGCTTACGATGCCGTCGAGGAAATCGCGGTCGTGGCTGACAAGAATTACTGTGCCGTCGAACGCCTGCAGAGCCTCTTTCAGTACATCCTTGCTGCGCATGTCCAGGTGGTTGGTCGGCTCGTCGAGGATAAGCAGGTTCACCGGCTCCAGCAGCAGTCGAATCATCGCCAGTCGGCTGCGTTCACCGCCTGACAGCACTTTCACTCGTTTGTCTATCGCTTCACCACCGAACATGAAGGCTCCTAATATGTCTTTTATTCGTGTGCGGATGTCACCAACCGCTACACGGTCAATCGTGTCAAACACAGTCAAATCTCCGTCAAGGAGTGAAGCCTGATTCTGCGCAAAGTAACCGATCTTGACATTATGACCAATCTTCAGTGTGCCGGAATAGTCGGTGAGTTCGTTCATGATACAGCGGACGAGTGTTGTCTTGCCTTCACCGTTTTTGCCTACGAACGCCACTTTCTCGCCCCGGCGGATGGTGAACGTCACATGGTCGAATACTACGTGCCCGCCGAACGCTTTGCGCACATCATCGGCAATAACCGGAAAGTCACCGCTGCGTGGTGCTGGAGGGAACTTCATCCTAAGGCGGCTGTTGTCTTCAAGGTCAACCTCCAAACGCTCCAGTTTGTTGAGTTGCTTGATGCGGCTCTGTACTTGTACGCTCTTGGTGGCTTTGTAGCGGAATCGCTCGATGAACTCCTCGGTGTCCTTGATCATCTTCTGCTGGTTCTCGTAGGCGCGTACCTGCTGCTCATGGCGTTCCTGCCGGAGCGTGACGAACTGCGAGTAAGGAACATTGTAGTCGTAAATCTTGCCGAGTGAGATCTCAATGGTTCGTGTGGTGACGTTATCGATGAATGCGCGGTCGTGGCTGACGATGATAGCGGCACAGGGTGCGCTTTGTATCCATTCTTCAAGCCATTGGATGGATTCAATATCCAGATGGTTCGTCGGCTCGTCCAATAGGAGCAGGTCGGGTTGCTGCAACAGGATTTTTGCAAGTTCGATACGCATGCGCCAGCCTCCAGAAAACTCGTTGCACGGACGGTCAAAATCCGTGCGCTCAAAGCCTAATCCGAGCAGTACGCGCTCCATCTGACCGATACTTTTAGGGTCTTGCTTGTCGCGCACCTGATCCACCTCCTCGCGCAGTGTCGTGCCCTCGTTGTGAATCATCTGCTGCGGCAAGTATCCAATGCGCATATCCGCGTCGCGCGAAATATGTCCGCTGGTAGGTGTCTCCTCATCGGCAATCAGGCGCAGCAAAGTAGTCTTGCCTGCTCCGTTCTTGCCGACCAAAGCAATACGGTCACGTTTGTTAACCAGAAACGTGATACCTGCCAAAATAGGCTTGGAGGAATATTCCTTAACGATATTTTCAACACTTAGAGCCAATTCTTCAATGCTTTACCAGTATAACTTTGTTCGCACACCATGATTTGCTCCGGCGTACCTTCCGCCACGATGCGTCCGCCCTGTTTGCCGCCTTCGGGGCCGAGGTCGATAATATGGTCAGCTGCCATAATCAGCGTCGGGTTATGTTCGATTACAACAACCGTATGCCCTTTGCTTATCAGTCGCTCCAGTGCGTTCAACAGAACCAGAACATCCTGATGGTGCAGACCGGTAGTAGGTTCGTCGAAAATGAACATAGTGGGATGACTGTTTTCCTGTGCGATATACGATGCGAGTTTGACACGCTGGCTTTCGCCGCCTGACAGTGTGCTGCTTGATTGACCGAGCTTGACGTAACCAATGCCCACATCCTGCAGCGGCTTGAGCAGTTTGACCACCTTATGGCATCCGTAATTGCTGAAAAAATCGATGGCTTCGTCAACGGTCATCTCGAGTATATCATAGATGTTCTTGCCACCGAAAGTTACCTCAAGCACCTCCTGTTTGTACCGTTTTCCGTGGCAGTGCTCGCATTCGATGACGATGTCCGCCATGAACTGCATCTCAATGGTAATCGTTCCTTCGCCCTGACACTCCTCGCAGCGTCCGCCCGGTGTGTTGAATGAGAAATGTGCCGGAGTGAATCCCATCTGCTTGGATGCCTGCTGGTCGGCAAAGATGCGGCGTATCTCGTCAAAAGCCTTCATATAGGTGACGGGATTGGAGCGTGAGGACTTGCTGAGCGGATTCTGGTCCACGAACTCCACATCTTTCAATAGGTGCATACTGCCTTTTAGGCTGCCGTAGTCGCCTGTATGCTCAGCCGCTATGCCGCCGTAGTGCTTCTTCAGGGCAGGGTAGAGCACCTTGCTCACAAGCGATGACTTGCCACTACCGCTCACACCCGTGATAACCGTCAGT
>Ga0265301_10006110_pt1 | contig 11615 bp, 17 predicted proteins | sample AusTroGonzalo_MG_2_FD_193488 | JGI IMG/M metagenome (GOLD analysis project Ga0265301, IMG submission 193488) | Bovine rumen microbial communities from tropical cattle in Woodstock, Queensland, Australia - Gonzalo_04 | ecosystem: Host-associated > Mammals > Digestive system > Stomach > Rumen ...
TAATAAGTTGAGGTCTACTTGAGAATGAAACCACCTTGTCAGGGCAATATGAGGAACACTTGGCCAAATAGTGACCAATAGCATAAGCCTTGCCTATACTATCGTTACTATCGCACATAGAGCCAGAGGTATCCACAACAGGAATCCAAGAGCCACTGATTTTCTCTATCTTCGAGAAGAAGAGGTCAGCGTCAATCTTGGTTCTGTTCTTGTAGATATCATAGACAGTGGTAGTAGAGACTTTGAGGTCCTTTTTACCAGCCTTGACATCTGCAAGATACTGTGCATACCGCTCTTTGGTCTCGGCCTTCGTAGCAAATGCGCGAGCATACTTAATCATCGCAAGTGAAGGAATATGCTCAAACTGCAGTTCGTCATAGTTATGGCGGGACAGTTTATTCTCAGTGGTGTTACACTTGATAAAATGTCCATACTGCTGTTTGTTCATACCCCAATACTTTGCAATCTGACGAGCTAGAAGCAAATGCTTTGAAGAGTATCTCGGCATCCACTTCTTTACGAGTTCATTGCCTTTAACAATCTCATCATGGAGATAGTCAAGAAGCATAGTGAATTCATATTCATCATACTCGTTGTAGAAGAGGTCATCAACTCTGCCTGCCTTAATAATGTCAGGAACTGACACATAGGTCATAGACATAAGTCTTCTGCCAAGGTCTCTTCGGCCTAATCCGTAACGAGGGTCACGGATGAACATAGCGAACAATCTGTTGATGTCGCTATCTTCGAGAATAGGAACTTCATCAAGATGTTTCTGATAATATTCAGTCAGGAACAGAATGTTCAAGAGCTTATTATCAGAAACTTTCTTGAAAGCAATATCCCCATTCTCGGTAAGTTTCACATTGAAAATTTCGTCCAGTGTCATAGTAGTGTTGTTGCTTGATAAAAAGAAAACAAATGTGAGTCTCAGGTATGAGACGATGAAAAACAAAACCAACCAAAACCCCTATGTTTAGCGATGGTCTGAGACTCACATTTGTTAGAATCAACAACACCACTCTGGATGGTGTCGTTGCAGGTATTTCTGATACTCCCTTTTCTGGAAATCATAATGATGTTTGTGAAAAGGAAGTTCGATGCGGCAATTAGAAGCACAGTAGATACTGTGCTCTATTTTGAGGATGAAATCCCCAAGCCTGACACCTATAGTCATTACGCATCAATGATTTGATAGGTAAATGACTTGCCACCAAAGTGGCGACAGGTGCGGGCTAAGTGGAGCTCAAGACGAGCTTTCTCGTCAAGAGCTTTCCAGGCCTTGAAACGCTCCTTCAACGGTTTGTAGGGGATAAACCAGTTGGGGATTTCAAGACCCGTCATATACTCATAGGCCTCAGCACACAGAGTGATTTTCTGCTTTGCTTCACTCTGATAGGTGGGAATATGAGTATACTTACCACTGCGGACAACTTTTTTACCAGTGTCGCCCTTGAACTTCTGGGAAGGAAACAAATCCTTCTTGGTGAGATAATACTTCTTTACCTCAGGTTCACCCTTTAGCAGGATGCCTCCCTCCAAGTTAATGGTCAGGAGGATTTTCGGTTCGGTATTCATTGTATAAAACAATGTTTTGCTTGTCTTTCCAAGCTGTCTTGACTCTCTTTTACTGGTTTTCACCAGAGTTGAGATGCTCTTCCCACTGCTTTTTCGTGTAAAGAACACCATTGTAGAGGATGAAAATCTTGTCCATAGGTCAGTAAGATTAGTTATGAATAACTAATGGAGTGAAAAAGAGAGTAAGATAGTGAAGGAGAGCTGGGTTTGGAAAGGTTAAAACCCAGCTCTCAAGCATCACTAAATATTTGTGTCTCAACTACTTACAGTCAAGAAAGATGAGCTCTAAAGAGCCACATCTTCCCAGCTGTTCTCGCCCTGACGGCAGAGAGAATAGTTGCCACTCTCCAGCTCAACGACCTGGAGTTTGTCCTTCTGAGCAACAATCTCAGCAGGAGTCAGCTCACCCATCTTGGAGCTGAAAGCGACGAAACAACGGTCACCGTCGCCGTTGGTGAAGATGGCAGACTTGAAAGCCTCACCAGTCTCCTTGTTGACGAAAGAGCCGACCTGCATCTTACCCTTCATACGCGCGAAAGCGAGGAGAGACCAGGAATTCTTGATACCAATGTTACGAGCCTCAGTAGCCATAACTGTTAAACAACGCCTTTAGCGGAATGAACTGACTTTTAGTGTTACCACAGGGACTCAGTTAGCCCCAACAGCAATATTAAACAAACATTCTTGGAGACTGTCAAACTCCTTGAATACAAAGATATTTTTATCTCTGCAAACTATAGGTAGTGACCGATTTAGGCTGAACCTAATATGTCTAACAAATCACAAGGTCCAGAAGAGAAAGAAAGAAAGGCAAGACTTATGTCCAACCTTTCTGACTTTCTCATATTATAATTATTAATGCACTGTCTAACAGCTGGCCAATTCTGTTATGACTGTGTCCATACTGCCGTGCACTGCAAGTATGAATCCCCATTAAACTTCTGCGAGGAACGACAGGTACTTGTAATTCTCCACAAGCACTAAAAGAGGCTGGTCCTACCAGCATAAAGGGTCTCGGACCTTTAATAGCTTACGCCCCGAGAAGGGTTGATACACAACTTAAGATGAGGGGAACTCGTTCTCATCAAAGTATAGGTAGTGATTGATTTAGGCTGTAACTAAATGACATATTAGCACATATGTCATTTGATATAAAACACTTACCAAGTGCGGCATACATCTGTATTTTTATGTATCTACAGGGAATGCGATATGTAGACACAATGGCTGCCTATAATATATAAAAGGTATCTGTCTTTCCAGATTGCCAACCACTGTCATTGTGGATTTGTGAGATGTGCTTACTGTTGTTCAGCAATCATCTCTTTGTACTGCTGGATAGTCATAAGACTACCATTGTACAGGACAAAGATTTTATCCATAGTATGTATTTCTACCAAGATATAGGAAGAGAAAGATTTAGGCTGAGAAAAAGAAAGAGTAGAGCTAGAGCTCTACATCTTCCCACGAGTTAGCACCAGCTCTGCAGAGGATGTGACTGCCAGAGTCCATGGTGACAACCTGAAGGTCGTTCTTCTGGGCGGCAATCTCCCTAGGAGAGAGTTCTCCCAACTTCGAGGAGAACGCCACGAAGCAGCGATTACCTGCAGCATCAGTGAAGATGCAAGACTTGAAGGACTCACCGGATTCTTTATTGACGAATGCTCCGATTTGCATCCGGCGACCTGCGGCAAACTGCAGCAGAGAAGCAGAAGTTTTAATGTTACTCATACCAACGACTAGGTAGGGATAGATTTAGGCTGAAACCAGGGGGGAGGGAACCCCAACCCAGTTGGGGAGGGGCCCGGCTGGTATATTATACCACCCTCTCCCCAATGAAAAAAATCTCCAAAAATAAAAAAAAAAAAAATAAAAAATTTTTCAAAAAAATTTTATGCCCTGTATATAAATAAATTAGGGTTTTTCTTGCATATCTCAGAAATTATACTTACCTTTGCACCATGAAAAATTACTTTACGATTCAGGAATTGACTGCTTCAGATACTGCTAGGAGGTATGGTATAGATAATACTCCTACTGCAGAAATAAAAAAGCACATGGATGAGCTGATTACAAAATTACTTAATCCTTTAAGGGAAGCTTGGGGAGGCCCTATTAAGGTTAATTCTGGCTATAGATGCCCTAGGCTTAACTCTTTAGTGGGTGGTTCTAAGACTTCTGCTCATCTGACTGGTTATGCTGCAGATTTGGTTCCTTCAAATGGAAAAACAAAGGACTTTATAAAGTTTATCCAGAACTACTTAAGAACTCATAATATTCCTTTTGACCAGTGTATTGATGAATATGGTAGATGGTGTCATGTAGGATTATATAATTCTACTAAGCGTCAAAGGAAACAGATATTTAGGATTTACTGATGAAAAAGGCACTCATTTATTTAGCGCTTATTATAGGAATATCTGCCTGTTGTGCATCTAGAAAAGTACCTATACAGACTAATACAGAGACACACATACATATTGTTGACTCTATAGCTTGGCACGACAGTACAGTATACCATAATATATATAAGGAGTATTACAATGACTACACCTCATTGCTGGATACACTCAACTTGGAAACATCTTATTCTGAGTTTAAGTCTTACATTGATACTTCTGCAAGACTTCTTAAGGGAGAAGCTAAGAATAAGGAAATAGATATTCCAGTCCAAATTAAGTGGAAAGAAAAGATAGGTTATAAGGACAGTATTCAAACTAAAGAAATACCAGTTCCAGTAGAAGTAACTAAAGAAATAACCAAATACCCTAAGTCTTATTGGTGGTTTATGGGATTTACATTACTCGCTGGAATCTATTTTGCCTTAAAAGTTTATTTAAAGTTAAAGTTTGGAAAGAACATATGAAGTACACAATAGAACAATTAAAACAGATGGTAAAGAAATCAGAGTCTCTTCCTAAGATATTGATATTTGATATCGAAACAGCTCCTATGGCTGCTTTTGTGTGGAAGAGATATAAGGAGAATGTCTCTTTAGAACAGACAATATCTGAATCTTTTATGCTTTGCTGGTCAGCAAAGTGGTTATACGATGAAGAGGTATTAGGTGACGCTGTTACTCCAGAAGAAGCTATTAAAGAAGATGACAGGAGAATAGTTAATTCTCTCTATAACCTGATTTGTCAAGCCGATATAATTGTCGCATATAATGGTAGGAATTTCGACATTCCTTATATGAATCAAAGGTTCTTGGTTTGGGGATTTCCTCCTTATGTACCAGTGCATATTGTAGACCCTTATGAAACTGCTAAGAGTGTATTCAGGTTTTCATCCAATAAGATGGACCATATAGCAACTGAACTGGGTCTTCAAAATAAGATTAAAACTGACTTTGATTTATGGAAGGGATGTATGGTTGGTAATCAGAAATCCCTCAATGAAATGCTGAGATATAACAAGCAGGATGTAGTTGTTCTTGAGGAGATTTACTGCAGAATGCTTCCTTGGATAAAGAATCATCCTAATGTGTCGAATTATACAGACAATAAATGCAGCTGTGTGAAGTGTGGTAGTGACAGACTGGAACGGCTGGATAGATATTTCTTCACTCCTTCTGGAAAATACGAGCTGTTTAGATGTAAGAGCTGCGGTGCAATATTCAGAGGTAAGAAGAATTTAAATAAGGAAACTGTACCATTCATTAATTGTTCTCACTGATTGTTTAACTTTTAAATGTTTTTGCCATGAGTTGTAAGAAAGGCGGTAAGAAGAAGCCCTGTTAATTGGACTTTGTTGGAGCACTGAGAGAAATCTCAGTGCTTTTCTTTATGTCTTCATAAATTTTTATTTAAGCATTTGGATATGTCAAATTTTTTACATACCTTTGCAGAACAATATTGAGTTGAGTATAGGACTTTAAGTCCCCAAGCCAATTAGGGAAAGTAAAGGATACCTACTACAGGGCAGAGGTAATTGGGGCTAGAGATAACTCAAGAGAAAAACTAATAATATATAAACGCCTTAAAGGACTATACTTAACTGCTTGAAATAGAGCAACCCGGCCGATTCACAGGGAATTTCGGCAGGTCTCTTTATAAATAAAAGTTAATAGTATAAGATGGGGCAAATTAAAAAACTCTATCAGGATAATAGTGATGTAGTAATTACTCAATTAACAGAACAAGATGCTGTATATCCTATTACAGCGTCCAGTGCTGTGTACCATCAGACCTCGTGGGGTACTGGAGGACAAAATCAGAGTGTTTCTGCTATATTGGATTCCCTAAATGATGGTTATTTGTTCTTGGGAGTGGCTACTCAATCTACGAATCCTGGTACACATAATCATAAAGTTTTTTATTTAGCGTCCGAGAATGGCAACTATTCCCACTTTGGAGGTATCACGGTATCTTGCTTGAGTGTTCTTAAAAATGCAGGTAGTGGCTGGAGTAAAGAGGAACTCAACATCACTTCTGGAGGCGGAGGTGGCGGTGGAGGTACTGTCACGGGTTACATCGGTACAACCGAAGTACAAGACTCTCCTGCTAATCAGAGACTTTCAGGTATTTCCAGATTAGACCTGACAGAGTCTGCAAAAATTTACTTTGGTGCCAATGCTTATATAGAGCTTACTCAGTATGGTTTTCACTTTTCTACCGGTGTTTACTCTGACAGCTATGTCTCTGCCTTTGGTATAGACACTACAGGTGGTGGAGGAGGAGGAGGAACTTCTTATCTAGCTGGAGATGGACTCCTTATTGATGATAATGTAATCTCTATCAATGTAGGAAGTGGTTTAGGCTTTGATAGTAACGGAAGACTGTATGCCACTAACCAAGGAACAGGCACTGTTACTTCCATTACCTTACTTGGAGGTACTGGTATTTCTCTATCAAGCGAGTCTCCGGTAACAGTTTCCGGAGAGAGAACTATCTCTTTATCTCAGGAATATATTAATACAATTTCCGGCCTGTCTACTACAGTATCAAATTTAAGTACCAGAGTAACTGCTATTGAGGGGTGGTTCGAGGTAGTCGACGGCAACTTGCATGTTAAGAACGGAAGAGGTTTATACTCTGACACATTTATAGCAGCTGGCGGTACTGGCTCTGGTGGTAGTGGCGGTACATATATGGCTGGGGACGGTATTGACATCTCTAGCTCTTATGTAATCTCCCTACAAAAAGCCTCTGCCTATAGTATTGGTGGTATCAAGGTTGGTGAAGGACTTGCTATTGATAGTAGTGGGACATTAAGAGTTGTTAATAGTGGTGGAGGTAGTGGCTCAGTAACGAGTGTTGCAATGACAGTTCCTACAGGACTATCTGTTACGGGTACTCCTATTACTTCTTCTGGAACTCTTGCAGTCACTCTTCAGAGTGGATATGTTATTCCACAACAGACCACTCTTAATAATTTTGTAACTCTATCTGGCTCTCCTCAGACAATTACCAGTGGTAAGACATTCTCTACCAGTAATGTTACTCTTTCTGGAGTATCCTTACTCCCTGCTGCTAACAATACTGGTGGAATAGGTAGCTCTTCTAATCGTTTTTCTGATGTATATGCAGTAGAGGCAGATTTCTCTAGTGATGTAATTATAGGAGGGAATCTAACAATGTCTTATAATAAGAGTATTTCATTAGGCCCGGTTACTATATCGTATGATTCTGTGCATCACGCACTTCATATCAGTGGAACATATACTGAAAGTAACCAGACCAAGAACATAGCAATTTATTGTGATGGTGCTGTCTCTGCTGGAGGTCCTGAAACAGTTTAGATAATTGAATTATGAGTAATTCTAACGGAAGAATATATATAAATACCAGTACAGACCCAGATACAGGTATATCTATTAAGGATATACAGACAGTACTGGTAGATGGTTCTCCTGATGTCGGTAACTTATGTAAGTCAAGCTCTATAAATAAATGGGCTAAATACAAACCCGTGAGACACTCCAATATAGGAACAGTAAGTGACGCGGAAAGAGTTGCGGTTAATCAGGGATTATCAATTACAAAATATGAAACCCTAGCTTCTTTGACAACTGGATGGGAAAATGACTATGTCTATCTTCAGCCTAGAGGAAGAACCAACAATGAATGGTTCAGAATGATGGACTTCAATGAATATATACATAGTGCCAAATGCCCAGTTAGTAGATTTACTTGTGTGAATGAAGGAGCTATGGTCTATGAAGGCGTAGACCTCATTGCGAGGTTATACTTAGACCCGACAGCTCCTGCAGGAAGTATTCTACTGAGTGACCTTTCACCTGATAGTGTTCCTCTTACTCAGTATTACTGGGGAGTGATTATTCAAAATGGAAGTACATATAGAATAGTTACACAGAGTACTCCGGTAGGAACAACATCGGCTAGTCACCAAGAGTTAACATTGACACTTCCTAGCTCGTACTTTACTACAGGTAACAATTATATTGTATACCCAGTATTTTCGTATAACCCGATTACCACAATTACTACTGGTGGTGATTACCGTGCTGGATTGTTCTCTGTGCCTAATACTACTCCCAGTTACTTCCATGTCTATCCTATTACTCTGGTTGTTTCTGTGGGTATTACAGACTTCTCGATGTTTGTGGGTGCGGGTCGTTACACTTGGTCAATTACTGCTGCTATGCAGGTGAATATGAATACAACTACTACCGCAGAGATTTTGTATAGAATTTATGACGGAGCATATGACCCTGAGACAGGCACAATAGGAGGAAGTGTTGTTGCATCTGGTACATTCTATTATGGACAGATAGCTCAGGCACCCAATCAAACGGTAGAAACAATATCTGGTACAATTATGGGTGCAACTCCTAACTACCTGACCGCTGTGCTGTCTTATCAGAATAACGATTACTTACCTGTTACAATTAGTTCAGAAGACTTTTAATAGTAGAATATTATGAAGGATTACAACAAAGAGAACTTAAAATTTCTCCTCAGTGTGTTCGCAAGTGTACTTACTGCTTTTTCTTTAGTGGTACTTGCTTATTACATCAAGGATGGCTGGTGGGCTGCTCCGTTTCCTCTCGCAGCTTCTGTCTATGGAGTTTACTCCTTACTTAAAAAGTATGTTCCTAAAAAGGAGGTCAAATGAAATTAGTGATTGCTAATGCACTGTCCGCCCTTCTCTCTGGAATTAAGATTAACAAAATTACAGACAAGAAAACAAAGTCCATACTTCTTAGTGATTTCCTTAATTTAAGAAAGGCTGTTAAGGATGCTGAGGCTGAGCGACAAGAAATTATTGACAAATTTCAGAAGGACTGGTCTGATGAGTTAAGCGAGGTTGCAAAATGCAGAGCTGACAAGGCCCCTGTTGAAGGTCATGATGAGTTTCTAGAAGCAGAAAAAGATGCAAACTCTCTAATTGCTGAAATTTTCAATAAGGATGTTGAGGTTAAGATAGAGCCAATCGCCCTTGAAAAGTTTACATCCTACTGTGAAAGTGAGGATATTACTTTTGAACAGATAGCATTCCTCCAAGATTTTGGGATAATTAATTAAGTGTAACGGTGGGAGGGGGAAGAAATTCCCCCTCTTTTTATTTTAATATTATGTGGCAAGATTTAGAATTATCAGATAAAGCAAGAATGATAGATATGGCTGTTAAGTCTGGGATTACAGACTTGGCAACTATTCAGGAAGTGTATAACACTTTTGCAGAGGGTGGTCATATGTATGGCCCTGGTGGTGATAAAACTATTTATCCACTGCGGCTTATACAGGCTGCTAAGAAGTGGTACTCCAATCCTGAGAACAAAAAGAAGTTGGCCTTTAAGTTGGGGGCGGCTGCTAAACAGGGTGCTGGACTTACTCCTACCCAAATTGTTAGAGCCTTAGCAGATAAGCAAACTCCTGAATATGATGAACTTGAGGCGTATATTTATGGTCCTGAGAGATTTTATCAGCCATATAAAGGAACTTCAAGAGGGCCATTAACCGAGGAAAAGTACCAAAATATTCCTCAATATACAGCGGAGATTAACCCTAGAGGGGAATATGTCGTTCCTCAGGACTTAAAGAAGGTAGTCCTAGAAGCAGCAAAGAAAGGCACTAACTTTTACTTGAACGCAGATGAGATATTTGACCCGGGCTCTGTAAGATTTGATGCAGCCAATCACCCGGTCAGATTTAGATATCAAAAGGGAAAGCTGGTAGCAGATGCTGCAGACCTTTATGACTTTGATGAGGGATATGCGAAGAGATATTCTGAAAAGAATAATCCCATTAAGAGAGCTATTCTTAAGGCAGAGATTAATGCAATGCAACAAGTTGGAAATCCCTACATTGTAAGACAGGAGGGTATTCCAGTGAGGTTTGTCGGTGAGAATTCTCCAGAAGGATACTGGCTTGATGAGATGGAAGGAGAGGCTTTCCAGAAAGGACTTATTAGAGGAGAAACAGGTACTCATTATGACTGGGTAAATACTAATAAGAATATTAGAGGAAGAATGGGACTTTCTACCGACTTTGCTAATGGGGGTAAGATACACATTAAGAAAGAAAATCGTGGAAAGTTTACTGCTTTAAAGAAGAGAACAGGTAAATCAGCCAGTTGGTTTAAGGCTCATGGTACTCCAGCACAAAAGAAGATGGCTACATTTGCTTTAAATGCAAGAAAATGGCACCATGCAGACGGTGGTTTCCTTGATAATTTAATGACAAAACTGTAAAAAATGTAAATTTTTCTTGCATAATTGAATTTTTTTACTTATCTTTGCACTGTTAAAAAACTGAAGAGTATGAGTAAAAAAGTTGTTTTTAGTATCTTGGCAGTACTTACCTTTTTTATTGGGAGTATCCTTGTTGATAATTTCCCTCTGACTGCACCTCTGATTATTTTCTTCGCTGTTGGTATCGGTTTTACTCTTGGGTATTTCTTTATGAAAGATACCGTCAACGAAAAGCTCTCTCTCAAGGAGACTGAAAACTCCATTTTAACTGCAACGAATCTTAAACTTAAGACTGAGCGCAGCGTTATGCTTAATCAGATTGAGGCTCTCCAGCAGTCTCTTGCCACTAAGGAAAAATCCAAGAAGGCAAAGAAGGTCAAGGAAGAACCGGTTGAGGGAGAATAATCTCCCTTTACATTGAAGCGTGGTGTAATGGTAACACTAGAGATTTTGGTTCTCTCATTTTCAGTTCGAGTCTGGACGCTTCAACTAAGCCCTTTTAGCTCAGCTGGTAGAGCAACGGTTTTGTAAACCGTCGGTCGTGGGTTCAAATCCTACAAGGGGCTCTATGAAGATTACTATTGAATTTGATGAAGATTGGCAAGCGCCTTATAATTTAGTACAGCCTAAAAGCTATGACCCTTGTGAGAATTGTATGAACAATCCCAAGAATAATCCTAATGCTTCTGGTTTTTGTAGTTGCGCTTTGCCTGATTTATATAGAGTAAGATATTAGCAGTAGAAACTGTTTACCATAATTGTTAAACCCAGTTTTCGCACTATACTGGCTAAAGAAAGTGCCTTTTTGCCCTCTTAGCTCAGCTGGACAGAGCATGGGATTTCTAATCCCAGGGTCAAAGGTTCGAATCCTTTAGGGGGTACTATGGAAGTAACTAATTATAGGGAGATAGAAAAGATTAAATTACTCTATCCAGAATTAATGGCACAAGATGCTGAATATAAGATTGTAACTCTCTTTAATAACATACAGCATCTGAAGGACACAATTGCTACTAGAAGTATGGCTCTTGAGGAGCTTAGAAAGCTGTTAAAGCAGTCTGAGCAGAAGTGGCAAATATTGCAAAATCTTATAGAAATAACCTATAAGACTACAGAAAAGGAAGAAGTCAAAGGTGAAATTAACCTAGGATTTAATTTTGGGACAGAAGTTAATAAACATATTCACTAATGAAGAAAACAGAAGCACAAAGTGAAGTTTTTAATACAACCAGAGAGCTTGTTGATTTTATTAATGCTCACAATATTCCTAAGTCAGATATTGTTTCGGTGTTGTATATTGGTTATCAGTTATTCTTAATTTACTTTGAGTAATGGAAGAGGAGAAGAACCAGCATGTAATGACAGAAGAAGAGTTTCA
>Ga0265301_10006111_pt1 | contig 11613 bp, 6 predicted proteins | sample AusTroGonzalo_MG_2_FD_193488 | JGI IMG/M metagenome (GOLD analysis project Ga0265301, IMG submission 193488) | Bovine rumen microbial communities from tropical cattle in Woodstock, Queensland, Australia - Gonzalo_04 | ecosystem: Host-associated > Mammals > Digestive system > Stomach > Rumen ...
GGACGGCTCTGTGTTGGAGAGCATCGACCAAGTGGTGTTGATGCGCAACGGAGTGCAGGTCTACAGCTCGAATGATGTCACCCCTGGCGCCCGTATGTCGTTTACCGACCAAGTCTCCGACTACGATTGCTACACCTATAGTCTTTTCTATATGAACAACGGTGTCAAGAGCCGTACGGCTTCGGTGAAGTACCAATATGGTCCCACCTGCACTTGGAAGGTAGTGGGGCAGACCACCAACTTCCAAGGATGGAACGATGGCAAGATTCAGGTGAAGAACAGCTTCGGCACCGTGATTGAGGAGATCACCATGACCAGCGCGACTCCCATCAGCAAGCAGGTTGCTATGCCCGAGGGCAACGTCACCTTCAGCTGGGTGGCGCCCACCGCGACGGTGAACAGCATCACCATCAACATCAAGAACTCGAGCAATTCCTCGGTCTACACCTACAGCGGCAACAGCAACCAGATGCCTTCGACGCTCTATACGGGCGACAACGACTGCGCGGGCTGTCAGCCTCCCACCAACTTCATGGGAGAATACCGCTGGACGGGCGAGGGCTTTGGCATCCAGCTCAGCTGGGACTATGAGGGTGAACCTCAGTCGTTCAAGGTCTATCGCAGTTTGGATGGAATTGATTACGAACTCATTGCCACTGTCGACAAGACCCAGCACGAATACTTCGACCTGGTGGACGCCGGTTCCTACTACTATCAGCTGACGGCTTACCGCAGTTACTGCGAGTCGACCCCTGCCTGGGTTGACGACAATACCGACTATCTCTATCTGGAGGTGACCTCGGTCAGCGAGGACGACGAGGCGGGTTTGAATGTCTATCCCAATCCTGCCAACACCCTGATGAGTGTTGAGGCCGAAGGGTTGCAACAGGTGATCATCTGCAACGTGATGGGCCAGGTGGTGAAGAACCAACGCTGCGCTGAAGACGGTGTGGTGATCAGTACTTCCGACCTGCCTTCAGGCGTCTATACCATTAGTGTGAGAGCCGCTCAAGGCACAATGACGAAACGCTTTACTGTCATCCACTGATTATGAAAAGACACCTTATTATAATAATAGCGCTGGTGCTGATGGGCACTATGGCGAAGGCGGGTCCTGTAGACGAGGCCACCGCCCGCAGGCTGGGACAATCGTTTGTGACGACTTGTTTCGAGTCCAGCCGTCAGAGCGCAGAATTGAGCTTGGTCTATACCGCTTGGTCGGACAGGGGAGAAGCCTGCTATTACATCTATAACGTAGGCAACACCGGCTTCGTTATTCTTGCTGCTGACGACCATTACCGTCCTATTATCGCCTATTCCGCTGAGGGTATCTTCAACCCCGATGATATGGCACCCGCTTTGGCCTATCATCTTGAGAAAGTGCGTCAAGGTGTGATGCTGGCAAGCCAGAGTTCTACTGTCGAACCTAAGGTGGCGGCAGACTGGGCTATGTTGGAACGCACAGGCCGCCTGGTGTCGCGCCACGGAGGTCGTGAGGACGAATTCCTGGTGGAGACCACTTGGAACCAGAACTCACCTTACAACTACTTCTGCCCCGAGGGTGAAGGCGGTCCTGGAGGACATTGCTATGCCGGTTGTGTGGCTACGGCTGCAGCCCAGCTGATGAAATACTGGGATCATCCCGTGCAGGGTAGGGGTAGTCATACCTATTATCCCAACGACCACCCGGAATATGGTCCCCTGACGGCCAACTTTGGCGAGACCATGTACGATTGGGAGCACATGGCCAACAGTCTCAACGGAGCCTCGCAGGAGGAGATTGAGGCTGTGGCTTTGCTGATATATCATGCCGGCGTCAGCGTCGACATGAACTATCGTCCCACCAGCAGCGGTGCCGTCACCGGCATGCTCTGCGAGACGATGCCTGCCTATTTCTACTATACGGACAGGATGGCCAACCTCTACCGTGAGGAATATGGTCGCGAGGAGTATCTGGATATGGTGAGGCGTTCCATTGAAATGGGCTGGCCCATGGTGCAGCGTGGTGGCGGACACGCCTACGTGCTGGACGGTTACAACGACAACGATATGGTGCACTACAACTGGGGTTGGGGCGGCAGCAGCGATGCTTGGTTTGACATTGACAATCACGGCTACACCGATGGCGAGAGCATCCTGTTCAACTATGTTCCTGAAGCCATCTATGCCTCTACACCCGATGCCCCCACTGACCTTCAGATTATGCCGTCTGCCGACAATTCGTTGACGGCGACGCTCAGCTGGAAGAATCCTGAGCTGACCCTTACGGGTGATGCTCTTGCCACGATTGACTACGTTGTGGTGGAACGCGAAGGGCAGGTAGTTTATATGGAAGAAAACGTCGCTCCGGGAGCCGAGATGAGCTTTGTGGACGAGACCATTCCTTATATTGATGCCTTTGCTTATAAGGTCTATGTGGTCAGCGAAGGGCGCCGTGGTGCTGCCGTTGAGTCAGATGAAGTCTATGTGGGTCCGACCTGCGGATGGCGCATCCTGATGCAGTCGAACAGCGTACAAGGCTGGAAGGGCGGCTACGTCTCATTATGCACAGCTACGGGCAAGGAGATTGGACAATACACCACAACGGATTCGACGCCGCTGTCGCTGGATATCAATGTGCCCCTGGGTCGTATCACTTTTAGTTGGGTTGCCCCGCATGGCTATGTCAGCAACATCACCATCATCATTAAAGATGGAGAGAACAACAGTGTGTATACCTACACAGGAGCCACATCGGGACTCGAAGAGGGCGTGATCCTTGAGATGAACAACGGCTGTGGTGCCGAGATGCCCACGGCTCCCTATAATCTTTCGGCTGAGGCCGGTGACGATACAGTCACCTTGATTTGGGAGCAAGACGGAGAAGACCCTGACTACGGCTTCTTCATCTACCGTGACGAACGGATCTATGCTTTTGTGAACGACCCCACGGTCCGTACCTTTGTTGACAGCGACTTTTCTGCAGGCCATTGCTATGCGGTGAGTGCCTTAGCTGCCGGAGGCGAGTCGGAGCAGTCGAACGAATTCTGTGCCTCGACAGGTGACTGTATGGCAGCCAGCAACATGGACTATGAATATGTTGGCGACAATTACAAAATCAAGCTCAAGTGGGACCGTCCTGAGGTCAGCGAAGGCCTTTCCGGCTATTACCTGTATCGCAAGCAAGGTGCTGACGGCACCTATGAGCGAATCAAGCTGTTGGGTCACTCAGCCACATCGTACACCGACAATACCGCCAACGAGCAAGGCATGTATTACTACCGTCTCTATGCCTATTATCGCGAAATCGACTGTACCTCGGCGCCTGCTACGGCGAAGAACCATCCTGACCAGTTCTATCTGCCGGTGTATTATTCGCCCACTGATGTTGCTGAGCAATTGGCCTTCGCCATTACCGTCTATCCCAATCCCGCTGACCAAAGCTTGAAGGTGGAAGCCGAGGGTATGACTCATGTGGTGGTATACAACCTGTTGGGACAGCCGGTGTTTGAGTCCAGCTGCGAAGACAGTGTGCTGAACCTCAATGTTGCAGGATGGAGCGAAGGAGTGTATTTGTTGAAGGTGCAGACGCCTCATGGGGTAATTGCCCACCGTTTGAGTGTCGTCCATTAAGGGAGTTTTTTTCATAATATAACCCTGTGATAGGACACGTTTCGGAAAATTGTCTATATTTGCAGGCTTAAATCAGAATCTAATCTAAAAATAATCTACAATGAAAAAGTATGTAATGACACTACTCGTCCTGGCCCTCGGACTGGGTATGGTTCATGCCAACCCTGTCACTCCTAGCCAGGCCAAGTATGTTGGACAGCAGTTTGTCCAAGCTAATTTTGAGCAGTCGCGCCAGAGCAGCGACCTGACTTTGGTCTACACCGGCACCTCTTTGCGCGGTGAGGCTTGCTTCTATGCCTTCAATGTGGGCGACAATGGTTTCGTCTTGGTTTCGGCTGACGACTATTTCCGTCCCATTTTGGGTTATTCCAACGAAGGCGTTTTCCCGGTCAACGACATGCCTGACGGTTTGAGATATCGTCTTGACGCCATCATCGATGGCAGAACCGGACGCACCGGCATTGCCACTCCCGAAGTGGCTGCCGAGTGGGACCTGGTGACCAGAAGCGGTCGTCTGATGTCGAAAAACGGAGGTAAAGCTGAGTTCTTCCTGCTGAGCACCAAGTGGAACCAGGATTCACCCTATAATCTCTATGCCCCTGCAGCTGCCGGCGGTCCTGGTGGACGTTGCTATGCAGGTTGCGTGGCTACGGCCATGAGTCAGGTTATGAAGTATTGGAACCATCCTTTGCAGGGCACGGGTTCCCATACCTATAACTCTGGCGGTTCTCAGGGTTATCCTTATTATCCCGGCCTCACTGCCAATTTCGGCGAGACCACGTATGATTGGGAGAACATGCCTGTCAGCTTGACTAACGCTTCTCCCCAAGTGCAGAAAGAAGCTGTTGCCACATTGATGTACCATTGTGGTGTTTCCGTGGATATGAACTTTGCTCCCGATGGCAGCGGAACCCAATCCACGCTTGTCCCCCCCGCAATTAGTACTTACTTCAGCTATACCAACCAAGCGATTCATCATCAACGCGATCAATATTCCTACACCGATTGGTATAACATGATAAAAGAACAACTTGATATGGGCTGGCCTGTGTATTACTCGGGCTGCGCTGCCGGTACAGGTGGTTGCCATGCTTTCGTGTGCGATGGTTACAACGATGCCGGTTTGTTCCATTGGAACTGGGGCTGGGGTGGTACAGGTGACACCTATATTGATTTCGATGAGATTGAGTATTCGGCTTCCTACGATGCCGCTATCTTCAACTTCGTTCCTGCCGACGTTTACAACGGCACGCCTCAAGCACCCACCAACCTCAACATCACGGCTGCTGCCAATAACGAGCTGAAAGCCACTCTGACTTGGACCAATCCTTCGAAGACCATGAACAACACCAATATCGACGTAATTGATCAGATTGTTGTTGTTCGTGACGGTCGCATCATTCACGTCGAGAACAATGCCACTCCTGGTGCTTCGATGACCTACGTTGACAACGAGGTTCCCCGTTTCGATATTTTCCAATATGAAGTTTATGCCATCAACAACGATTATCATGGCAAGGTTGGATTATTCAATCCCATTACCTTCGGTCCCGACTGCAGTTGGACCATCAACATCACCGCTGCTGCCATGAACGGCTGGCGTGGTGCTGCCATCCATATTTACAATGCTTCTGGTAGAGAAGTCGGTCAGTTGACCACTACCAACAATACCGTTCAGTCCGTTCCTGTCGATGTGCCTCTGGGTCACGTCTCCTTTGGCTGGTCGAAACAGACTTATGGCGACTCTTTCAACATGGGCTTCACTATCAAGGATTCGGAGAACCATACGGTTTACACCTACTCCGGTCAGTCGTCCAACATGACCGAAGGCGTCTTCTTTGACACCAACAACAGCTGCGGCAACTCCATCGGTGAGGGTTGCCCCACCAACCTTGTTGCTATTACCGACGAGACCAAGCCCACCGACATCAATGTTTCGTGGGATGCCATTCCTGGCGCTGAGGGTTATGGTTACACGGTATATCGTGACAATCTGCTGTATCGCCTGATTCCCAATGGCACCTCGTTTGTTGACGTTGATGCCGAGATTGGCGGTCACTGCTATAGAGTGGGTTATTTCTACAATGGTGGTGAGAACGGACAGTACTCCAACGAGTCTTGCGCCACTTCGGGTGCCTGCTATGCTCCGACGGACTTCACCTTCGAATACAACAACAACTACAAGCCGAAACTGATGTGGACCAAGCCTGAGCCTAATGAGGGTCTTTCGGGTTATTACATCTTCAGAAAGACTGGTGAGGATGGTGAATACCAGAGAATCAAGGTTGCCAGTGCCAATACCACCAGCTATACTGACAATTCCCTTGTCGAAGACGGCCATTATTACTATCAGATTTATGCCTATTATCAGGCAATGGATTGCTACTCGGCTCCTGCCTATTGGATTAAGGATCACAACCAATTCTATCTGCACGTTCCGTATTATGCTGACGATGTTGTGGAAATGGAGAGCGGTAACGTTGCCGTGTATCCCAATCCTACCACCAGCCGCTTCACAGTGGAAGGTGTTGGCATGAACCATATCTCGGTCTACAACCTGGTGGGCCAGAAGGTCTATGAAATGGAATGCCGTGGGGAGTCAGTTGACATCAATCTGGGTAATGCCGAGACCGGTATCTACATGGTCCGCATCTCCACCGACAATGGTGAAATCACCAAGCGTATTACTGTGATCAAATAAAGATCAAGGAAAGCATTAAAAAAGGCTGCCGGAAGGCAGCCTTTTTTTATTGTTTGCGTTCCCAAACCTCGAATCGGTACGAATAGTCTACTTGAGGGTCATCGTCGACAACCTCAAGATCAGCAAGGCTCCATTCGTCGAAGTTGATATAGGGGAAGAAAGTGTCGGCTTCGAACTCTTTGTCCAGACGGGTCAGGTAGAGTCTATCGGCTTTTGGCAGGAACTGCTCATAGATGCTGCCGCCACCCATGATGAAGACTTCGTCCTCATTGGCAGCCAGTTCCAGGGCTTGGGGGATGGAGGTGGCTAATTCATAGCCTTCAGGGGCTTGGTCAAGACGGTCAGAGATGACTATGTTGCGTCGGTTGGGAAGGGCTTTTTGTCCAGGCAGCGAGAGCCAGGTGTTGTGTCCCATGATGACGCAATGTCCTGAGGTTACCTTCTTGAAGTGTTTCAGGTCGTTGCTGTTGTGCCAGATAAGCTGGTTGTTGATGCCTATGGCGCGGTTGGCAGCCATGGCGACGATAATGGATATTGTCATATTGATACTTCTCCTTTAATTGTTGGATATGGGTCGTAGTTTTCTAATGTAAAGTCATCAAATTTGAAGCCAAAGATGTCTTTGACTTCGGGATTTAGCCTCATGGTGGGCAGAGGGCGTGGAGTACGCGTCAGCTGGAGCTTTACCTGTTCGATGAGATTGTTGTAGATATGCACATCACCGAAGGTGTGGACAAACTCGCCAGGTTTCAGGTCGCATACCTGAGCCATCATCATGGTGAGCAAGGCGTAAGAGGCGATGTTGAAAGGCACACCGAGGAATACATCGGCGCTGCGTTGGTAAAGTTGGCACGACAGCTTGCCATCGGCCACATAAAACTGGAAGAAGGCGTGACAGGGTGGGAGTGCTGCTTTTCCTGCCGCTACATTGGCAGCGAAGTTTTTCTCGTGTTCATCGGGCAGTACACTGGGGTTCCAGGCAGTGACGATATGTCTGCGGCTGTTGGGATTCTCCTTGATGCTCTTCACAACCTCCGCGATCTGGTCGATGCCTTCGTTGTTCCAGTTGCGCCACTGAGCACCATAGACTGGACCCAGGTTACCGTTGGCATCGGCCCATTCATCCCATATCGACACTTTGTTGTCGTGCAGATATTGGATGTTGGTGTCGCCTTTAAGGAGCCATAGCAGTTCGTATATGATGCTTTTCAGATGCACCTTTTTTGTCGTTACCAAAGGGAAGCCTTCTTGAAGGTCGAAGCGCATCTGGTAGCCAAATACGCTGATGGTTCCGGTTCCCGTGCGGTCGCCCTTTTGGTGCCCGTTGTCGAGGATGTATTGTAGAAGGTCTAAGTATTGCTTCATTTCTGTTGTTCAGGGTTGTGTTTGTATTTGAACAGGATTAGGAAGAGGATAGCCACAACCAATGAGTAACCTGCGAAAATGAGCCAGGCGCTCTTCCAGTCACCAACGAGGAAACCTTGTTCGTTCCAATGGCAGAACTTGTCGATGACTTTTCCGGCCACGAGGATGCCAATGCTGCCTCCCAAACCGTTGGTCATAAGCATGAACAGACCTTGTGCGGAGGCTTTTACATTGGGGTCGCATTCCTTATCAACAAACATGGCACCCGAGACGTTGAAGAAATCAAAGGCCACACCATAGACGATGCAAGAAAGGATGAAGAGCAACACGCCTGGCATGTCAGGGCTGCCTAATCCGAAGAAACCAAAACGTAGCACCCAGGCTATCATGGCCATAAACATCACCACTTTGATGCCGTAACGGCGTAGGAAGAAGGGGATTAATAGGATGCACAAAGCTTCGGCCATTTGGGAAATGGACACCAGCATAGTGGCATTATTGGCGGCAAAGGTGTGTGCCAAAGTCGGTTCGTCCTTGAAGTGGGTGAGGAAGGGAGTGGCATAGCTGTTGGTGACTTGCAAAGCCATACCAAGGAGCATGGCGAAGACGAAGAAGACGGCCATTTTGCGGTCCTTGAATAGTTTGAAGGCACTCAGACCCAGAGAATCCGATAGAGAGGAAGCCTCTTTCTTGATGATCTTGCATTGGGGAAGGGTCAGACAGTAAATGAACAGCACCACACCCAGAATGCCCGAAATAAGGAATTGGTAATGGGTGTATTGGAACTTGTGAAGGTGGTGGCCGAAAGTGAAGCCTAAAACGCCATTGTCAAGATAGGCGCAGTTGACGAACCACATGGAAATGATGAAGCCGATGGTGCCGAACACGCGGATGGGAGGGAAGTTCTTGACGGTGTCCAACCCGTTTTCTTTCAAAATGGTGAAAGCAGTGGTGTTCGATAAAGCCAAGGTTGGCATATAGAAGGCTACACCAATAGTGTAGATGGTGATAAACAACGACTTGTCTGGGTTGACACCAGCTGCGGCGGCTTGCATGCCAAGATAGAACAGGCATAACATGGCCACTGCGGTAATCAGGTGGCAGAAGCCGAGCAAGCGTTGGGGCTGGATCCATTTGTCGCCAACGATACCCAAGAGGGTGGGCATGAAAATGGAAACAATACCTTGTATGGCATAAAACCAGGAAATCTCAGCGCCCATGCCGGCTCTTCCAAGATAGTTGCCCATACAGGTCAAATAAGCTCCCCAGACGGCAAACTGGAGGAAATTCATCACGATCAGTCTGAATTTGATTGCTTTCATATTCGTGTTTTTAAACTATTTCCTGTTATTGATTTCGTCTCGTATTTGCGCAGCCCTTTGGTAATCCTCGTTGTCGATGGCATCCTGGAGCAGTTCTTCCAAAGTGTCCAGGTCGAGCAGGCCTAAAGAGACATCCGTTGCATTTATATTATTAATAGGTGAGGTTGAGTCGGTTCCTGAATCCTCGTTGTCTTGTTTTTCTTCGAGGTCGTCCATAATGATGCTGGCTTCGTTCATAACGCTTTCGTATGCATAAATCTCGCATCCTGCGCGTACAGCTATGGCGATGGCGTCGGAGGGACGTGCGTCAATCAGCGTGAGGTCGTCGCCTTGTTTGCAGATCAGCATGGCATAGAACACCCCGTCGCGGAAGCGGCAGATGACAGCTTCCATGATTTCGATGCCGAATTCGTGGGCGAATTTCAGGAAGAGATCGTGGGTGCGGGGTCTGCCGTTTCGGTGTTTTTCCAAACCTACTGCGATTGACTCGGCTTCGGCACTTCCGATGACGATGGGCAGACGGCGTTGAGAGTTCTTGTCGCCCAGGATTAGCACGTAGGCACCTGTCGGGGATTCGCTGTAAGTCAAGCCTACAATTTCCAAATTAACCTTGTTCATAGCTAAATTGCTGATTATTAAGCCTCTTTTTTGAAAGAGAACCTTTTTCCTTCAATCGTCAAAAGTAGGGACTTTTTTGGAAACGAGCAAAAAAAGTTGCTTTTGCGAAAAAAACTATGCGAAAAATGTTGAAATCAATGCATTTTGTCCTTATTTTTGTCCCGTCAAAAGGTGTTGATTATCGTTGAAATAATGTCTAACTAAATATCAATCTTATGATTAGTAACAGTATTGTTTACATTGTGTTGGCGGCCTCAATTCTGGCCCTGACATTTGCTTTCATCTTCTATAAGCAGATGATGAAGCAAGACGAAGGTACTGACCTGATGAAGAAGATTGCTGCGCATGTGCGTAAGGGAGCTATGGCTTACCTGAAGCAGCAGTACAAGGTGGTGATTATTGTTTTCATCGTCTTGGCAGCCATTTTCGGCATTATGGCTTACTTCAAATTACAGAACGGCGTCGTATGGTTCGCCTTCCTCACGGGCGGTTTCTTCTCGGGCCTGGCTGGCTTCTTCGGTATGAAGACTGCCACCTACGCCTCGGCTCGTACTGCCAATGCTGCCCGCAAGTCGTTGAACAGCGGCTTGAAGGTGGCTTTCCGTTCTGGTGCCGTTATGGGTCTCGTTGTGGTGGGCCTTGCCCTTCTTGACGTTTCCGTGTGGTTCCTCGTGCTGAATGGAACGGGTTTGCTTGAGGCTGTTGGAGCCAACAACGACCTGATTACCATCACCACCACCATGCTGACCTTCGGTATGGGTGCTTCCACCCAGGCATTGTTTGCCCGTGTGGGTGGCGGTATTTACACCAAGGCTGCTGACGTTGGTGCTGACTTGGTTGGCAAAACGGAGTACAACATCCCTGAGGACGACCCGCGTAACCCCGCTACTATCGCAGACAACGTTGGTGACAACGTTGGTGACGTGGCTGGTATGGGTGCCGACTTGTATGAATCCTATGCAGGCTCTATCCTGGCTACTATGGCATTGGGCGCATCGGCTTTTGCCACCGCTGCCACTGAGAGCTCCGCTGGCGCCGATATGCAGATGAAAGCTGTGTTCGCTCCCATGCTGATTGCAGCTGTGGGTGTGCTCCTTTCCCTGATTGGTATCTTCCTGGTTCGCACCAAGGAGAATGCCGGCATGAAGCAGCTTCTGGGCGCTTTGAGCCGTGGTACCAACACCGCTGCCGTTCTGATAGCTGCTGCTACCTTTGGCATTATGTATTACCTCTTTGGAAAAGAAACAGGTGAATATGCCAATATGTGGTGGCAGACTTCGCTTTCGGTAGTGGTCGGCCTGTTGGCTGGTGTTATCATCGGTAAGGCAACGGAATATTACACATCGCAAAGTTATAAACCTACACAGAAGGTTGCTGAGAGTTCCAAGACGGGACCTGCTACGGTCATCATTTCAGGTTTGGGTCTCGGTATGCTTTCAACGGCTATCCCGGTGGTCACTGTAGGTGTGGCTATCGTGTTGGCTTATCTCTGTGCAAATGGCTTCAATATTACATTCAACGCTGAAAACCTTTCAAGAGGTTTGTACGGCATCGGTATCGCCGCTGTGGGTATGCTTTCCACATTGGGTATCACACTAGCTACCGACGCATACGGCCCCATTGCTGACAATGCCGGTGGTAATGCTGAAATGAGTGGTCTTGATCCTGAAGTGCGTAAACGCACGGATGCTCTCGATGCTCTGGGTAACACCACTGCTGCTACGGGTAAGGGCTTCGCCATTGGCTCTGCTGCTTTGACAGCTCTTGCTCTGTTGGCCTCTTATGTTGAAGAAATCAAGATAGCACTGCATCGTATTGCAGAGGCTGCCGCTGATGGTTCCGCTGAGATTACTAATGGAATTCGCTGGACTGTTGAGCAGATACAGGACGCTAACCTGTTGAGCTTTATGGATGTCTATAACGTCAACCTGATGAACCCCATCGTTCTTGTTGGTATCTTCATCGGTGCCATGATGGCCTTAGTGTTCTGTGGTA
>Ga0265301_10006117_pt1 | contig 11608 bp, 13 predicted proteins | sample AusTroGonzalo_MG_2_FD_193488 | JGI IMG/M metagenome (GOLD analysis project Ga0265301, IMG submission 193488) | Bovine rumen microbial communities from tropical cattle in Woodstock, Queensland, Australia - Gonzalo_04 | ecosystem: Host-associated > Mammals > Digestive system > Stomach > Rumen ...
TTTCACGAAATTCCAGTGGGATGCTCATGAGAAATACTTAAAGAGACTTGAGAATAAGGCTAAAAAGGAAGTCGAAGAAGAAAATAAAAGAAAACAAGATACAGTTCCGAAGTCCATGAGAGGATATCGGGAAACTGTAAATCAGAGTATTAATGGACAACCTGTTAAATCTCTTGCTTATGAAGCTCAGAAAGGTAGAGAAGCTGCTATAAGAAATTCTTCACAGCCTACTAATGAAGAAAAAAGAGAAGTAATCGAAAGAGCTCGTGAATATGATCAGCAAGAAAGATTAAATGCCGCTTTGAAGCCTGTTAGAGATGCTTTTGGACTTACTAAGAAAGCAGCTGAGACAAAGGTATTTGAATTCCAAAAAGGTAGAGAAAATGCCATTAAGAATTCTCTTTCAGCAGACCAAGCAAGAGAGAATTTAAAAGATGCTGAACTAAGTGCTAAAACATTTGGCGTACATGGCGCAATGAAAAGACTTCAGAATAAACAAAAGAAAGTTGAAGCATATGCTAATGAACACAAAGCAGAACTTGAAGCTGAACTTACAAAGACTAAGCAAGAAAAATTAGATCAACTTAATGAAAATTATCAAGATATAGAACACTATCTTAGAAGACGAGCTAATGGAAAAGATGTTAGTAGATCTGAAACAAAAGAGATAATGAATAATCCTTTATATCAGGCTCTTAATTTAGCAATGAAAGAGAATGATGAAGACTTCACTAATATAATTGACTATTTGGATACTAAAACTGAAAAACATGCTAATGAAATAAAAGAGGTACTTCGAGAAATTTCAAAGAAAATTGAAGAAGAAATTGACGAGCCTACAATATTAACTCTAGCAAATGAAAAAGTCAAGGCATAAAGGAGGTGAGGTTGTTATGGAAGGATCTGCTATTGCTGTAATTATTGTGGCTTTGATTGGAGCCATAGGTACAATTGTATCAAATATTGTGATGAACAATACCCAATCAAAAGATATGGATGCAAAGTTAGATAAGAATCAAGGTATTATTGAAGAACGTATTAATAATCTCGCTAACGAAGTACGTAGACATAATAACTTTGCAGAACAGATTCCCGAGCTTAAATCAGATATTAAGAATCTGGAAAAACGTGTTGATAAATTAGAGAATAAAGCGGGGTGAAATAATTGTTAGCTAAAGATTATTATGCCTATTTAGCAGAGGCTAAACAAAAGAAAAATACTCTTCAACACTACGGTATTGCCGGACAGAAATGGGGAATTAGACGTTGGCAGTATGAAGATGGTAAATTTAATGAAGAAGGAAAAATAAGATATTTCGGCAAGAAGTCTGGGGATTCAAATGGTGACGGTCCTAAGGACTATGAAACTGGAAAGATCAATTATGAAATGGACCCTGTTCTTGCAATGTATGCTATTACTTTAGGTGTTTATGTTGCTGGAGCTGGTGTTGCTGTAGGAGCTTCAGCTATACATGACGCTAGTATCTCACATAAGATTAAGAAGTATGAAAAGCATAAGGCTACAGAAGAGACAGATCCTAAGACAGGATTAAAGCTTAAAGACCCTGCAGATACTACAACCAAAGAAGATATGGTTGATGTTAATATGGAGCATAGATATTGGATGTTTCATGGAAATGATCGTGTCGGACGTACTGAGAATTGTATGCTTTGTACAACTGCTCTTGATCTTAAGAGAAGAGGATATGACGTAAAGGCGGGTAAGTCAACAGAAGGTTTTAATGAAGACGAACTTAAGAAATGGTATAAGAAGCCTAAGATTGAAAAAGATAATCTTGGTGAAATTATCAAGAAACTTAAGAATGAACCTGAAGGATCTTATGGTAACTTTATGTGCATCTGGAAAATGGGTGGCGGTCATTCGATGTTCTATAGAATAGAAAATGGTAAGATTGCCATATATGATGCACAAAGTGGTAAATATTATAAAGATATTACTAAGTCTGACTTATATAGTATGATGTGGGGCGGCAGTAATGAATATAATGGAACATGTTATGTAAGAACTGATAACCTCGAGATTAATACAAAGTACCTCAAAGAGAAAGAGTATGTTGAATAATTGAATAATTATTTAATAATACCTTATACGAAGTATAGACGTATGTTGAATAATTGAATAATTATTTAATAATACCTTATACGAAGTATAGACGTATGTTGAATAATTGAATAATTAAGGTACTTGAAAGGAGAAATAAATGGGCAATAACTTAGTTGGTGAAATAATCACTAAGATGAAAGATTATATTCCAAGCAGAAAAGTTGTTAAGATTTGGAATAAAGGAGATCTTTCTATAATTATGGCTTGTAATAATCCTAATAATTGGATGGGTGAGATGGATCCATATTATGCATATAATGGAGACCAGGTTGATGGACTTACTGTAACCGATAATATGCCAATTATTAGAAAGATGTGCGTAGATAGCAATTTAATTTATGATGCTACTTCAAAATGAGTAGAAAGGAGGAATTATGACAAGGTTTTCGTTTTATAAAAATTTAAATAAGTATAAGGATAATTCCCTTTCTCACGGAATTGGTAGCAAGTTAGTTAGTTCTGTTAACAAGGCTATTGGAGTAGATCCGAATTATGGTAAGTTACATTATCAAAAAATAGATAACTACTACGGTCCTGGAAAAGCAAGATATTTCTATTCTAAAGAAGAATGGGATGCTTATCAGAGAGAACAAGCTGCTATTAATGATCGAGCTAGAAAAGAAGTAGAGCAAAGAAATCAAAAGATTAATCAAGGTCAAGGTGCTGCTAATGCTGCTAAACAGAGAGCTGCCACTGAGAAATATAATAGTCAAGTTTCTTCTACTGTTAGATCAGCTCAGTCTGGTAGAGAAGCTGCTATTAAGAACTCTTTGAATCAACAGCAAGCTCAGAAAAATCTTGATCATGCAAAGGTTCAAGAAGCTCAAAGAGGTAGAGAAGCTGCTATTAAGAATTCTAATAGACATGGTAATGAATTAGAATATTATAATAAGCTCAGACAAGAATCCGATAAGATTCAAGCACAAAACAATATAAGAAAAAGAAAAGAATCTGAACAGAATAAAAAAGATCAAGATTTTGTAAAATCTGTACAAAATGAAAGAGATTATAATAAGAAAAATTATGTAAATGTTAAAAATTCAGATTATCATAATTATCATCCTGATAAGCCAACTTCTCAATCTAATAAATCAGATTCTCAGCCTAATGTTTCAAAGGAATACTTACAAGAAAAAGAATATAATACTACTGGTAAGACATCTGGTGGAAATAATGCTAAAGCTTCTCAAGATCAACAGCATAAATCAATTATTGATGATGCTTTCAAACCTGGAACAAACGCTAATGATCTTGCTTCAAAGTATAATGTTTCAACTGAATATATACAGGAAGTTGTATATAACTCAACAGGTAAGATGATACCTACAAAATCTCAACAACAGCAAAGTAATAATGGAAGTAGTAATAATTCTCAAAATAAGTCAACCACCAATAATTCTGGACCTGTTGTATTTACTTATGAAGATGGTAAGACTAAGAGAAAGAGGTAAATGCTTATGAACAGATATAATTTTTATTCTAATAAGAATGATTATATAGCTCATCATGGTATTAAAGGACAAAGATGGGGCGTTCGAAGATTTCAAAATCCTGACGGTTCTCTTACTGAAGAAGGTAAAGCAAGATATTTAAATTCAGATGGTACTTTGAAAGAAAATACTCCTAATAAAATAAAGAAAGCATATGATAATCATTTAAGAAATGAAACAAAAGAAGAAGCAGCATCTGGTAAACTTTATGAAGATAATCATGTATTTAATGAAGAACGTCAATCTGAGATGTTAAATAATGCAAAACAAAATAATAAATTTAATATGAATTTCTTAGAAGCTACTCAGAATGCTGATGATATGACGGATGAAGAAAGAGTATCTGAATATGAGAAATTCTTAAAGAATCCATATAAATATATTGAAGAGTTTGATTCTCAACATTGGAGAGAAAACAATAAGAAATCTTCTAAACCAGAACCTCAAAAGAAAGAAAAAGTTAAAGAAGAAAAAACCAATGATGATACTAGAGTTACTGGCGAAGAAGAAGCTAAATTCTGGAAAGAGTATGCTAAACAATTAGAAGCTGAACAGAATAAATCTTCAAATAAGAAAACAGAAAAACAAGAAGCTAAAGAAGCTAAAAAGAAAGTTGAGAAACAATTAAAAGGTGGATTAATTAGTAACTGGGCTCTGATGAATAAGGCTATGGAGGAATTAGGATTTACAGCAGAGCAAAGAAAGAATCCCTCGGCAGCAGAATGGAATATGATAAATGATAAAATATCAGAAATCCGAGGAAAATCAAAATAAGTATATGAAGGAGATAAAAAAAAATGACACGTGAAGAACTTAATAGAAAAAGACTTATGTTCCAGATTCAGCAGAATAGAAATCAGTTATTAAAACCCGATCTTGGCATGTCACATTCAGCAACCAATGAATTCCTTGATTACAGGAAGAGAGTTGCAGAAGGTATGAGAGCTAAGAGAGATTCAGAAGTTATGTACTTTAATATCACTCAGGCTAATGAAGCTAACTACGACGAAATGATCGAGAACCATGCTATAATTCATGCTGGTATTACTAACGATTACATAGCCAAGCTTGATGATTACTATGGTAAAGGAAAGCCTAGATATTTCTACAGTCGTGCTGAGTGGGATGCTTATCAGAGAAACCAGGCTCAAAGCAAGTCGGGGTCTCAGGCTACAAACACCCGTGATACAGCTATTAAGAAGTCTCAGCCTACATACAATCAGGCTAAGAGTAGAATTAACTTAAGCACTATTAAAGGTGTTCAAGACGCATTTGCTAAAGCTCAGAGTAGTACTTCAGAGTCGACAAAGGCTCAGAACAGTAGAGAAGCTGCCATTAAGAAATCTCAGCCTACATGGGAACAGGCAGAAAATAGAATAACAAGTGCTAAGGTTAGAGAGAATATTTCTAGTAAGAATAATACTCTTGCTACAGGTGCTCAGAATGCTTTTGCTAAATCTTCAGCAGGTCAGAATACATATAAGCAAAATGCTGATTATGAAAAGAATGCAGGTGCTGATAGAGCTGAAAACACGAAGTCTAAATCTGATGAATCACGTAAAGGAAGAGAAGCTGCTATTAATAACTCTAGTTCACTTCTTAAGAAGGATGGCGGAGTTACAAAGGCTGGTAAGTTCTTAAAGAATATTAAGGATGCCACTGATAGGGCTAAATCATTATCTGCTAATCAGTCCGGTCGTTCTCAGGAAAATGCTCAGTGGGGTGAAGGAGAAGATTGGGCAAAGAGAAAGCAGAAAGAGCGTGAAGAATCTGATAGAGAAGATCAGAGACTTACAAATATTCAGAAGGGTAAAGAAGCCGCTGAAGGTTATGCAAAGTCTCAGGAAGATTACTATAATGATTTAAAGAATAAGCGTAATCTTGAAAAAGAATACAAGCAGAATGAAGCATATGCTGGAAATGCAGGTGCTGATAGAGCTTCTAAAGAAAAAGATAATGCTAGAAGCAGATCTGCTGAGGATCAGTCAGGTAGAGCAGCTGCTGAAGGTAAGTTAACAGAAGATCAGGCTAATAAGAATCTTAGTGATGCTAGTAAGGCAGAAAAGAAAGCTAAGATTGAGAAGGCTGTAAATGCAGCAAAGGATGTTAGAAATAAGATTCTTAATATTCTTGATAAGTCTTATATCCCTGATAATAAATTCCAGAAATTAGAAAGACAGTTAAGTAATCTTATAAATGATTATGAGTATGATCTTAATAATGATACTGCTTCTGAAAGATCCTGGAAGAATAAGCTTTCAAAGATATTTGGCAGTGACATTACTATAAAAGAAGAAGATAAGAGTGAAATTAATAAGCTTCTTGAGCAGGCATTTCCTACTATGGCAGCAAAGCATTCAGCATGGGATGATGAAGAAGACTCTTATGCTGCAACTATGACGCCTGAACAGGAATATTTAGCATTCAGAGCTAAAGTTGAGCAGGGCATGAAGCATTTTGGTCTTATGAGAAGCATGATTTCAGTTCCTATTAACACAAGACTTAGGGATGAGTGGAATAGTGATGAAATGAGTCATGCTACTCCTAGTATTACTAATGAATACATTGCTAAGCTTGATGACTATTATGGTAAGGGAAAGCCTAGATATTTCTATTCTCAATCTGAATATGATGCATACCAGAGAAATCAGGCTCAGAAGAAATCTGGATCATTAGCTACTAATGGAAGAGAAGCTGCTATTAAGAAAACAATGCCTACTCCTTCTGTAGCTCAGACACGTATCAATAATAGTCTTGTTAAGGGAGCTCATGATGCTTATGGAAAGTCTCAGGGTAACTATGGATCCGAATCAGTAAAAGCTCAAAATGGTCGTGAAGCTGCTATAAAGAAGTCCCAGCCTACTTGGGAGCAAGCTGAAAATAGAATAATGAGTACTAGAGCTAGAGAGAATGCTTCATCTGCAAATAATAGTCTTGTTAAGGGAGCTCAGGATGCTTATAATAATTCTCAGTTTACTCCTTCTTTAACTGAGCAATCAATTAATGGAAGAGAAGCCGCTATAAGAAATGCATATGCTTCAAAAGAACCTGAACGTACTATTTGGGATAAATTACCCGAATTCATTGGATCTCAGACTGGACGTGGATTAGAAGCCGAAACAGAAGGTCGTGGTCGTCAGGCATATGAAGAAGCTAAGCGTGTAGCTAGAGACTATGAACTTACTAAAGATATCATGGCCGATAAAGATCGTTGGAATAAATATAATGTTTATAAAGGAATAAAGGATATCGTTCTTGATAGACTTATGGAAGAGAACGGATTATATAGTCTTGAAGATATTGCATACTTCCCTGGTGGACCAGAAGCATTCTTTGATGTTGTAGAAAATGAAATGTCAAAAGAAGCTAAAAGAGCTCTCAAGAGAAAAACAGCAAAATAATTCAAAATGAGTAGATAAAAGGCCCTCTAGGAATATTAGAGGGTCTATCTTTTTTAAATTCATAATTATAAAGGAGAACAATTATGAACAGGTTCGAATTTTATTCTAGAGTTAGTAAATATAATAGTATACAGCATGACTCTTTTAATAAAAAATATTATAAAAAATTAGAAAATGCTTATGGACCAAATAAGTCAAGATATTTCTATTCTAAAGAAGAATGGGATGCTTATAATAAAGAAAAATCTGCTAATCAGTCTGGTAATGCTGAAAGAGCTAAAGCAGAAGGAGAAGCTTATGATAAATGGAAGAAACAGCAAGAAATAGATAATGATAGACCAATAAAAGAAGTAAAAATGGATCATGCTAAAAATCATAGAAAATTTGATAAAGCATTTCTAGATATGATGTCATATGAAGATAATTTATCAGATGAAGATAGATTAAAAAAATATGAAGAATATTTAGAAGATCCGGAAGGTTATCCAAAGAAATATATAATAAATAAATTGGCTGAATTAAGTAAAGATGGAAATGTAGATCTTAATAATAGACCAGAAATTTCAGCTAAAGAATTGGTAAAAGCAAAATGGGACGTTGATGAAGATGGATATGCTACTGTATTTTCAATGACGTATCCAAATATTGATGACACAGCGTTTTATAATTTTACTCCAATAATCATAGATCCAAAAACTGGAAAGTTTCTTGGCGTTTTATCTCCTGATGAATTTGATCGATATTGTTGGGATGTTATTGATGATAAGCGTGAAGACGATTATAATTTACAAATTGGTGGTCGATTTGATGGTAAAGATGCTTTTGAAAGGGCTAATAACACAGCAATAAAAATTCATGAACTTCATGAGGAATTGCATGAATTAAATAAAAAATCAAAATAAGGAGAACAATTATGAACAGATTCGAATTTTATTCTAGAGTTAGTAAATATAAAAATAAACAAGAAGAAACTCTGGAACATTATGGTATTGCTGGTCAGAGATGGGGACACCGTAGATGGCAATATGAAGATGGACGTTTTAATGAAGAAGGAAAAATAAGATATTTTGGAAGTAGTGGTAAGGAGAAGAAAGAAGATAATTCTAAAGATTATTTAGCAGAAAAAGAAGAACATACAAAATATTTAAAAGATAATTATGATAATGACTTTGCACAAGTTCAAATAGATGATGAAGATACTAGTGGTGAATGGTTATCACAAGATGATTTAGATAAAGCATATCAAGAATATTTAAATAATCCTTATGAGTATCTTAAGAAATATTCTAGAGATCCTAAGTATAATCTGAGTCCTAAAGAAGAAAAAGCTTTACAAAAAGAAGCTGATAAGATAGATAAGGATATTATAAAAAATAAAATATCAATTAGAGATTTTATTAATTCAGATAAATGTGATGATATTAAAAATATGGCTACTGAATCTGTTAATAAAAATTGTATAGACGAATTAAAAAATTTAACTGATATATTTAAAGATTACAAATATCATAATTATGATTATTCAGCATTAGCCGGAATAACAAATGCTTTAGAGCATCCTTATTTTGATAAAAATATGGGAGACATATCAAATGCCATTATTGGATATGTATATGACGATTTTGATCAAGGATATGGAAATTCTGCAGCTATATATTTATATGATAAAGGATATTCTACAGATCAAATATCAAAAATATCTGAAAGAAATTTAAATAATCGAGACAATGTTAAAAACGATATTAGTATTTCTATAGAGAAAGATCCATTATTAAGTAAACTTAATAAAGCTAATAAAATAAGAATACGAAATTGGATGGAAGATGATGCTTCTTATATGCTTATGGATGATAATGATAGAAGAAATAAAGAAGGAAATCGTTATTCTTATGATACATATAGTATGTGGGTTGATAATGCAGATGATGGAATCCGAAGCAATAAAACTGAAAAATCAGATAAATATTTACCAGAAGCAAAGAAAATTTTTAATAAAGTATCAAAAACATGTAATTCTGTAAATGATGGTTGGTGGTATTTAAATCAAGCAATAAATGAACTTGGATATTCTGATATTAGTTATAAAGATTTGACAGATTCTGATTGGAATAGGATTAATGAAAAAGTTAAAGAACTTAGTTAATATAGCTTACTCCTAAAGTCTGACATACTTTCCTTTCGAATAGGCTAAGGTGGTTCCATTTGGTTCTGCCTTAGTCTAATTCTTAAGAAAATATAGTTCTATTTTTTTTTCTAAAATCGCTAAAATCTATGGTTATATAATGGAACAAAAAACTTTATTTTTGAAAGGAGAAATATTATGAAGAAAGAATTTATAAAGTATTTTTGTAGCTGTTGTGGTAAGAAACTAGATCGTGAAAATGATAAGTATATAACTAGTTTCGAGACACGTTTTATGGCTAAGTGGTACGATATGGATAATGTAATTGAGAATCATAATGAACTTGATCGTTCCGGTGATTGGAAGAGAGGATACAGAAACATATTACCTGAAAACAATGATGTTTTCTACGAAGATAATAATCACTCGATTGAGAAAGATAGTTCTAGTATAGAATCTTATTGTATTGAAGCTGATATGATCTGTAAATCCTGTGCAAATCAGATAGTTGATAAGTTAGTTATGATACGAGATGAATTGCGTGGAATGGCTACTTCGCCTAAGGAACTCGAAGATGATACTTTAGAGAAGTTTACTACAGAACAGTTACTCGAAGAAATTAAGAAGAGAACTGAATAAAGTTTTTGACTGAATTGTTTAGAATGTTCAGACAGTATAAAATAAAAACATTCAAAATGAGTAGGATCTTATGGTCCTATTCTTTTTTTCTAAAATCGCTAAATTATATGTCCTTTTTATAGGAAACTAATCGATAAAATTTTTTCTATGAAAGGAGAAAATTATATGAGTTATAAAACAAAGTTAAGCTCTTTAGAGAGCAAGTATCAGATGAAACTGGGAAGTGCCAAGATATTTGCACTGAACTGTTGGGCTGAGAAAGAAGCTAAAGGAGAGGCCGTTCCTAATATTAAGGGACTGCTGAAGGGTTGGACTAAGGATGAAATCGAGGCAGCGGAAGACTATTACCGTGAGGCTTATGATATTTATGAGAAGCATTTCATCATCAGAACAATAATCTTATGGGTTGTTGGTGTTGGTGCTGTAATACTGATCAAGAAGTTAATCGTAGGTGCTTACGTTAGTGGTTATGTTAGCGGTGTTGGTGGAACCTTGGATGCAATCTGTACAGCAGCTGATGAAGCAAAGGAGGACGGCAAGGACAGTTTCGATCTTATGCACTACAGAGATAATGGTAGTGATGATGATTGGACATATTTGTCAGTTCATATTGATGACAAGCCTTTAGAGAGTGCTGGCGATGTTGTGACTCAGGTAACTGAAGAATAGTTATTTGAGTTAGTTTCAAAATGAGTAGACTCAGAGAAATCTGGGTCTATTTATTTTTTTATTCAAAGTTAAAAAAAAGAGGAGCTTTATTTAGCTCCAATTTTAAAACTCCACTTCTTTGTAACAATGTTGAAACCAGCAATTCCAACCATTATGCCGTTTAATATGCCGCATGCAACAACTATAGCTGTATAGATTGTATTGGAATATCCAATAAATCCTCCATACCATAATATGTCGCATAACATTGCCGATATTAATCCGACAAATGCTATCGGAATAGCCATTATAACTATTACTTTAAAATACATTTTTAAAAATTCTTTCATCATAAAAATTCCTCCTTTTTATATTATAATTCGGTTTCAAGATATTCTCTTTACTCCCATAATACAAGATTAGTTCTACGCGAAGTAATAATCTTGTATAGTGGAAAGGAGGAAAAATTATATGGTAAAAGTTTATGCTGTATATAGTGGAAACTTGAGAACTTTACATTTGGATAAACTCTTTAATTCCGAAGCAAAGGCCAAAAGCTACTGCAAGAATGAGAAGAAGAAATCTAAACATAAAGCTCAGTACACTATAGGCGAACTTGATGTCCTATAGTTAATTCTGAGTTTCCATATTAAGGGGATCTTTATGGTCCTCTTAGTTTTTATTTTCGCGTAAAATGAATATACTATAATGGAAAGAATACAATATCCGAAAGGATTTTATATAAATTCCAGAAACCAAGAAAAGGATTTAGTTATAAGGAGGAAGTAGATATGAAGATTTATGATTTAGGAAATGGAACATTTAAGTGTGTTGATTCTGAAGGATTCGTAAAGGAGATCGAAGCTGATTCTATGATGGAAGCAGCAGAGAAGTTCCGTGAGTATCTGTTCGGATGATATAAAACGAAAATTAAATATTTCAAAGAATTGTTGGAGTGGAACGATTCTTCTGGACCAATTATGGTCCTTTTCTTTTTTCTTTCTTCGAAGAAGGAAGTTTAAAGTATTGCATACACTTTTAGTGGTTGTCCTTTTCTTTTTTTTTTTGATATTCGCAAACCATAGACAAGCTATGTATACTCTTATGGTCGAAACTAAAGTTTCAACATTCGCACATTAATACTCTTTCTATATGGAAGAGAGATAAAGTGGAGATACACCAC
>Ga0265301_10006120_pt1 | contig 11606 bp, 19 predicted proteins | sample AusTroGonzalo_MG_2_FD_193488 | JGI IMG/M metagenome (GOLD analysis project Ga0265301, IMG submission 193488) | Bovine rumen microbial communities from tropical cattle in Woodstock, Queensland, Australia - Gonzalo_04 | ecosystem: Host-associated > Mammals > Digestive system > Stomach > Rumen ...
CCTAGGCTTCTTTTCCTTAGGCTCTACAGGGCCTTTTTGCGCTCCAATGAGGCATTGGCCAAAGTAGACAATTAAGTCCACTAGTGTTTGGTCTGCTTTAAGGAGCACTTCGATTTTGATTGGATCCATTACACGTTTCCTCCTTTCCTAATCAAAGATCTCACTGTATTCGCCCATATCGTTTAGGATGTAGTTCACACCATCGATAGTGGCGTACAAAGGTTTTATATCGTCGTAGTTTTCTTCTTCGAATAAGGAGATTTCTTCATCCTTTTCAGCTTCGAAGTCGTCTTCTACGTGATAAGCACATACATCTGGATCTAAGTTCTTGATATCGATAACTTCGTACTTAAATGTGATTTCGGAGTAGTCGTTATAAAAGTCGTTGAACTTATTCTGATAGCGGATGTTATTCCACGCTTGGCGAATGGTCACAGCTGTTGTAGTAAACTCACCGATTACATATGAATCAGTTGAGTAATCAGTTGTTTCCTTTCTTATCACTTTGAGCGTGTATATTTTTCTTGGCTTTTTCATGTTTGGATTCCTCCAGATGTTTTTGATATGGGGTAATGACCGAATCAATTACCCAGTCTAAGAAAGCTACATTCTGCATAACTTTGGTCCTCTTGCTTTGAGTAGCCAGTTAATAGCTGCTTCCTTAGTTTTGAATTCTTCGACGTGAGCGTTACCATCGGAATCGTCTATTGCGATATAGCGACACTTATGGAAGAGATGTCTTCCTTCACGTTTGATAGTGCAGATGAAGAGACCGCCCCATTTTTGTGATTCGTTCGGGTAGAGAACTCCTCTCCAGGCATGAACGATTTCGTCCATTTCCGCCTTGGTAATCTCACGGATATAGTTTTTTCGTGATTCATCTAGCATAAATTTTTATTCCTTATTGTTATGTTTTTGGCGTCTATTCCGACTAAAAATTTTTAACTATCTGATCGACCACAAATATAGTCAAATGACTTACCGGACTTCATTGAAATAAGGATGACATCATTAAGGGTGAACTGGTATTTCTTGTTCGTACCTAATTTGTTCTTCACCGTAACGATTTTATCGCCAGTGATTTCCATTAAGTCTTTGATAGTCCAGCTATTCTCAGTCTTGATCATGCGGATTCTGATACGAATCTTTTCGCGTGTTTCGGCTGTAAGTTCTTTAGCTTCTGTCTTGGTCATGATTTTTCCTCCTTCTTTGTTGTCCGTTATATTGTTAAGCCTCTGGACGTAGTAAGCTCGTGTTTTAAGATGTTAATCTGTTTCGTGCTTAGTCCTACAAAGGCTTCATTCTTACTACCTACGAAGATTACATTTCCTACGATGACTCGGTATACATCGAGTTTTGAACCTCTGAATCGTATGTAGAAGTTAGGTTGTAGTCGTCTTGGCTTACCATCTTCGTTTACTAGTGCAATCGTATCTGAGCAAATGTGTATTGCCTCGACATCTCCGCCAACGAGTTTTTGGAATTCTTCGATATCATCTTTAATAAGAATCATCTTGAATCCGGTAACTGGGTCAGCGCCTAGTGCTTTACGTTTAGTTGGGTCTGCGACTACGAGTAATGCTCTTAAATAATTAAGCATTTTCGAGATCCTCTACTTGGCCTCTCATATGGTTAACAAGTGCGTCGTAGTAGGATTTCATTTCTTTTAGAACCTCGAGTTCTGGTGAACTGGCGTTTTGGCGTTTATCGAATTCGGCCTTAATGAGTTCTAACTCTTCTTGGCTGATTCCGCCACATCCGTACCAGTCGAGAGCCTCTTCGTAAGTACGATAGGTTTCACCGTTGAACTCTACTGGTTCATTAGAGATAAGCTTTGCTTCTTCTCTTTCGATATCCTTTTTAAGTTTGGATCTAACTTTTCCGAGTGCTACTGCGACTTTCTTAGCAGCTTCTAGCTTGAAATTCATTTAATTTCTCCTTCTCCACATAGGTGAGTGTGTCTCCCTTGCGGTATAAAATTTTTTCGTTGGTCTCTGCATTGTAGACCGCTCTATTAGTGATGTAGATCTTATTGTCGTTACACCACTTCTCGAGCTTTGAGTTTGGAACTCCTACGATTAGAAGTTCATCGACATGTCCCTTTGTCTTACCGTGCATACCACGAGATACTTTAGGTACCAGGTGTGTGATGTATGCTCCGAATTCACAAAGGGCGATCTGAACGATTCTCATATCTTGTGTTCCCTTAACCAGGTAATGAGTTGGTTAGGTGTCAGATCGTACACAGATTCGAGTCTGCCGTCTTTAGTGAATACCTTACAGCCGATATCAACATAGTTATGTTTACCGCGCCAGGAATCCGCTACGGCAAGAGCTTCGATTTTGTATACTGGCGTGCCTTTAAGTCTTCTAACTCTAATAAATGGAGTGTGCATACCCTCGGCATTCATACTTGCACCAGCTTTGACGTCGATTACGAAGTCAGGGAATAAGTTAACGATGTCCCAGTTCTTCTCATCTCTGATATATGCCTCGCGTTCGTTGTTGTTCTTTAACATGTTTATTCCTTCCCGACCGGGACTAATACTTTTTCCGGTCTTATCGATGTTCCACGAGAATTCAGATTAGCTTGTAGGTAACCCGGTTCTTGGTAATTATCGAAGTATTCTTCCTTGGAGATTTCCACTTCTCTCCAACCAGTGTTCTTGTAGTATCTATTTCCTTTCTTATAGAAGGAGATACCTTGTTTATTGGTGTACATAAGTCTTGACATATCTAGTCCTCGATTCTGATCACAACGAATCCGTTCTTACTTCTTTTACGATATGTAGGTGACATGTAGAACGTGATCGTGCTTTCTTTTACATTGAGTACATCGGCCAGGTGTTTCTTACTTCCTAAGTCGATGAAGTTGTCACCTTTGTATAGTGCATAACTATTCGACATGACCAGCATACTCCTTTAAGTCTCTTTCGATTTCCTGGACATCCTTCGTCGTAACTGAACAGAACCAGATGAGTAAGGCGATATCGTGGACATAGGTCTTGGAATAGCGGTTACGAGTTACCATATCGAGCATAACGTCATATTGCTTTATATCCATTCCTGTGCAGAGGTTGAATCTCTTACAGCAGTTAATGACTCTTAATACGTCTAATACACCGTCCATCTTATTTGGCCTCCATGTTCTTCTCGAAGTAGCCTTCTGGATCTTCGTTCATTTCTTCGTAATCCTCTTCATCGAGAATATCGTCGAGTTCTTCATCAGTGATTTCCTCTACTTCGATTGGTAAGTCTTCACTATTAGAAATAAAAGAGCTCAAATCAGATTCCATGTCCTCGAGTTTTTCGCCGGCCTCTTTGAAGAATTCTTCGTCTTCACTCATAGGTTCAGCTTCTCTCCAGGCGTCCACTGCTTCATCTTGTAGTGCGATGATTTTTGAGTGGAGTTGATTGAGCTCTTGTAATAATTCTTTTCTGGTCATCTTGGGACCCTCCTTTATCAAACTGCACCTATAGTATTGCAAAGTTTTTGGCGTCAGTCAAATAGTTTTAGAACTTTTTGTCTATATTTTTATATTCAATTTCTTTATTACTTATAGTAAAATATAGTCAAAGGAGTTAAAAAAAATATGGCTAAACAGAAATATCACGTTAAAGGTACGTACAATAATAACCTTAAATTATATAGAGAACGCGCCGGCATATCACAAGAGCGCCTAGCAAAGATTACGGGAGTTTCCAGAACTTATATCTCATCTGTGGAACAGGGCTACTCCAGGTTAACTCTTAAAGTGGCAAATAAGTTTACCGAACACCTCCATGCGGATCCATACGAGTTATTAGGCAGAGACGCTATTAAATATACTGGCGGATTCCTTCCATCACTCAATTCACTCGTCCTTGCTAATTTCGATAACGAGGTTCAAGGATGTGGACCCGAAGGACCAAGTGACCCCGTCGAATACTTCACATATATGATTTGTCTTACCATTACCAGTAAGAAGATACCAGGTGACTTAATGAAAGCTATCTTCACCACTGTTGACTCAATGACATCACATTTAGAAACAAAGGACACTATGCCAGATGACTAAAGCTGTCGCGTATTGCAGATACTCATCAGAACTACAACGTGACGGCTACTCCATCGAGGCGCAACTCCAGGCTATCAAGGAGTTCTGCTTAAAAGAGGGATACACGCTAGTAGATACATATATCGATGAGGCACGCTCTGGAACTAGCGATGAACGTGAGTCCTTCCAGAAGATGATTCGAGATAGCTCGACACATTCTTTCGATGTGGTTATCGTTCATAAGCTAGACCGTTTCGCTCGTAATCGTTATGACAGTGCGGTCTATAAAAAGCTATTACGCGATAACGGAGTCACACTGGTGAGCGTTTTAGAACGTCTATCAGATGATCCAGAGTCAATTATCCTTGAATCCGTTTTAGAAGGTATGAACGAATACTATTCTAAGAACTTATCCAGGGAGACACGTAAAGGACTCTATCAGCGCGCTAAACAAGGTAAGGCCTGCGGGAATATACCTTTAGGGCTAAGCACGGACAAAGATGGCCGTTTCATCATTTGCCCTGAAGAAGTACCAATCGTTAAAGAGATCTTTAGTCGTGTTGCCTCTGGAGAGAAACTTGGATCTATTGCAAGTGACCTTAATGAGAGGGGACTGAGCGGTAAACGTAAGGCGAAGTTCTCCTATCATGCACTTCAGAAGATTATCAAAAACGAATTATACGTTGGCCGATATGTCTACTCCTGGGGAGGCGCTACTCCAGTTGTAGTCGAGGGTGTCGTTGAACCGATAATCGATTCTAACCTTTTCGCCCTGGCTAACTCTAAACTCAAGGAACACACTAATCCAGCGTATAGGCGCCACCGTGTAGAGGACTATGTTTTAACTGGTTTTTTATATTGTGGTAAATGCGGACACCACTATTGCGGACATACATCTTCCTATAAGGTTAAAGGTAAGACTTATACTTATCATAGATACCGTTGCACTGGTTCGACTAAAGGCACATGTAAGGCTCCAGTAATTGATAAGGATAGACTTGAAAGCGCAGTCTTCAAAGCTATTGAACGAGATATGTGTAAAGTCGATATCATGAAAGACCTGGTCGATGAGATAAATTATCAGCTTAAAAAGAGAGCGAAGACCAGCAACGTCACTAAAGCTAAAAAGGACTTATCATTACTTAAGAGTAAGAAAGAGCGACTCCTGGATCTATACTTAAGCGGTGACTTAGATAAACAAACCTATTTAAGCCGCGTTTCTGAACTCGACCTTGGAATTACTCACCTAGAGGGTGAAACACGCTCTAATGGCGGTATAATGCCCGTTAAAATCGACGCTCAGTATCTAGTGAGTGCCTTCAAATACTTCTTTGAACGAGTGAAACTACATTCTGTGAAAGATCAAATGATGATTCTTAACCACTTTGTAGAGCGTATAGATATATACGAGGACCACGTTAAGATTACGTATAAAATAAAAAACGCCCTAGGCCAGACATTATCTGCAACCCAAGGCATTTTGTGTTTAACCCGAACTAACGGGGCCTTTAGTACATCACTAAACACATATTATAGTGTTAAGAGTTATTCTCTTAAGGCTAGGAATGAACTCTTTAACGGTGATGACTTTATAAAGTATACGTTATCAAGTTCGACTAATCAATAATATATTTATATAAGAGTATAATGGGTATAAGACTTATATTAAATAAGACTTATTACCGATTATAAGGATAAGAAAAAGGACTAGGCAAGAAAGGAGATTTCATAAAACCTAATCCTTTTTATTTTTAATTATTCGAATAATTCCAGTCAGACTAGTGTCTAATTGGTTTAACTACAGGTGGCTTTTCGACTTCAGGCTTTTCAGCTTGTTCTTCTTTAGCGACCTTTTTAGTAGCCTTTTTGACTGGTTCTTCGACTACTACGCTATCACCATGTATAGCAACTTCCACGATTCCGGCTTCTTTTGCTTTTTCGGCTTTCACTTTAGCGTTAACTTGGTGAGTGGCGATAACAGCTTGTTTGAGTTTTTTGATTAACTCATAAAGACCGATTGCGCCTGAGCCGAGGATAGCGGTACGTGTTCCAACGTTCTTCCAGAATTCAGGATCTTTGAGTTCCATGTTCCATCCGGTCTTATACCAGAAGAGCACGAAAACCATAATGAATACTAGAATGTAAGGGAACATGCCGTTGATCCAGGTAATCTTGGATTTGTCGATACCATATTTCTCTTGCCACTTCACTGCAGCTTTCTTGATTGGAATCTTGATAAACATTGTGAAGAGGATAGCGAGGACCATGATAAGGATTTCCCAGATGTACCATTTAGACAAGAAGTTCACGATTTCTTGGATGATATTTGGATCCATAGGTCTTCCTCCTTTCCGTGTATTGTCCGTTTTTGATTGGATATAGAACTATCCGAAGATAGAACCAATCTTATTTAGTTGCGTTTACGATTTCGCGAACACGTTCTCTGATAATAGGATTCTTGATTGATTCAAGAGTTCTCTTACCATCTTTAACGAGACGAGCATAAACTTGAGCGATGTTTTCGTAACTCATTATGCGACACCTCCTGATAGAACCATGTCGGCAAGTTCGCCGAACGCCTCTTCAAGTTGAGAGAGTCTTTGTCTATCTTCTTGTGAGACAGTGACGTATTCTGCTACAGTGTAACGAGTACGAACGTAGCTAAAGACGCGTTTCTCTTCTTTGGTGCGCTTATCTTTGATAGTCTTCTCTTTAATATCAGAGATAACATCAATGCGGTCACCCATTACTTGAACGAGTTCAGTTGGTCTAGTTAGACCGTGGCAGTGTAGTTTTTCCATAGTGGTAATCCTCCTATTCTTACTGCTTTCCTTAACTTCTTAAGTTTGATTAGTTTTAAGTACGTAGCTTGGATGTAATGTGAGAACGAGTTCTTGATATATCCTAAATAGGACATAAATCTTCTTGCACGCACGAGCGTTATTCCTTTGAAATAAATATGCGCGATACAACGTCTTATATTTCTCCAGATACGTTTTCTGATGATAACTTTCCCGTTTGCCAGGAATCGATATCCAACAAAGTCGATATCATGCTTATCATCAAGTGGGAATATAACCCAGTTGTGTTTTATAGATAAGTCCTCCTTGTTGAGAAATCTCTCAATGGATTCCTTTATCTCGTAGAGACGTCTTCTACTAGAGCCGAGAATTACGACATCATCCGCATACCTATAGAAGTAAGATGGATGAAGCTGTTCTCTAATATAATGATCGTGTTCCTGGAGGAAGTAATTTGCTAACCATTGAGAAGTATATGTACCAATCGAGAGACCGTGGTCTTCGATGTGGCTTACCTCGTTGATTAGAGTAATCACTTTCTCGTCTTTAATGATTTTACGAACCTTAGCTATTAGAATCTCGACGTTAATTGATTCGTAGAAATGATGGATATCGTATTTAAGTACATACCGACAATGTGACTTATCTTCTTTGATTACTTTTTGAAGATGAGTTCTAATACGACCTTCACCACGTTTTGGAACGTTAGCACAGCAGTACGGATCCATTCCTCTCATAATTAACGGCGCTACCTGGAGCATAATGCACCAATGAACGATTTGATCAGGGAAGAACTTAGGTTTCCTAATGAGTCTAATCTTTTTAGAGAGCTTCTCGAATTTAGGAGTAAGTACTGTTGGCGTGTTGTGGAAGGTTTCAGAGATGAGAATTTCGTGGACTCTATCTACGTACTCATCCATGTGATCTAAGACTTTCTTTATAGCGCGCTTATCTCTTTTATGTTCAGAGGCTCGCCATATTGCAGTCTTAATGTTTTGCTTATCACATATCTTTTCATAGATATATCCGACACGTTTCATCTTTCTTTTAACCTTAATAGTGTTTCGACGAAGTACTTATGTGTACTAAGCTACTAAACTACCCTTCCTGTGGCAATTTTCGGACTCGCCGAGGACTGTATCTACTATGGTATGTTTGGCCCTAAGGATTTTTATCAGAAGATTAGCTTTGTTAATAGCAAGGCGGAACCCGATGTTCCTGTTGGTGTTAGTCGAGTTGTTCCTGTTAAGCTGAGATGGACCCGCGTTATACTCGTTGCTGTAGTTGCTACCACTGTAGAAGAGGTATGACTGTACAGGGTTCGAGGAGTTAGCCCTGATAGAGTTAACGTTCGCGTTATCGGACCTAAGAGACCGGAAGACCGGGTTCGTGTAGATACCGCCCTATAAATTTGATTTGTTTATTTTCCTTAGTAACTTAGAAGTAGACATTATCTTGCTTCACAGTGATATACACCGCCCAAGGGGATGTGTCCCCTAGGGACCCCTCTAAGGAAGGGGCTCGAATAATAAATTATTCTTCGTCGTAAGAAAGGCGGAACCCGATGTTCCCGTCGGTGTTAGCCGAGATGTACCCGTAAAGCAGAGATGGACCCGCGCCATACTCGTCGCCGTAGCTGCCACCACAGTAGAAGAGGTATGACCGTACAGGGCTCGAGGAGTCAGCCCCGATAGAGCTAACGCTCGCGTAATCGGCATAGAACGTAGCGTCATCACCTGCAGATTGCTCAGAATAAGGAATGAAGAATCCTGGAACGGATGTTTCCTTATATTCCTCTACGTAACCACCATTCTTAGATGTGAAGGATAAGGCGCTTTCCCAATGAGACATCGCACCAGCGTTACCATCGTTATAATTGGCCTCATCATAATAGGTTGGATCCACACAGTACTTAACATGTGTAGTTGTACTATTAGAGGCTTCATTATAAATACCAACTAAGGCAACACCTTCTAGCCATTCATAGACACATCCGTAGATGTCTTCAAGACCATACCACTTAAAGTGTCTACATCCAGGCATAGAGATTGTTTCTTCCCCAGTATCACCCTCGAGCGAATCAGTCGCGCCTGTGATAAATGTTGAGCCAAGAAGTGCGATATAGTAGTCTTCCATAGGAAGAGTCTTATCAAACGTAATCTTAATGCAGTTAACGTTCTCGTCATCACCTTCGTTATATACGTCTTCTGTCGTAATAGCGGAGATAGAAACGGTATCAAGAACTGCACCTTCGTCATCATCCCAGATAGTCATAACTGTACCGACTGGAAGAAGCGCGATAATATCATCTACGTCTTCACATTCAGAGAATGCTGTCCATTCAAGTAAATCACTTACTGGGAAGTAGACTATTGGTGAGTTAGAACTGTTAAGCCAATCATAGTCAGTTGGATACATGTAAGGATCGAAGCAGTCGCCTTTGTAGAATTCTCTTTGAAGGTCTCTACAACCCGTGGAGATCCACATAAGGACATCGATTGCTTGTTTCTCAAAGAAGTGCATTGAATGAGCACCTGTTGGCAAGTGATCTCTAGCTGTTTCGGGTGAGTAATTGTTAACAGGTGATAATCCTGGTTTAGACACGAGTGTTCCGTGTTCTTCGTCAACACCTTCAACACCAGCTTTGTACTTACCAATGATAATCTTTTCTTTACCAAGTAGCGAGAACGCTGGAAGTAAGAAGTAGCCTTCATCAAGTTTAGATTCGGCAACGTACCAACCTTCGTACCATTCTGGGTCTCCAGGAACATATCCTTCTGAAGCGTTAGAGACGTGTTTAACGTAAAACTTATCAACTGACCATTTGTGGTGACCGTCTTGTCCTACAAAGGTTCTAATGCTTCTAAAGACTGGTAAGCGCTTGATATCTGCTAAGGAAGTTAATCCAGAAGCAGCGCCAACGCGAACACCACGAGTAGAAGCACCATAGAAGATAACACCACTATAGCTTTGTGAGGCCATAGAGCCTTCTAATGCAGTAAGACGAGCTTTTGCACTAACGATATCTTCTTGAGCCGTACCCATGTCTCTTTCAAGAGCACCGATTTTGGTTGCTTGCTGTTCATCAACACCGTTATTGTTCCCAATAGCTGTGTCTTGTTGTTCATCCTTTTGATCTTGCTGTTGGTCTTTAAGTGTTTTCTCACCTAAAGCAGCTTCGATTTCTTGGATCTTCGTTACAACCCAGTCAGCGAACTCTTCATCGTCTCCAAGATCTTCAGTTGCATTAATAGAAGGCTCAACGTCAAGTGCAAGCATAGCTGACTTAACGGTCTTACCATCTTTACGGCCTACGTATTGAACATAATATCTACCTTGCTCTTTAATCACGTTGGAGGTTAAAGCAAGGGATATCTTTCCGTTAGAGGCTGTTAAAGCACCTGAAGAAACTGTTTCACCATCAGGATTGAGGATTTCAATGAAATGGGAATGCTGGGCTACTGCTGAATATAGTTCAATTTCAAGTGTAGTAGCTTCGTTCTCAGACTGAAACCCAGCAACCCTGTCTTCTGCTGATTGGGCAGAGGCAAGAGTTCCATTAGGCTGGAGTAACAATTTGATTGTTTTTTCCATATGTTTTTCCTCCTTATAAGTTTTTATATGGATTTAGTTAGACTAGTGCGCTTTCAGGAAGGCGGAGGCTCGGTTCAAGTACATCGGCCCCTGTCGAGGGGACGGGGATATTTGCTTATTTACATATCACTAAGTTTTACACAGTTCTTCTTGCCAAAGGAGTACTTCTATCCCGCATATTTATTGTTGAGCGATTCCCTTTCTATAGAGTTGTGATTGGTAGGTACCACCAGCGCGGTTAGCGTTACAACAGAGGTTTTCAATGTTATGGGTCGATTTAAGTTCCTACCCCTCCTGAAAACGCACTAGTTTTAACCTTAATTATTTCTCATCAAGACTTACCCTAAACCAGTCGCCCCATCTAACAGACGCAGGCTTTTTGTTATAGTTAATCGAAATGATGAGCGGAGTTGATAAATCTGACTCGGCGAGTTTCTTTCCGCCGTTCCAGAGTTCAGCCTTATACGCAATCTTCACATATAGACCTTTACGGCCATAGTGTTGGCCCGCATTAGTCGAACGTGAACATTTGATATTGGCTAAGGACGTTGTAGCGGTAATAGGTGTTTTTACGCTATCAACGATTTCGTAGAACATATTGTCGATGAGTTGTTTTAAGCTACATAAGACATCTGTTCTTCTATATTGGTACTGTCCGCTAGAGGTAACCACTTGGCTCTCTAAGGACGAGTATGATTTTGTTAGTTGAATATCGGATGATAAACCTCTATAGCCAAGAGACTTAACAGGTTTAACATATCCGGTCTTCTCAATGTAGAGTTTTGCTCCATTACGTTTGTTTCTGTATCTACCCTTATTTATATATCGATAGAGTGAGAACTTAACGACATTACCATTTGTGTTAAGAACAGAATAAGCTTGTTTGTTCTTAAGGCAAAGTAAGGAATTAGCCTTACCACAGATAATGTTAGAAGCAGTTAAAGTGTACTTTGGTATTTGGACAAGCTCTAGGATAGGCTTATAAAGTTGAATACTACTTAAGCCAAGAGTTCCAGAACTACCGTAGACATTTCCGCCGCCGCTTCCTCCTGATCCTGGAGTTGGGATGTTGGCCATAAGTGACTTAACATTACCGACGATTCCAGAAGCACCGAGTGTGAAGCTAGCGACTTTGTAATCAAAGACACCAATGACTTGCTCGATAGGAGCCTTA
>Ga0265301_10006121_pt1 | contig 11605 bp, 10 predicted proteins | sample AusTroGonzalo_MG_2_FD_193488 | JGI IMG/M metagenome (GOLD analysis project Ga0265301, IMG submission 193488) | Bovine rumen microbial communities from tropical cattle in Woodstock, Queensland, Australia - Gonzalo_04 | ecosystem: Host-associated > Mammals > Digestive system > Stomach > Rumen ...
CCTTCTCCTGCATCTTTTCCGGAACGGAGAAGACTGCATCGCAAGTTGCTTCGCAAGCGCCGCAGGAAACGCATTCGTCGCTAGATTCATCGAGCCAAACTTTTGTAATTGCCATAAAATACCTCTTGTATTGGTTAGGTTTTCCCAAAAGATATAAAAAAATTACGCATGCAGGATAAAAAAGTGAAAAAAATTGGGGAATGTTTGTATTTTCTTATTCAAATGCGTTTGCTTGTCTGCCTTATAATCCTATTTTGCTCGTTGTCTTTCGCCGAGGTGGAAGGCGATTCTGTTTGGGTGGATGACGCTCCATCCCGTCCGGTTGGACTTCTTGAGCGCATGAGCATTCTTACAACCACTGGTAATGAACACTATTCATTTGGGTGGGATGTTACGGCTTGGACAAACCATATTGACTATAACATGGGCTTGTGGTTTGGCAAGCGAATTGCAAATGGCCTGTATTTGAATGCTTTGGGGCTTAATTTACACATCCTTTCTGATGTTGGAGATTCCTGTACGAATTCAAAGGGATGTGCCAGATTTGGTGCGGGTTCTGCATTCAACACTGCGTTCGTGTTGATTGCCGCTTTGCAAGAGTTTTCTGGGGGAGGGGATAATCTTATTCGTATTTGGAAAGTCCTTCTTGCGTTACAAAATCCGACTTTGGAATATTTTGTTGTTCGTAAATATTTTCCGGTGTCTATTGCACTAGGCTATAACACGGATTGGTTTGCTTTTAGTCCGGGTCATAAGTTTTATTTTAGGGCGCACGGCGATTTGAATGTGAATATTCTCTTTGTGAGAGTGGCCGCCTCTTTTTCCTATTCGTTCTTGGATACTTACGATTTGAAAAAAAGCTCGAAGAAGTTTTATTTGAAGCTCATATTTGGACCAATACATACAGGCTTTTGATTTCTACGTTTCGTCGGGATGATAGAAATCATAAAAATACAGAATAATCTCTTCCTACTTCCTACTTCCTACTTCCGACTATTTCTAAATTTGTCATAACTTTTTCAAGCGAATACGGGCAATGGTGCCTGCATTTTGCGTGAAAATTATGAGGACATCGTTAACGATGAAAAAAGTGGTTGTAAAAATTGGTGGCAGCTTGGCAATTGACGAAGCCAAGTTGGCCGATTTTGTGGCGGCAGTCAGCAAGCTTCCGGCTATGGGCTGTCAAGTGGCCGTGGTGCACGGCGGTGGCAAGGATATCAACGAGAATATTTCCTTGCTCCGAGAACAACCCACCTTTATCGACGGTCTCCGAGTCACGACGCCTTCTATCATGAAGATGGTCGAAATGACGCTCTCGGGTCACGTCAACAAGAAGCTCGTGCGAATGCTCCTCGAAAACAATTGCAACGCTGTCGGCCTCAGTGGCGTCGATGGCAAGTTGTTTGAAGTGGTCAAGAAGCAGGGCAAGGTGGATCTTGGCCTAGTGGGCGAAGTCAAGAAGGTCAATCCGCAGATTGTGGAAACGCTTTGGTCTGCAGGTTTTGTCCCGGTCGTAAGCCCGATCTCTATCGGTCCTGACGAAAACGGCAAGGCTGTGAGCTGGAACGTGAATGCTGATACTGCCGCAAGCGAACTGGCTGTGGCACTCCACGCTGACCAGTTCGTGCTGGTGAGCGATGTCCCGGGCGTAATGGACGATACCAAGACCGTCATTCCGGAACTCACGGAAGATGCAAGCGAAGCCCTCATTGCTTCTGGCGTCATCAACGGCGGCATGATTCCGAAGGTCCGCGAAAGCTTCAAGAGCATTGAACGTGGCCTCAAGAGCATTCACATTGTCGGCTGGAAGGATGCCGACCACTTTGTAAAACAAATTAATGGAGAACTGAACTATGGCACAATCCTTGGCTAATTCCGTTTTTGAAGAAGACAAGCAGTTTATCGCCCCGCTTTATGGCAAGGCCAATATTGAATTTGTCCGTGGCGAAGGTTCTTACTTGTTCGACAAGAACGGCAAGAAGTATCTTGACTTTGTCGCTGGCATCGCCGTGAACGCTCTCGGCCACCAGAATGCGGCTATCAAGAAGGCTGTCGAAGAACAGATGGACAGCTTCTTCCACATTTCGAACCTTTATCCGAACTTCCCGCAGGTGAACCTCGCTAAGGCTCTCCTCGCTGCAACGGGTTTCGACAAGGCATTCTTCTGCAACTCCGGTACCGAAGCTAACGAAGGCTGCATCAAGTTTGCTCGTAAGTATTTCGATCGCAAGGGTGAAAAGAATCGCCAGAAGATCGTGACATTCATCAACAGCTTCCACGGTCGTACGTTTGCGGCCCTTTCTGCAACGGGTCAGCCGGCCATCCGTGAAGGCTTTGGCTCCATGCCGGGTGACTTTGTTCACGTTCCTTGGAACGATGTGGCAGCCCTCAAGGCCGAAGTCAACAACGACACTTGCGCCATCATGCTCGAATCTCTCGCTGCCGAAGGTGGCGTGATGACCGTTTCCGATGAAATGGTTGCTGCAATCAACAGCTTGAAGAAAGAATTCGGCTGCCTCGTGATTGTCGATGAAGTCCAGGCTGGTATGGGCCGTCTCGGCACATTCCTTGGCCTCCAGAAGCATGGCATTGATGCTGACCTCGTGTCGCTTGCCAAGGCTCTTGGCGGCGGTCTCCCGCTCGGTGCAGTGCTCCTCCGCCAGAAGGTTGCTGACCAGCTCAAGGCAGGCGATCATGGCACGACGTTTGGCGGTAACCCGGTTGCTTGCGCAGTGGGTCTCGCTGTCGTGAACCAGATTGCAAAGCCGGAATTCCTCGCCAATGTCGAAGCTCGCTCCGCTCAGCTCAAGGCTGGTCTCGAAGCTATCGCCGCAAAGTTCCCGGCAGTGAAGGGCGTGCGTGGTGAAGGCCTTATTCTCGGCCTCGCTCTCGACGAATCTCTCCCGGTCGGTAACGTGATTGCAGCCGCTCGCGACGAAGGCATGATGGTTCTCAGCGCTAAGGGCAACGTGCTCCGTATGCTCCCGCCGCTGAACGTCTCCGCTGCTGAATGCGACGAAGCTCTTGCAAAGCTTGATGCGGCATTCGCTGCGGCAACGAAGTAATCCGCGCGGCACTTGTCATGCCCGACCGTCATCCTGACGCCGAAGGCGGTTGAATTAGATATCGCAATTGAAAAAGGCCTGGACTTAGTTCCTGGTCTTTTTGTATGTTTTGTGTATTACTAATTGTAAAAATTCATTTTAATTCAAAAAAATGTGAAATAAATCGCTCAAAAAAGCGTGTTAATATAATGGACGGGGAGCGGTTTTCTGTCTATGATCCCGACATTATCGGGAATTTAACAACGAAAAAAAATATGGAAAATAATATTGTGGCTGAAATAAAAAATAGCCATGGTGAAATGATTGGCGAGGCAAAGACTTTCGAAGAATACAAAGGGGCTGGCGTCTTTGCGGATCTTCTTCTCGACAGAACTTTCAAGAAGGCTTTCAATCCTGACTCGCAGAACAAAGTATGTTTGATTGCGCTTTTGAACGCTGTACTTGAAGGAGAACTTGCATCGCCGATTGTGGATGTGCAGTCTCGTAACAAGGAATACAGCGACGGTTCGAATGAAAATCGGACTTCCATCTTCGACTTGCACTGCATCGATTCGGCTCAGCGGAGATTCATCATCGAAGTGCAGATTCTTTTTCAGAAAAACATTGTCAATCGTTCGATTTATTATGCTTCGCAGACGGTCGTTGCTCAGGGGCAACGCGGCAAAAAGTACAATTACGAATTGAACCCTGTTGTTACAGTTGTGATCATGGAATTTAATGTGTTTGCCGATGACCGCTACATCCGCCGAGCAAAGCTTCGAGAAATTAACGGGTCTTGCATCAGCGATACTCTTTATTTTGCATATGTAGAACTCCCGAAGTTCAACAAGCCTTTGGACGAGCTAGAAACGACGCTCGACAAGGCGCTTTATGCTCTTAAGAATATGAAAAACATGACGCAGATGCCCAAGCAGTATGTGAATACGGTGTTCGAACTCTTGTTTTCGACAGCGAAATTGGCTAAATTATCGAAAGAGGAACAGAAAATGATCGACGAAGCTCAGAAAGCCAAGTGGGATGAATACGCAATCCATAAAGCGGCTATTGATAGCGGCTTGCAGCAAGGTCTCGAACAAGGTCTTGCAAAAGGTCTTGCAAAAGGCGCCGATCAAAAAGCTCGCGAAATTGCGAAAAAAATGCTGTTGAAAAAGAAGCCCGTCGAAGAAATTATTGAATTCACGGAGCTTTCTGAAGTTGATGTTTTAGCAATTCAGGCTGATTTAGATAAAACCTGAAATGCTTACTCGCCATCTCGAAAAACTTGAAAAAAAGACCTGGATTTAGTTTCAGGTCTTTTTGTATGCTATGGCGCATCGCCGCTTTCCGCGCGCATTCCTATAGCAAATCCTTCTTACCGCCTACTGTCTACTTCTAACTATCTACTATCTCCCTTTTCGGGAGGCTTTCTTTTGTAGGTACATTTGCTTGTCTGCAGCGGCAATGACTTCGTCTTCGGTTTGGACGCCCGATGTGCGCACCGCAAAACCATAGGCCGCACTATCAGAAATTCCTTGATTATTTGATTCGGAGGCGTAAGTATCCAAGAACGCCTGGCATTTTTCCTGGTCGTAGTCCGGTAGAATAACGAGGAATTCGTCGCCCCCCGTGCGGATGGTTTCGGCTTTTTCGGGGACCAAGCTCTTTAAAAAGTTGGCGAAATTCCGTATGTATTCGTCGCCCTTTTTGTGCCCGTAAGTGTCATTAATTCTCTTGAGGTGGTTCAGGTCGAATATCACATAACTACAGGGGAGCTTGCGTTTAAAGGCATCGGGATTCATGATGAGGTAGTTCTTGTTGTAAAAGCCTGTCATGGCATCGTAGTAACTGAGCTTTTCGAACAACTTGTGCGAAGTATTTTCGCTGACTTGCAGCCCTATAAAGATGCATGTTATCAAGATGGTAAGGGATAAAATGTCTATGCAGAGTTCTTCGGCAAAGGCTCCTATGGCACCCGCTATAAAGGGCCAGATGCAGTAAACGGCGAATAGGATGAATGCCCGTCTGCCAAGCTGTTTGCGGTAATGGAATATGTATATGGTCATGATTATGCCCCAGATGCCGGTGGCAAGCCAGGAAACTATGATTTCTGTGGCGCTCCACTCTTGGGTAAGGTCATCTGATGTCAGGTCAACGCCCATTTCCAAGAAGAATATGGCGAAGCAAAGTGCAACTATGATTTTGCGGAAAGTGGGATGGGGCTCGATTTTCTTGCTTTCGAGGTAGGTAAAAACATATTGCGAAAAAAAGTACACGCAGAGAGCGCTTGATAAAAAGTCGACGAAGTCTACCGCTAGGAACGCGGATGCTGACAGCTCCCATTTGCTGATATGGATGATCAAGTACGAAAAGATAACACCAAGATAGGCGACGACCAATCTGCTAAAATAATGACGGAGTCTGCCGTTTCGCCAGTATTCAAAACGGAGGAGAACCAAAATGAGCAAAAAGATGGCTAGGCCAAAAACATCGAAACAAATGTTGGTCACTTGAACGATATTATACATCTACCCTCCGTATATGATAGCGGACACTTTAAATATAATCTATGTATGCTTTATATTCTTTAAAAAATGCACTGAAGTCAAAAAAACGAGGTTAATTTCAGCCTTCATTTTTAACTATTGGAGGTTTTATGCGTTTTTTGGACTGTGCGCTTGACTATTTAAAGAAGGATGCTGATGAACTCGCGCCTTTGACGGTACGCACGTATTATTGGAATTTAAAGAAAATAGCGCTTTTTGAGCCGGGGCTCGAATGCAAAGATGTGACTTCCGAGATGGTGCGGAATTACAAGCGTCATTTGGAAACGCTCCATCATAAGGAGGCGACAGTGGTCAAGGCGCTCTCGGTGTTCCGTATTTTTTGCAACAAGATGAAGGCTGATGGAGTGATTCAGGGTGACCCATTTGAAAATGTGAAAGTGGGGCGGGCTTACTCGCGCCGTGGATTTTTGACGGTGCGTGAACTGAAACAACTTTATTTGAATTACATGGATTCGCGTTATGCTTTGACGCGGGCAGAAGATGATGTGATGCGTGTTTTCCTGTTCAGCTGTTTTACGGGACTCCGTTACGGAGACTTGCGCTCGCTTGATGCCTCGGAAATTTTCGACTGGAAAATCCGTAAGCAAATGCACAAGACGGGCGAGGCTGTGTACATCCCGATTCCTGTGCAGGCACGACTGTTGCTCCCGAACCCGCTTACGTCTGGACGCGTGTTTCATGTCGTGGATAATTCGACGTTCAACCGCACACTACGCAAGGGGGCGAAAAAGCTAGGGCATTACAAGCATATCCATTGCCACCTGGCGCGGCATACATTTGCAACAACATGCATCACGATAGGAATCCCGCTGCCTGCGACGAGTAAGCTCCTTGGGCACCGCAACTTGGACACAACGCTTATTTACGCCAAGTACGTCGACACGTTTTTGGACAAAGAAATGAAAAAATTCGACCGACTGAGATAGCGATTGGGGAAGAGCTGTTGGTAAAAAACAAAAATGTCCGCGTCGTGAGGACTGCGGACATCTTGTAATTGCGTAAAGGAAAGTAGTCTAATGAGCGTGACAATTTTTGCAGCAGTTCCTGCCTACTGTCTACTTCCTACTGCCTACTCCTTAATTGTCGGAGCCTGTCTTGCGACCGGGGCGAGTTCACCATGCTTACGGAACAGGTGCTTCACGAGCGTGCCGAATCCACGGAGAACGCGGTAACGTTCACGCGGGTTCTTGAGCGCCATGATGCCCTGACGGAAGATGTAGCTCGGACGCAGGTAGAATTCACGGCGGGCCTTGTCGCAGAAGTCCACGAGAGCCTGGCTCGTGAGTTCGCCGCGCTGGATCGTGGTACGGTGGAAACCGTCTTTGTCGAGCCACTGGCTGTAATCCTTCGACTTCAAAGCGCCACTGGCGAGAGCTTCCTTGTAAGCTTCGGTGCCAGGGTATGCCATGATGGGGTAGAACTGGGCTGTGTTCGGGTTCAGCTTCTTGGCGTAGTCGAGCGTCATGCGGAGAGTTTCCGGCGTATCGCCCGGGTTACCGACCATGAAGCAACCGTGAACGAGGAGTCCTGCCTTGCGGGCATTCTTCGTAAATTCAATAGCCTTATCGGTGTTCTTCACGCCCTTGTGGATCTTTTCGAGAACCTCGGGGGAGGCACTTTCGAAGCCCACGCACATTTCGCGGCCACCAGCCTTCTTCATGAGCTTGAGCAAGTCGAGCGGTACATCAGCACGGGCGTTGCAGCTCCACGTAATCTTGAGACCTCGTTCGAGAATCAAGTTGCAAATCTGGCGCACGTGTTCGTGGCTTGCCGTAAACGTATCGTCTTCAAAGAACACTTCGCCTAAGTCTTCGAAGTTTTCCTTGATGTACTGCAGTTCATCGACAACATCCTTCGGATCGCGGCGGCGGAACTTGTGTCCATTGAGCGTCTGCGGAATCACGCAGTAGCTGCAGTGGTTCGGGCAACCGCGGCCAGACAAAATCACGATGAGCGGGTTCAGGTTTGCGCCGTAGAAATACTTCTTGTAGCAGCTGTAAAGGTGCTTGCGGTAGACCTTCGAGACCCACGGAATTTCGTTCAGGTTTTCGATCTTCGGGCCTTCGGGCTGGAAGTCCACCTTGCCTTCGGCGGTGCGGTAAGCAAGGCCTGCAAATTGACCTACGGGAGCGCCATCGCCACGCAGTGCGCGGACAAGGTTCCGGCAGGTGTAGTCGGCTTCGCCAATCACCACGTAGTCAAGGCTCGGTTCCATCTCCATGGATTCGAGCGGCTCGGCGGTCGCGTGCGTGCCCATGATGGCGACCTTCACGTTCGGCAAAGTTTCCTTGATCGCATGGACGACCTTGAGGTCATTCAAAATACTCGGGGTGCTAGTGCTGCAAATAACGAGTTCCGGACCGAACTTCTTGATGCCTTCGAGCGTTTGCGGAAGGTCGAGTTCCATGGCGGGGCTATCAATCAGCTGGATTTCGTTACCGTCGGCTTCACAAACGCCGGCAGCATAGCTCAAAAACATGGGCCAGTAAAGCGTACTGGACTTCGTAACACACGGGGATCTAGATTCCCGACTGAACATCGGGTGGAAGGGGGGATTTAAAAAAGTAACGTTCATGACGCTCACAAAATACATAATCTGAATGGATTATGCTACATTATAATGCAATGAAAAAGCGTTTTTTTACAATTTTTGCGTGTATAGTGATGGGGGGCACGGTAATATCGGCCTCTGCAGCGCCTAAGTCTAACAATGTGGCGCTAGATACGGTCCGCACGACGTTTGATGACGGGCGTGTGGCTCGAATTTACACGGTCAAAAAGGGGACTGACATTCGCGAAGGGGTGGCGCTTTCTTACCACCCGAACGGGAAGTTGGCAGTCGAAGCTCCATACAGAAACGGCAAACTGGATGGCGTTTTCCGCTCGTTTGATGAAAACGGAAAACTACATGAAACGATTGGCTACCTGGATGGAGAAGAAGAAGGCTTTAGCATTATCTATTACGAAAACGGCAAAAAGAAAAGCCGCGAATCTTATCGTCGCGGCGTACTCAATGGCGTGTCCGAAGAGTGGTTTGAGAATGGTAAGCTCCGTCGCCAAATCCCTTACGAAAATGGACAGATTCACGGTGTCGTCAAGTTCTACGATGAGATGGGACTTTTAGCCGAAGACATCAACTTTGTCCGTGGTATCCGCAATGGAACTTACCACCGCTACACCTTTGGCAAGGTTACTCTAGAAGCTGAATTCCAGAATAACCGCTGCGTCAAGAATTGCAATTTTTAGTTGTTGACTATTGCTTCTTCGGCTTTACTGCGTTCCAGACCATGTAACCGATGAAGAGCACGCCGAAGCCAAGCAACGCGATGGCAAGTTCGGAATTGTATTTTTCGATGATGTCCTTCTGTCCGTGGGCAAAGTAGCCGAGCAACGCAAGCACGCAGTTCCAGATGGCTGCGCCGAGGAACGTGTAGAGCGTGAACGGAGCAAGCTTCATCTTTGCAAGACCTGCCGGAATCGAAATCAGCTGGCGGATGACCGTGATGAGGCGGCCGACGAAAGTCGAGATGGCACCGTGTTCGCGGAAGTAGTTTTCGGCCTTTTCAACTTTTTCGACGTCGAGCAGCAAGAAGTGTCCGAGACGGCTATCGGCGAACTTGTAGATGATGGGGCGTCCGAGAATCTTGGCGAGGTAGTAGTTGATGTAAGCGCCAATCAAAGCGCCGACTGTTGCAAAGAACACGATGAGCGCAATGTTGAGGCCGGAGCCCGGCTGGAGTGCCTTGTAAGCGGCGGGCGGCACGACAAGTTCAGACGGGAACGGAATGAACGAACTTTCGATCGCCATCAAAAGCGTAATGGTGCCGTAGTTCAAGTTGTCATTGTACCAGTCGATAATTTGATTGTAAATCCCTGTCGATTTTGCGGTGTCGGCAGCAGTGCTTGCGACTGCGCCTGCGTCTACAGAAAGCGTATCGGCAGCAAAGGTAAATGCGGTAAGGAGGAGAGCTAAAGCAATGGTTGTTTTAAAGACTGTGTTTTTCATTGGGACAAATTTAGAAAATTAAAAATAGAAGTAAAGTCCAACGCCGAGGAGGGCAGCGCCTGTACCTAACAAAATGCCTCCAGCAATGGCTTTGTTATCGCCTTGGTCCACGAGTTTCTTGTTCTTTTTGACTTTGTCCTGATAGTTCTTGCCTTTGGACGCTCCCGGAATCTTGAGCTCTTTCTTGATGTCTTCGGCATCGCTATAATCTAAATGGGCAAAGTACATGAGCAAGGAACCGATGAGAACTGTTCCCGCGGCGCCTCCAATCATGGCTTCGCCAAGTGTTTGCATCTTCTTGTCGTGCAGCCATTTGTTTTGCATTTCGATTTCATCGAAGTTTGTCAGCTTTTCGAGATTGATGCTCAAGTCAATTTGCGGAACGGGGGCTGCAAAGAAATTGATGAGCGTGTCGCGGTAGCCTGCTTTGCGAATGACGAGGCTGTCTGCGCCCATGTCATAAACGGGAATCTTATCGGGCGTTTGGGCGATGGCTTTGGAACGCTTGGTAATTGGCGCACTCGCTTTGTAGACATTGGCGCCTTCAGGGAAAGTGAGTATTCGGATTTCTGGGGTAATGCGCTTGAGCTTCAGCGAAACGTGTACGGTGTCACCGGGGAGCGGAACGATATTTGTACTTGATCCCCACAAATGTCTATCGACGTTCCAGTAAGCGAAAACAGTGAATTTTGTAGTATCAGTGGTCACGAAGGTGCAGGGCGATTTGCAAATCGCATCTTTTTCGGCGCGAGAAATTGTAGCGCCATCCGGGTCTGTTTCGATGTGGATATAGGACCTGTCTTTTTTGGATTTGATAATGTCTTTGCCCTGCGCATCCAAAAGCTGATTCTTTAATTTGTTGTTCGTAATGGCGTCGCTAAAGGCTGCGTTTCTGGAAAGGTTTATGCTCGCCCGATGCAACATCGGGAGCGAATCTTCGTAGAAAGCGTGGGTGAGGTTTAATGTTAAACTATCGGTTTTTATGTCTGGAACGATTTCGCCAAAGTAGATGGACTTGTAGCCGTATGAGGCAAGTTCGCTTTGAATGCAGATGTTGTCATCGCATTTTTTGATGTCGCTTTTGCGGATGATTTGCGGGTTCTCTCCAGCTTCCATCAAAAGACGTGTTGTAAGTGCAGTGAACTGGTCTGCGACGCTTTGTTCGATGCCATCGGCATTGTAAGCGATAAGGACTGTCTTGACGGGTTGTTTTTCGCTAGAGGAGCTTGGTGCTGTAGCGTGTTCAATCGAGGAACTGGAAATAGAAGAGCTTGAGGATCTCTTAACGGTGTGGCTGGAGCTAGACTTTGGTTCTGGTGCTGATGTTTGGGATGAACTTGTTGGCTTAACGACGACTTTTGTTTTAACCTTCATCAAGTCGTTGCCTTTTTCGTCTATAATTTTTTTGAATTGCTTTTTGGCAATTTTTACAATAGTAAACTTGTTCTGGATGTATCCGCCAAGGCTTACGGTATCGTTTTCGATGCCCATGAGTTGGGCGCGCTGCTTTGTTCCGGAAAGGAGCTCGACGTCAACGAAAATCCCTTCGGGGTTTGCGAAGGCTGCGGTCAATGCGATTGCAATTAGTAAGAAAATCTTTTTCATATTCTACCTAAAATGAAAGGACGAATCCTGCGGTTAATATGGCTAAACCTGTTCCGAGAAAAACTTTTGAAACTGTTTTGGCGGTCTTTGCGCTTTCACGATGGTCCGTAAAGTCTCGGGCGTGGGCTTCGTATTTTTCAGTCGAAAAGCGCGTGTTTTCCATGGCTTTTTTGTGGTCTTCTGCTTTGCCGATGTTGTAAAGCGAAACGATGGCTGAAATTCCGCTGATGGCAAAGGGCGCGATGGATGCCCATTTGAGGTAGCCACCGAGAATGCGCCTGTTTCTGTGTTTTATTAAATCCTGTTTTCGGGCGATTTCGTCATCGTCATAAGTTTGTCGGAGTGCAACGATGATGAATGAGGTGTCTTTTTTCGATAGCGCAATA
>Ga0265301_10006130_pt1 | contig 11598 bp, 21 predicted proteins | sample AusTroGonzalo_MG_2_FD_193488 | JGI IMG/M metagenome (GOLD analysis project Ga0265301, IMG submission 193488) | Bovine rumen microbial communities from tropical cattle in Woodstock, Queensland, Australia - Gonzalo_04 | ecosystem: Host-associated > Mammals > Digestive system > Stomach > Rumen ...
TTATCTTATGAGAACTTACTTGTGCAATTACTTCAGCTACTCCGCTGGACGTAATAAATCTTATATATGTTTTGCCGTTATGGTTTCTTACATGCTCACTGCAGAAATCATATATAGTACTGCCACAACTACCACAGATAGTCCCAGACAAACTGTTGCCGCAACATGGACACCTGGATAATGCATTAAGAGATTTTTCGGGTTTCACTGCTATCAACCCTCCTTAAAAGATTCTAGTTTATCTTTGATATGTCGATACAATGTATCATACATAACCTTAATGGATTGTTTATCCAGGTTGCTTTCATGCTTACGAATTTGATCTTCTATCATAGTTGCTGCAAGATATCCATATATCTCGGCAAAATAGTCACTGGTTTCGGCAATCAAAGTAGCCTCATCCTTAACCGGCCGAGCATCAAATTCCTTTATAGCAGATTGAACGATTTTATATTCAGCCACCTTACGACGATGCCCCTCATCACGATGATACCACCAGTCATTACCATCCCAAATATAAACATAATCTGCACAGGAATAGGTACCGTTATCAAATAAGCCCCGGATCGTAGTAGACTTAAATATATGTAATTTTCTACCGCCATCACGATGATAAGCTATACACTGAATGTCACTAAGTGCGGCATGCATTACATCATCATTATTATCAAACTGATGCCCAATCGAGGGGCCAAGTGAGGATAAATCACCAAGAGCAATAAGTTTTTTAACTTTGGCCTCCGTATTATAATTACGCACCAGAAGCGCACCGGCATGTTCTAAATATCCATCAAAATGAACGCTTATTGCTTTATATCCATCTTTACATTTAGCTGCGATCACACACATCGTACCCATAAGAATGCCCTCACTTAATCACGATCTTCTCAATATTGGTAATTCGGTACTCACAGTCCACTCCCAGTCCATAGAACTTCTTGCATTCTTCTATGGATTCCATAATGCAAGACTGCTTATTCCAGTTGCCGTTTGAGAAATTATCTCTATACTCGAAATCGATTTTATACATATCTATCGCCTCATATTCTGTAAGATGTTCCGCAGAATCTGCAGAGCATTGTTTCACGATCTATACCGCCACCACAATTGATACATGTGTTGGGATGTAACTTAATGCTGTCTTTGTAATTCTCAAGCATTCGCTTAAATTCATCTTCTGGGGAAGTCATCGTAGTTGCATATGTATCTGCAAACTGAGACAAAGCTATGGCTGATTCAGTAACTCTGCAAGATAAATCAGGAACTGATAACCAAGAGCCATTGGCAGTCAAAATTTCCATGGGCATTACCTCACATCAATTCTGTTGTAGGGCTTAACTTTCTGATACTGCAGCATAACATCTTCTCCGAAGTCCTCTTTAAGCTTCTTACCATCATAAGAAACATTCTCCAGAGGGATCAGAGATACTTTGTATCCATCGCCAAAAACTACAAGAGTAAGGCTACCCTCTTCCTTAGGCTTACCCTTTGCTACGATGTACTCTTCCATACCGGACTTTACTGTATCAAGGTTGGATTCGAGCTTCTTCTTCTCGGCAGTCAACTCGCGATATTTCTCTACCAACAAATTGAATTCCTGCTTATTCTTACACATAATTATTTCCTCCTATTGGATCATTGATATTATTTAGGTGTACCAAACTGTTACAAATCATCAGCTATCTGCGGATATTGCGTCACCAGGATTAGCCTGAAAATATTTAGCAACTTCATCTTCGGACAAAGGATAATTAGAAAATTCCCAAGTCATGCTGTGATTGTTCTCATGATGGCAATATGGACAAATGTCGTAATCCATATCCCGGAACCCTGGAACCTGTTCCTCTCTAAACTGATGATAGGGTTTGTTACAGTTGGGACAAACTACTAAATCACGAATTTCTGTAAAATACTGCAGATCACCGTTTTCATTGTACTGAAGTGACATAATTACTACGCCTCCTCCGCTGCTACATTAGCGAATTCCAAATACCCTAAGCAGGTACGGATCACATTATCGTAATCGCCGGACATCGCTTTACTGGTCATCTCATCAACAAGATGGGATAATCCCTCACGCTTAAGTGCCTTTGAAGTGTATCCTATGAGGGAAAATGCGTTTCCATCTACGCCTTCTAATGTATACTTTGCCATAAAGTTCCTCCTATTGGACTCTTGATGTGTTATTAACTTACAGCTTAATATTATCATATTAATATCAAATTGCAATACATAACAATACAAGAATTCACAAATTATTTCAGAATTTAACCTTAGTAGGGCAATTGAAAATCCCCACCTAATATTAATAACGATTAGATGAGGATTTCCGGACGTTCTATGGCAAAAACTGATGATTAATCTGGTAATCTATTTTCTGCATCTTCCTTTAATTCTGTGGTAGACATCATATCAAGAGGCTCTAAGATTGTAATATTGATAAAGTTCTCATAAAGAGATTCGCCCATGTGAACTGTACTAATGTAACCGGAGGAATATTCTCTACAAGCATGCATTCTGCAACTACGATCACCATAGACATCCAAAACTTTAATGTACCAGATGCCAGGGACCCAAATACAAGGATGACCTTCATAGTTATCGATGGAGCATTTCACCCAGATATCTTTTCCACAAATCTTCTGGAAGAAAGATTTCACATCTGATATATCGGTATTAGCGTATATTTTCATTCCTCTTGGCCCTCAACTACAAATAAATCTTCAGTACCTAAGAGGTCTACCGGTTTTAATATCTTAATAGTACCATCCGGTTCCTTAAAAGTCTTATCTAAATACCAATCTTTAGTAGATTGCTGGCAGCGAAATTCCCCTCCACGGGAAATCTTTCTCAGGTCGATAAAATTAAAAGTATAATATTCTACGGGATATGTAATATTTGAATCATAGGAAGACTGCTGTGTCTCTGTATCGTGGGAAACGAATCTTGCGTATCCATAGCAAAATACCCCATTGATAAGTACTCGTACTCTAACCCAAATATCTTTACCGACAAACCTAGCTAATTCTTGCATATGATTAATCCTCATCAAAGTAAATCTCAGAGTCTGCGGGGAGACCAAATTCCCTAATATATGCCTGTTCCTTGCCGGCAGGATCTCTCTGAAGCTCCCATAATTCAGGATAAGCAATAGTGCGCATTTCTGACCAATCTTCACCAGAGATATAATCCTCGAGTGCATAATCATCATCGAGAATCTCAGGGTCTACATCAGTAACGTCGTATACCTGAACATCGTAAACGTCCCCGTAGTACCAGGCCTCAAGAATATCAATATCCTCTATTGCGTCTTCAAGATAAACTACATCTGCCCAGTCACCTTGAGAAGCGCCTCGTATGGTCCCGAATTTAATGGAAAGACCCGGAAAAAGAGTCTCGGCTATCTTAGCGGTAAACGCAGGAACATCCCTACCATCCCAAAGATCATATGCATCATAAATATCTTCGAGCTTATCAACAGCGTACTCATCCTCAAACGCTGACATAAACTCCGCTCTGTCACCGGCATAGTTGTCAAGTTCGTTGAATACGCTCTTTGCTTCCTGCCACCAGGTAGCCTCTTCGATACCCTCTGCATTGCGATTTCCAACGATTACAACATTTTCATCAAAATCGGCACAGACATTCTCTTTCCACATATCGTCTGACCAATAATAGTTATCATCACAATAACGGATCTTAATTACATACCTATTCATCCCGAGGTCCTTCTTCCTTAATAGTATTTATTGCGGTTTCAGTTAATTCATATTGTTGGGATAATGATATAATTGCAAACTCTACTGCGGAATCGAAAATCTGATCAGGATCTACGTCTTGGTAATCATAAACGGATTCAAAGAGAAGTTCGTCATCCTCAGAATAGATGGAAAACTTTATTCCGGAACCGTCTTCATATTCTTCCCATACAGTATATATGGAATCTAATGTTGGTTTAGATGAATCTGCTTTGATATATCGCTTCATATTATGCAACGGCCTCCGAAATTATGTCGTAACGAACATCGTTTAAATGAAATGCAGCTATAATCTTACGCAAAAGATCTACATCATTTTTTACAAAGTCATCACATAGTATCAGATAGACCTGACATCTAATATCGTAAACAACCTGCCCGATATGCTCTGGGGTACCTGGGAAATGAGAAACCTTAGGGGCGACCAAACGACCACATTGCTCTATACCCTGACCCAGAAATACAGGATAAATTTTTAAGTTATCCGGATACACTTCCCATTCGCCTATCATAGATAACATATAAATTAAATCTCCTTAATATCTGTAATATAAGCAACATCGAAATGTCTGCGGAGCCAGCTTTCAGCTTCTGCTTCGCTATATGCATCTACTGGCATCATCGATCCTTGGTCCAAGCCATACTCGGCAAAATAGATCAGATATTTGTGCATCGTGCGTTCAGGTTCTGAGAAACGTTCATCATAAGGTGGAAGTGCCTCACAGATCTCCTGAATATCTTCATCAATCCAATCCATAGCCTCATCGAAAGAAGGGAATTCATATTCCCCTACCTGATAATAACCATCGGATGTTTCAGATATCGTATATCCTTTGTAATCATATGATGTCATATTCAGTACCTCGTTATTATTAAAGGTTATTTAATGTAGGTTTCTGTTACTTTCGCAGTAGGGTTTTGCTGTTGCTCAATATTATCCAATTTAGTATTTATCTCTTTAAGGGTTTCAGATATTTCTGTCAGTACCTTAAGCATCTTCTGATTTCTGATTTCTTCGTTAATGTCTAAAAGTGGATCGTGTGCCATAGTGATTCCTCCTATAAGTGATTACTAATAATATTAACGATTAAAGAAATAAGGTGGCCCGAAGACCACCTTACTCCTATATGTTCTTTGCAACCAAGTCAGAACACCATTTTTGACGATTGGATGGGGTATTGTATTAATACTGACTTAAATCTGTTCCCTGAGGAAGCGCAATGAGGTCAACTGTAATGTTCTCGATAACACCCCTGATAACGAGGTAAATAGTGCCTACTACGCTATTTGCCTGGATCGAGTCGAGATTGTCAATATCAGCTGACATCTTTACCTTATAGTCCTCAATAGCGCCTACGTTTCTCATTGTATCGAGCAGAGGTGTTACGCCGGCATAGAACTTAGCGTAAGCTTCCTGGCCGTTGTACTGGAACTCAAGGCCGATACCAATCTTGTAAACTGTATCCTTAACCGCATTGATGAGCTTTCTTGTGGAGAGGTTCATCAATGCATTATATGTAGCTACAGGAACATCGAAGAGTGTAGCGTTGCCCCAGATCGTAGTACCAAGAGAAGGAACTGCAGTAATTGTGTTAACTCTTGTACCATCAGGTGCCTGCCAGTTATCCAATAATCTCTTAGGAACTGTGTAAGCAAGCTGTCCGAGCTTAACATTATTGTTTCTTGTGTTAGGAAGTGCCCATTCATACTGTACTGACTGATTCTTGATCATAGCACGCTCAATAAGAAGCGCCATGAACGAAGGCGTAGCGATAGCCTGTCTTGTAGTACCTGCGTATGTGTACTGACCCCAAGGAGCAAATAATGCAGAGCTTGAAGGATAAAGCGGATCATTGATTGCAGCCTGAGTACCGGATAATCTCTGAGCGTAGCCGTAGCCATCCTCGTCTTCAGAGTCGTCCCAGACACGATTACGAGGGAGAGATTGAGGTACGTCAATATATGCAGTAGCACATCTGCTTGCATTAGCAACATCCATAAGCTTAAGAGCTGACGGAGAAGGAGACATATTGGGAATCAAAGCCTCCGGATCAAATAACAAGATATTCTGGTCATCCCAAGGGAAGATAATTCTATTAGGATTATAGTTAATCTTATCCTTAAGGAGGTCATAGACACCTTCGATATGAGAAGCAGACTGTCCAATAGAATATGTATAAATCCACTCGTTAAATCTTGTTGCCTCTGCGAATGACTTGTTAGATCCAATGTTAGCTGCAGCCGCCTCTAAAACCTGAATGTACTGGCTCTGATCGGCAGTGTCACCATAACGAGCCGTAGCAAGCTTAACTGCGTCAGTCATAATGTCAGCAGCAGACTGATCCTCAGCATACGCAACGTCATTACCACCCTTGAGATCCTGAGCAGTAGATACTGTCATCTGAGAAGGATCAATAGTGCCATCTACTCTAAAAGTAAAGAACTTAGACTGAAGTTCGTTGATAGCTACGATATTATCAGTGGAGTCCTTAGGATCAAATACGAAAACCAAGTTCTCTACTGCACGAGAAGTTCCTGCTGAATCCATGGCGTATCCAATAAGGTTCCAATAAGTGACCTTGCCGGTAATCTTAGGTGTAAGAGTAACTCTAAGATTGTTACCGAAGGAGCCGGGGTACTTTGCTGTAATGATCAAAGAACCAGTAGCCGCGTCATTGTCACCAGAACCTGATCCGGAAGATTCAGGAATTGTAGTAGACGCATAAGTGCCAGGGCAAAGTCTACAAGTCTGAACAGCGTAACCTGCGTTTAAGAGAGACAGCGCCATGAAGTAGGAGTAGTCCTTCGTAGTACGATAGTTAGAAGACGGGCCTCTGTATGTAGCGATAAATGACTCTAATCCTTCAGGACCAGCAGTAAAGAGACTCCATGCAGTATTCTCAAGAGAATCCTCGATATCTGTAACACTGGGGTCTGCGGATGAAATGCTGAACCCAGGTCCCCAACATGCAGTGATGGGGAGCGCAACAGTACAGTAATTCGCATTTTCTACGTTAAACGTAGTATTCTCGGAAATGACATTAACATTAATTGCCATCTGGTGTTTCCTCCTCGGAAGTATTTATTGTATTTTCACAAATTTCTGCAACTTCCACCTTTATCGGCTCAGTTGACTTCTTTCGGCCGCGTCTGGATGAAGTAGGCTCAATCTCGATAGAAGGTTTCTTCAAAGAAAATACCCTCACCATACTCGGACTATTGATATAGCCAGATACCGACTTCATTTCGCCGGGCTCAAATCTCACTCCGTAAAAGGTTTTTGCAGATAACGAGATGTTCTTATAAGTTAGCATTTTATTACTTACCTCTGTATATATTTAAGGTTACATCAATTCAATATCTACCTTGCCATCGTTTGCTGCGTAAAGCTTAGGGCATGCGTCCTTATCTAAGACGAGTAACTTAATACCGGAGAACTCGTAATCATCATCATCGTGATTCCAAACGACAGTAAGATCTGTACAATCATCAAGAGCACTCATGTCTAATGTCATTGTAGGGGTAACTGTAACCGTACCGGAAAGTCCGCTACCGGCAAATGCATAAGGACCGACTGAAAAAGGATTGCTGCCACCGTAAAGTGTAACATTCTTAAGATTTGTGCAGTCTCTAAATGCAGAACTGCCGATACGAGTATCTACACCCGAAAGATTGATATTAGCGATCTTAGAACCGTTAAATGCATTAGGTCCGATTTTATGTACGTTAGATGCAACAACCGTTTCAACGTTAGAATTGAGGAATGCTCTGGCTGGGATCTCTGTAACTGAATCGGGAAGAACAACTTCCTTACATGCGTCAGGGAATGTAAGATGCGGGAGTTTAGTTGTAGTATCAGGGAAAGTAATTGTCTCAGCCTTGGGATCATATCCGATGAAAGATTCACCCATCATACGGATGCCGCCCTCGTCTCTGACTTTGAAAAATTCCTTAAACGTGGGGTGCTCATCCAGAAATGCAAAGAATGCGGCCTGGCCCTGTTCACGGTCATCAATATCGTAAAACCAAGAGTTCCTACCGTCGTTACCAAAATGAGACTGATACTTCTCGCCGGTGTTATTCTTATTAAGGAAAATATAGAGCGGGCCCCTAGATGTGTAATCCCTATAGTAACTATCGCTACGAGTCCATGCTGTGCACCACTCGGCTTGCTTTCCGCCACCAGATCTGGCCAATGCGATAGAACCGGCATATGTAAGCGGAGTCCAAAGTTCCCAATCACCGTCTTCGCATAAGAACTTCTTATCTTCGTCGCCGGCAGAATGCGCTTGCTTACCATGAAGCTTTTCAAGTTCCTTAGCGCTAAGTTCACGGTTACCGAACTCTCTAGATGCATCAAGGAACTCATCTACAGTCTTATACTGGTTAAGGTCGTTCTTTGAGAACTGTCTATAGTTCTTTGCAAAAAGATCGAGGGAGTCCTTAAGACTGTCAAACTTATCCGAGGTAAGGTTTCCAGACTTGTACTGTCTAATGATCCAGGGACAATACTTACCACCCTTACCCTGATCATAACTGGAAGTAGGGTCTAATTGAATAAGCTGCCTGATCACACCCTTGGCAAGATCCTTACCATCCTGGGTCTCAAGCTGCTCAACTGTCCTAGCGGCGCGAATATAAACTTTCATCGGCATACTCCTTTATAATTAACATATATGTATATGTAAGGTTAAATTGTATATTCTTCAGTAGAATTCATGCAAATATCTACCAAAGTATTCAGATCTTCCCCAATGGTATGGTCCTTCGGATCAAAATCTGCTAAGTACAGTTTGGAATATTCATAGTCTATATGCCGGGCAAAATCATCCATAATCGTATCTATCATATCTGAAAAACCATCAAACCGGTAAATACCTTGCATATCTTCCCATGCGTTCTCAAACCAATACCATCTATCAGTATAATTGTAGTAGACAAAAGAATGAGTCTCTAATCCCTGTCCGTCTTCATCTACAGCTATAATAAACTTAGCCTTTGCGTCATACCCCATGTCATAAAGCTCCTGCAGCTCAAGCATAACCTGATCATGACAGGAGCCGTGAGTAGTCAGCAATACTTCCAGCGGGCTCATAAGTTTGTCAAATTCAGTATATCTGATGTTTGACATCAACTGAGACAGTTGTTCAGGGGTGTCGCAAAGGGATTCAGCTCTGGACTTCGGGAATTTGATCTTCATTTACATCACCTCTCTGAAGATTCTTATTATATCAATTGCATAACATATATTAATTCTTAATAGAGGGATTCCTAGGTCGCATACCTAAACGAAATCCTTCAGGCAATGGAATATTCTTATCCCAAAATTTATTAACCACACCATCAGTAATGCGTACTTTACCATAAGCGTGATTCTTTTCCCCCATATGTGCTTCAGATAGTTTAGCCCGAGTAGCTGCCGTATGGGTCTTACCGTACATAGGATTTTTCTCACCGCGTTGCGCTTCAGACATCTTTCTCAGTTGTTCTGGGGTATGCTTAGGTAAAATTCGATTGCGTAATCGCTCTTTTGTAGCCTCCGAATGATGTTTACCTTTCATAGGAGACACTAACTCACCAGAAGCAAATCTGCGCTTAAGGGTATCAGAGGTTTTCTTTTTGGCAACCTCAGATCTACGCATACCACGACGAGTCATACTCATTTTATGTCGAGATTCATCAGAAAATTGCTTCCCATACATTGGGTGTCGAGTAGGATCTGAAAAATAAGATTTCATTCTACAACTCTGTTGTGCTCGCCATTCCTCTGACCAGTGTTTTCCGTACCTAGGGTTATGTTCACCATAATTAGATGTCCCACCGGGAGATGCATTATACACCGAAGTTGAAGTATAACCACCAAAGTAAGCAATCCAAAAAATCTCTCTATCAGAAAGTAACTCTTTAGTGCACTCCTCTAACACTTCAAAAACAAAATTGGTGGCACCATATTTAACGTAGGCAGCCTGTAACCGGGGGTTAAAATGTTTCCCATGCTTCAATGCAGTAAAATGGTCACTTTTACGAGATTTAATATTAACCGACTGACCAATATATCTATGATTATTTACAACATTTCTAATACAATAAATCCCTATCATAACGGCTTACATATCCTCTGTACAGTATCTTCAATACTACCAGTATAATCTAAAAATTCTTTACGACTAGGCAATGTTTGCAATTCACTATACGGAATATCCCAGTTTGGTTGCTTTTTAATGTTTATAGACTTTATTTTAAGTCGAGATATTGATTCCCCGCATTTTTGAGAAGCATATTGCATATCGCATATTGAACGAGTAGGATCAATGAATTCTGCAAGATCCTGTATATTAAATATAAATGCCCGCTTGTATTCTGCAAATAAACAAATTACTAATCCATAACATCCGGGAAGTTGAGATTTCAACAGGAGACCATCACGTTGAGTTTCGGTAAGCATGTTGAAAGAAATACGATCTCCATATGAACACTTACTCTCAATGTAGTACATATAAGGATATTTATAGCAAATAAAATCACAGATATTTCTTGAAGCTAAATAGAACCCTGTCATCTGATCCGGGATACGATCAAAAGAATAACCGAGGTCTGGTCTACTCAACCAGGCCTCGATCTTTTTCTCTGCTTTCTTTCCGTGAGTTGTATCAGCCATTATTCAGCATCTTTCCAACTAATGATCCATGCAGATCCCGGAGCTGCAATCGGAACAGGCTGTGTAAGGGTATATCCCTGGCCCTCAAGTTTGGTCTTCAATGCAGCACTAATAGGATGAGAATACTGTGCTAAAGTTTCTCCAGTATTAGCCGCACTATTGATGCAAGCAGCAACTGACATCTCCTCAAGATCTGCCATAGCAGTACTTGCGACTGATGCTGCTTCTGACGCGGAAATCAATTTATTCATATCTTCGGGTTTAATTCTTGTCATAATTATAACTCCTTTATATTTCTTTTGATTAAACTACATATTCCGGAATCATCTTCTATGAATGTTTCAAAACCGAAACGGGAATAGTAATCGGCTAAGTTATCATCTAATATATCCGCATATACATCTCCGCCAAATTCTATATCGGCTTGGGCTAACGCATATTCTACTAACTTCCCGCCAACACCTTGATTACGATATTCCGGTAATACATATAGATCAGATATAATAGCATCATTATCATTTGCGTAAAATTCGGCACCACCTAATGATATTACACCTATAAGTTTACCACGATTAAACGCACCAATATAGAAGCCTAATTCTTCTTCGGCGCACTCTAACATATGATCCAAGTCAAGATCAACAGTATGAATCATATTATCTTCATACTGTTCATAGAAATCTTCTATTTTAGTTAAGTCACGTGAGCCAAGATATCTTATCTGCATACTAACCCCCTATATCGCAATCACTGAATCTCGGTATTCTCTGTTGTAAGAGTATCATTTAAAAGATCAAATCCGGCACCATAGAGCATATCAGTCATTCGCATTACTGCTTCTTCATGTGTCTCACCAGGCTCAAGTGGAAGATATATGATTGGTCTAGCCTTGAGTTCGTTGTTAGGCTCAGCAACATCGTCAGGCATCCCGTAAAAAGGATCAGATGCACCATTTACCATGTTGGCCATATATTTAGGTTCAGTAGAACTTGCAACATATTCGTCAGCTATTTCACCGGTAAAGATCTCGCAACCGGGGATAGAGTCAACATAAAGCTCACCCCAATCATCATACTCATGCTGAATCCACCAGATAAATGTCTCGTAGAGGTCTCTGATATCTACGTTCTCAATATTTGTTTCAGCGGTATGCCAATCATCTTCAGAAACTCGAATGATAGG
>Ga0265301_10006132_pt1 | contig 11596 bp, 9 predicted proteins | sample AusTroGonzalo_MG_2_FD_193488 | JGI IMG/M metagenome (GOLD analysis project Ga0265301, IMG submission 193488) | Bovine rumen microbial communities from tropical cattle in Woodstock, Queensland, Australia - Gonzalo_04 | ecosystem: Host-associated > Mammals > Digestive system > Stomach > Rumen ...
AGACCAAGCATACGCAGACTTTCAAAGCAAGTTGCTGCCGACCGTTCAGCGTGAGACGATAATTGGTGTTAGGACGCCGGACTTACGCAAAATAGCGAAACAAATCTGCAAGACTCCTGTTGCGCAAGAGTTCTTGCATAGTTTGCCACATCGCTATTTTGACGAGAACCAACTGCACGCGTTTATCCTGTCGGAAGAGAAAGATTTCAACACCTGTATTGCCGAACTGGAGCAGTTTCTGCCGTATGTGGATAATTGGGCTACATGCGACCAACTATCGCCTCGTTGCTTTAAAAAGCATACACAAGAGCTGTTACCGCTCATTCGCAAGTGGATGAGGAGCACGCACACTTATACGAAACGCTTCGGCATAGAGTCGCTAATGCGTTACTTCTTAGACAAAGCTTTCCGACCGGAATATTTGGAATGGGTTGCATCCATTAAGAGCGATGAGTATTACATCCGCATGATGCAGGCGTGGTTCTTTGCCACGGCGCTTGCCAAACAATGGGATGCCACGTTGCCCTATATCGAGCAACATCGTTTGGAGAAAGACACGCACAATAAAACTATCCAGAAAGCCGTTGAGAGTTTCCGTGTCACAGATGAACAAAAGGCTTTGCTAAAAACTTTGCGAGTGAAATGAAAAAGATATTGTTCTTACATGGCTTTTATGCGAGCGGGCAATGTGTTCCGGCATTGGCTCTGCGTGAGGCGTTTGCCGGACGTGCAGAAGTGCTGACGCCGGACTTGCCGATGCATCCTAACGATGCGCTCCAATTTATCCGCGAGCTGATTGAGTGCGAACATCCGGACATCTTGGTCGGCAATAGTTGTGGGGCGTTCTATGCACAGATGCTTGCTCCGGTCGTAGGTATTCCTGCTTTGCTGGGCAATCCGCATTTCCGGATGTCAGACTTCCTGCGGCAACGCATAGGTCAGCATCAATACAAGTCACCACGCAAGGATGGAAAACAGTCATTCGTCATTGATGAGGCATTGGTGGAAGAGTTTGCCGTACTGGAGGCTACTCAATTCGACAATTGTACCGACGAATACAGAGAACGTGTTTGGGGCTTGTTCGGAGAGCAAGACACTTTGGCTCATTTCGAACCGCTCTTCTTGGAGCACTACAACCGTTCCTTCCATTTCCCCGGCGGGCACACTCCAACCGCCGACGAGGTGCACAATTGGTACGTGCCAATGGTAGAATTGCAGCAGGTGCTTGGTGCACAAATACAAGGCTTTTCCGTCGGACAAGCAATAACCGCACACAGAACCATTCGATTAGCCGAGCCTTCGGATATGCAGTCAATTATGCAAGTTATGGACGCGGCAAAACAGATTATGCGCGCGTCCGGTAACTTGCATCAATGGGTGAACGGTTATCCATCCGAAGCGGTTATTGGAGCCGACATGGAAAAGCATGTTGGCTATGTAATAGAGGAGAATGGACGAATCATTGCATACTTCGCATTTATTTCTTCGCCGGATCCAACCTATGCGAAGATCTATGAAGGTCAATGGCTGGATGAAGAAATGCCATACCATGTCATCCATCGCATCGGCAGTTATCCGAATGTGCATCATGTGTTTGATGACATCATGGAGTATTGTTTCTCCCACGACCCAAACATCCGCATTGACACCCACCGCGAAAATACCATCATGCAGCACAATATCCTCAAGCACGGGTTTACGTATTGCGGAATCATCTACTTGGCTTCGGGTGACGAACGATTAGCATACCAGAAAATCATACGAGACGAATGACGGCATCTTTCCTCGACCAACGCTCGAACGATTATTTCTGCAAGCAGAAATTCTCCCGGACTCGAAAATTACACTGTGTGCAATAATCGTGCCCCTTGGGGCTAAGAACCCCCGGATTTGAGGCCTTAGGAAGTGAAAAAAGAGACCCGAAAGTCTCTTTTTTGCTCCTTTGGAGCCACTTCCCGGACTCGAACCGGGGACCTACGCATTACGAATGCGTTGCTCTACCAACTGAGCCAAAGTGGCGTTCGCGTTCGGCAACAAGTGTGCGTTTGTCCATACCGCTTTGCTAAATGGACGGGCAACTTGTGCCTCCGCTCTTCAGTCGGAATATCGTTTCACTATCATTCCTCCTGAGTTGAAAAGCCGATTAAAACGCTAGCAGAGCGATGTTTTAATCGGAGAGGAGATTTCCCGATAATTACACGAGTTGCAGAGCAACGAAGTCATTAATCGGCGAAATCGACGACAAAGGTACTGCTTTTTTTTGAATTGTGCAAATTTTTTTGCAAATATTTTGTATATATGGTATATTTTTTGTACCTTTGCAGTCGTAAATGAAGAAAATAGTTCTTATATCGACTTTATTACTGGCCTGCGTCAGTTTGTATGCGCAGATACACGTTCGGACATATTCGGAGCAGATACGTACCTTGCGAGTGTTACCTCAACGTGCTTTTTTGGTATTGACGGAGGGTCAGGTAAACGGTTCGGATCCGGATAATAAACTCTATGTCAGTTTTGATGAGATGAGTCATGACGTGCATTTCTACACGTATACCGTTCGTCATATGACGGCCGATCGTAGTCAAGAGAGTGGGTTGATGTCCGGTGAGTATTTGCAGGGTTTTACGACACAAGACATCACCGACTATGCACATTCATCCAATACTTCCCGCGAATATACCCATTATTGGTTTGACTTTCCGAATGAGAATATGATATTGACCAAAAGTGGTAATTATGAGTTGGTTATTTATGAGGATGGTGATTCAGATAAACGGGTGGCAGAGGTTCAGTTTAGTGTAGTGGAACCGATGGTAGGAATCGAACTGAACGTGCGTAGCAACACGGATATAGAGTTCAACGGGCGTTATCAGCAAGTGGATGTAGATGTCAATTTAACGGTGAACGGTGAACGGTTATCGGTTAACGGTCAGAGTACAGAGTACAAAGTAATTGTAACGCAGAATAACCGGACAGATAATGCGGTGACGCTGACGCAGCCGACGTTTGTAGAACCGAAGCGGTTGCGTTATATCAATACCAAAGCGCTAATCTTCGAAGGCGGCAATGAGTATCATCATTTTGATGCGTTCTCGGCCTATTATGCAGGTACCGGAATCGACCGTGTGTATTATCAGAACGGCGATTATCACGCATTGCTTTTTGCAGACGAGGTGTCGCAAGGACAGTATATTCATCAATATGATAGTGACGGCCGTTTTGTGGTCAATGCGGAGCGAACGAGTGATATCGATACCGAAGCGGAGTATATGTGGGTGTATTGGACGGTGGCGGCAGATAAACCTTGGTTCGACGGGGCGGTATATGTCAACGGAGAGATTTTCGGCAACACGTTTGCGATGCGTAACCGGATGCAGTATGATAACGATGCTAAATGTTATTGGCTCGCTGCGCTGGTTAAACAGGGAGGATATGATTATCAGTATGTGTTTGTACCGAAAGAGTACAGAATACAGAGTACAAAATACAGAGCTACTACCGAGCGAGTGGATGGGAGTTATTGGCAGACGGAGAATGAGTATGCGGTGTATGTCTATTGGCGACCGTTTGGCGAGCGGTATGATCGGTTGGTAGGTCTGAAGATACAAAAATCGACTCCGTAAAGGAGCCGATTTTTTGTTGTAGCAGCATAGAATCAGAAGTCTATATGCATGAATTTACCACGTTTGTCGAATACTAATCCCATCTGGTCGTCGAGTTTTACTTTCTGGCGGTAACTCTCTTTCTTATAATCGGTTACCACGGTGTTGGGGAAAGTCTGACGGACATATTGCAGAATGTTTTCCGGCAGGAATACTTCTTTCACACCATTTTTGTTCTTTACTCGACGGAACTTGGCTTTCGCATCGTATTTGAGGGTCGTACCATCTTTGAGTACAAACTCGTATTCATAGTTGCGATACTCTTTCTTGGACGTGATGAATTGAATCTGATCTTGTTGAAAATTCGCTAAAACTGCTTGCTGTACAAGTTCCGGCACATTCTGGAAAGCAACCGGTTTTGTAGCGGCAAAAATGCTCAGTGTAAGGGCACAAAGCAAAATAGCAACAATCGAAAAACGTTTCATTTTACTATGATTTTTCTTATACTTCTTATTTGTTGAGACGTGCTTTGATAGCTGCCGATTCCGCTTCGTATCCGGGTTTATTGAGCAGCGCGAACATATTCTTCTTATATGCTTCTACTCCCGGTTGATTGAACGGATTCACACCTAATACATAGCCGGAGATACCGCATCCGCGCTCGAAGAAATAGATGAATTGACCAATATTGAACTCATCCAGTTTCTCGAAGCTGATGTGAATATTAGGAACACCGCCATCCACGTGCGCCAATTGGGTACCCAATTCGGCCATCTTATTGACTTCGTCCACACGCTTGCCGGCGAGGAAGTTCAGTCCGTCAAGGTTCTCTTCGTCCATCGGCACGAGGACCGTCTTGTTGGCTTTCTCGATGGAGATAACGGTCTCGAAAATAGAGCGCTCGCCTTCCTGAATCCATTGACCCATGGAGTGCAAATCGGTCGTAAAATCAACAGAGGCAGGGAATATACCTTTGTTCTCTTTACCTTCGGACTCACCGTAGAGTTGCTTCCACCACTCGCTAAAGAAATGCAGTTTAGGGTTGAAGTTAACAAGAATCTCGATTTTCTTACCGCTCTGATAGAGGGCATTACGGATGGCTGCGTATTGGCAGGCGAGGTTTTGCGCGAACGGCACTTTGACGTCAGTTGCTTTTTCCATCTCTTGTGCGCCTCGTACGATCTCGCGGATATTACCACCTGCCACAGCGATAGGCAGCAGACCAACCGGCGTGAGGACGGAGAAACGACCGCCTACGTTATCAGGGATGACGAAGGTCTTGTAACCTTCCTTTGTAGCGAGCGAACGGAGTGCACCTTTTGCGCGGTCGGTTACCGCTACTATACGATGACGTGCTTCCTCTTTGCCGACTTGTTTCTCCAATTGAGTCTTAAGCAGACGGAAAGCCAGAGCAGTCTCGGTAGTAGTACCGGATTTGGAGATATTGATGATGCCGAATTGCTTATCGCTGATGAACTCCATCAGTTCAGCCAGGTAATCCTCTCCGATATTATTGCCTGCATAGACTACGTATGGATTCTTGCGGTCCTTTGCCACGAATGCGTCAAAAGCGGAAGCGAGTGCTTCGTTAACGGCACGTGCACCAAGGTACGAACCGCCGATACCGGCTACGATGACGACCTCACAGCGCTTGCGCAATTCGTCTGCGCAGGCTTGTACTTCATCCAGAAAAGCATCCGTAATCGAGGAGGGCAAGTGTACCCAACCGATATAATCATTACCTGCTCCTTGACCGTTCTCCAACAAGAGGTTAGCGGCTTCGGTAGCAGACTCCAGTTGTTTCAAAGCTGCAGCGTCTACGAACGGGGCAGCGTTCTTGATACAAATTTGCATAATTATTGTAATTTTGTTGTTAATGACTTAATGATTGTTTTGGCTTTTTGGCGATTATATAGGATTTCATACATCGCTTCCACGATAGGAAGTGCAACTTGCGTGCGCTCGTTAGCGAGGTGGATCGCTTTGGTGGCATAATAGCCTTCGGCCACCATCTCCATCTCCATTTGTGCGGCTTTGACCGAATAACCCATACCCAACATTTGACCGAATTGACGGTTGCGACTGAACTGCGAATAACCGGTAACGAGCACGTCGCCCAAGTAACCTGAAGCGGTTATATCCCGAGGCACGCTACTCATGGCCGTTGCAAACCGCTGAATCTCTTGGATGGCATTGGATAGCAATACGGCTTGGAAATTATCACCATAGTGCAAAGCCTGACACATACCGGCTGCGATGGCATAGATGTTTTTCATTACCGAACTGTACTCAAGACCGATCACGTCACCGGAAGTGGTGGTGTGCACAAACGATGTTTGGAACAGTTTTGCCCATACTTCGGCATTTTGTCGGTTCTCACAACCGATGGTGAGGTAACTGAGCCGCTCCAGTGCTATCTCTTCTGCATGACACGGACCTGCGATTACTCCCAGTTGTTCCATCGGAACACGGAAACGATTGTGCAAGTAATCGGTGACGATGATATTCTCGTCCGGAATCATACCTTTGACTGCAGAAATCACCACTTTATGCGTCATATCGCGACGAATCTTATTGAGTGTCTGCTTAAGATACGGGGATGGAATAGCTACGATTAGCACTTCTGACTGTGCCACTGTTTGGTTGATATCCGACGAGAAATGAATACGGCTGACATCAAACTCTGCAGCTCCTAAATACGAAGGGTTCTTGCCGGTTGTGATAAACTCATCTATCACCTCTTGGCGACGGATGAACCAGTTGATCTCCGGTTGGTTGTTCATGACTATTTTAGCCAAGGCAGTTGCCCAAGAGCCGGAACCCAAGATAGCTATTTTTCTATACATTTCCATTAGTTCGCTTCGGGTTTCATAGTCGGGAAGAGGAGCACTTCTTGAATGGTAGGTTGTCCGGTCATGAACATCGCTAGACGGTCAATACCGATACCGATACCGGAGGTTGGCGGCATACCGTATTCGAGTGCACGCATGAAATCGTGATCAATCACCATCGCTTCATCATCACCCTTATCGGCCAGTTTCATTTGCTCTACGAAGCGGTTGTATTGGTCAATCGGGTCATTGAGCTCGGAATAAGCGTTTGCCAACTCCTTACCATTCACCATCAACTCAAAACGTTCGGTCAAGCCTGGTTTTGAACGGTGAAGCTTGGTTAGCGGAGACATCTCTACGGGGTAGTCTGTGATGAAGGTAGGTTGGATGAATGTGCCTTCGCAGGTCTCACCGAATATCTCGTCGATAAGTTTGCCTTTTCCCATGTGCTCGGTATCTTCGATGCCGAGTTTCTTTGCCTCTGCGCGAATAGCGTCTTCGTCCATAGAAGCAAGGTCAAGGCCTGTTTTTTCCTTGATGGCATCAAGGATAGGTAGACGACGGTAAGGCGCTTTGAAATCCACTTCGTGATCGCCTATCTGCACTTTGGTGCTATCGTTAACAGCTATCGCGATACGCTCCAGCAGGTTCTCCGTAAAGGTCATCATCCAGTTATAATCCTTGTACTGTACATAGAGCTCCATGCAGGTGAACTCAGGGTTATGATTGCGGTCCATGCCTTCATTGCGGAAGTTACGACCGATCTCATACACACCTTCAAAACCGCCTACGATGAGGCGTTTGAGGTAGAGTTCGGTAGCGATACGCAGGTACATATCTACATCGAGCGTGTTATGGTGGGTGATGAATGGACGCGCGGAAGCGCCACCGGCTATCTGTTGCAGGATAGGAGTTTCGACTTCGGTATAACCAGCCTCGTCAAACACTTGACGCATGGTACGCAGGATAGCTGCACGCTTAAGGAAGGTCTCTTTGACGCCTTCGTTAACCACCAGATCCACGTAGCGCTGACGATAACGTTGCTCCGGATCGTTGAACCCATCGTACGCTACGCCGTCTTTGTATTTGACGATAGGTAGGGGTTTGAGCGATTTGGCGAGCACGGTCAGTTTCTTGGCATGCACGGAGATCTCACCCATTTGTGTGCGGAAAACGAAGCCTTCGATACCAATAAAATCACCGATGTCCAGCAGTTTTTTGAAAACCACGTTATACATCTGTTGGTCCACGGTTGTGGCTTGTTCGCCTTCTGCTACCGGTGCTTGGATATCATCTCGGCTAACATAGACTTGAATACGTCCTTTCGAGTCTTGCAACTCGATGAACGAAGCCTTGCCCATGATACGCTTGGACATCAAACGGCCGGCAATACGCACTTCTTTTCCATCCCAGTTGTCAAAATCTGCTTTGATGTCCGTTGAATAACCGGTTACTACATACTCGGCAGCAGGGTAGGGATCAATACCTAAATCGCGCATCGTTTGCAGACTCTGCCGCCGTACTTGTTCTTGTTCACTTAATTCCATATAATGTTCTATTTTTATCTTTTTTATCAGGTTGCGGAAAGCCCACACCTTTGCGGCTGCAAAGGTACAAAAAAAATTGCATATATGCAAATAAAAATGCAAAAAACGCACAGAAATGCGTTTTATTGTATCGGAGTAAGGGATGTTAGATGTCGAAAATCTCCGATAAAGGAGTAGTGACGAAGTCGCGCTGCTTATATAGCGGATGGGGAAGAACGAGCAACATTTCGTTGCTCATTGGAGATTTAGGATTTGGAATTTGACATTTGATTTCTTTTCCTTCGTCATCGAAGGCTAAGATAAGGTCGATGTCGATGGTTCGGTCGGAATAGTGGCCATTAGTAGATTTATGGGTGCGGCCGAGTTGACGCTCGATGGTTTGGGTAGCTTCGAGCATAGCTAAGGGTGCTAATTCTGTTTGAACGAGGCAGCAAAGGTTGCAGAAAGGATGGACGGACGTAAATCCCCAGGGTTCGGAATAGAAGAAAGAAGAGCAGCGCAGGACGGCGCCTATTTGCTGCTCGATGAGTTGTATGGCTTGACGGAGTGTTGCTTCGCGCTCGCCAATGTTGGCACCGAGTGATAAATAATAAGTCATTTGTGGTTGTTGCCTTCGGTTTGATCTCGATTCGCTCTCGATGTACTCTCGTTCCGATTCTCTCTCGATAGTGTCTCGTTAGTCTGATTTGCTATAGTATCTACCCATTTTACCATGTGAGGATAGATAATAGAGGTCTTGACAACGGGAGAGTTATCGAGCCAATGAAACGCTTGGTTTGTTCGATCCATTGCAAAGACTGCGATGAGTACAATAATTCCATATTTGGCAAATCCAAAGGCAGCACCCAGGAGCTTATTGGCCCATCCGAGATGGATAGCACGGATGAAGCGATGGAGTAGTTTAGCGAAGATAGAAAGCACGATGGCCACGGCAAGGAAGAGCAGCACGTAGGCTACGAGTTCGCAAACGCCTTGCGGCCAAGCGAACGAGCGGATAAGGAAATCCGACAGGGAGGGAGCCCATAGACGCGCTCCTATAACTCCGAGAATCACCACCACGAAGGCGATGATCTCGGAGATAAAACCGCGCATCAGACCTCGTACGAGGCCAAAGAACAGCGGTAACAGGAGCAGGACGTCTAACCAGTTCATTTAGTTAGTCTTCCGGTTGCGGGGTGCCTTTTTTCCACTCCGTCGGTTCCCAATGAGGATTAGCATCTACCGCTTGGCATTCCGGCAGAATATCCCAGAGGTTGCATGGACTAACTGCCCATTCGCCACCGTCAGGAGCGTATTTACCGTTATCCATGTAGTAACTGAGGATACCGGTTACAGAGCCAATATACTTAGCAGCCGGTAGGTAATAGTAAGCATAGCGAGCGTACTCGGAAGTGCTGACTAATACTTTATTGGAACCATCCTCTACGAAGCGTGACTGCGGATAACCTACGTTCTTGGTAGTAGGACCGAACGTGCAAGCGTTTTCGTCCAATTCGGGGTTACCTAATTCTGTTGAATCAGCTTTGTAACGGTTGCAGTTTTGTGCGGCGTTATTGGTATCTGCATACTTGCCGTTGAAGTGTACATTGGTCAGTTTAAGCAGACGACCGTCTAACTTACGTGCACCTACTACATCGGCATATTTAGACAAGTATTTGGTCTGCATTTCTGCCAGAGTGATGGTCTCGTAAACGAGCTTGCTCAGATCCGGATCGCCGATGAAACGGGTGTTACTGCGGAATTTAGCAGACGGAATACGACCCGGAGCCCAACCTACTTTCTCGGACTCGTGGTTCGCCCAGATATTGTTGTTATAAGAGGGCACACAGAGTTGCGGTTGGTTAGCATAGCGACCTACAGCCAAACCGTTACAACGGATGAGAATTTCTTGTCCTTGCGGGTACATACCATTTGCAGAACCTAAATCGAGCGAGATACGCAAGCATTGCTGGTCAATAGTCGGATAGCCGTCTACTTCCCAGTCATTGACTTGTTGGATTACCAGCGATTTATAGAAATTGCCTCCGTAATCATCGGTAGCAATACGTCCGCGCAGATAGATACCGGGGCCGTTAACCGGCAGGGTATCAATCGAGAAGAGTTGCAGCGAACCATATGCAGAACGAGTACGATAGAGCGAAGAGTCGCTCTTAAAATTACCGTTCTCGGTCATGTACTTATCCAGGAAGGAGTTGATATTATAAAGCTTATATCCCTCCGGATTCTCTTTGTCCAATTGCGCTTGGAGGCTGTTTTCGTTCATCACGATTACGTCTTCTTTCGTTAACGCTTTCGGCTCGCAAGCGGTGAAGAGAAGGGCTAAAGTACCAATAATTGTGTACGATAGATATTTGATAGTCTTCATATTGCTTAGAATTTATAGGTTACACTTAAGAAGAAGTTAATGCCCCATGCGTAGTAGTACTTAGATGGGTATTTCCATGCATTGGCGGTAATAACCGAGTTCTGGTAATCTTTCTCACCTTGACGAACGGCGCGCGGCAGACGGGCTTGTTGATAACCGCCTGTCTTGAAGTGCGTGTTATTGGTCAAGTTGGATACGCTCAGGTTGATGGAAACCGATTGACGGTGAGGCAAATAAATGAGTTTACCTACCGATGCGTCAATGAGGAAGCGGTTAAGCGGGTTCGTAGCCGCTAAGTTCTCTTGCATCGTCATCAGATTGAACGGATACTTGAGTACGGGCATACCGTTTGCGTCCAGTACGGCGTTCTCGTAGGTGGCATTACCGTTCTCATCTACGGAAGCACGAACGGTCATACCATCGGTAGTCTCGATGGCATTGGCGTTACCGTCACCGAACCAACCGTTCACAGCTGTTCCGTCTGCACGCGTACCGGTGTAAAGACCTTGCATACGACGGCTAGGAGCTACAGAGAGGAAGTTCCAGTCATGGTAGCTAACTGTTACATCTGCAAACCACATTTTCGGGTGGAAGAACGAGAGTTTCAAGCTGGCGCTTGCTTGCGGACCGTTCGATACACGAACACCCTTAAGCAGCACTTTATCGCGCGTCTCGAACACAAGTTCTTGAGAAACCATGTCTTGGGTCATCGGCATACCGTTCTCAGCCGAACTAACAGCAAAGGCATCGCTGGTATAACGATAGTCACCTACGTTAGCGGCTCCGGTCAAGGTGAAGTACGTACCCATCTTAACAGCTGCAGCAGCCTCGATACCCATATGACGCTTGTTGATACCTGTCATAGCTTGGTTTACGAAGGTACGAGCCTCATCATCATAGTAACCATTGAGTTCCGAACCGTCCCAGCTTTGGGTGAAGTAACCGGTGATACGTCCGCGAACGATCGGGTAGTTGAACTCATAGCTGAGGTCAGCAGAAACAACTTTCTCACTTGCTGCATAGAAATCTGCTAAGTTCTTCGCTTGATCGTGGGTGTAGATATTCTCAATCACGCGATCGTGTACACGCTGCGAGATATACGCATCGCGAGCATACGGAGCGCGAGTCTCTGCCAAGGCATTTACTTTCAAGCGGTTACGTCCGTTGATCTTATAGGTAGCACCGAGTTTGAAAGCCGGATCCAGGAAGTGGTGTTGCTCACCATACAGTCTATAACCGTACTTTTTGGTG
>Ga0265301_10006133_pt1 | contig 11596 bp, 14 predicted proteins | sample AusTroGonzalo_MG_2_FD_193488 | JGI IMG/M metagenome (GOLD analysis project Ga0265301, IMG submission 193488) | Bovine rumen microbial communities from tropical cattle in Woodstock, Queensland, Australia - Gonzalo_04 | ecosystem: Host-associated > Mammals > Digestive system > Stomach > Rumen ...
GCTCTTGCCAGTCATCTCTGCCGTAGGCTCTGCCTGAGCAGGCTGTGCAGCGGCAGTAGCTGTTGCTGTAGCAGCGGCAGCAGTCTCAGCAGGCTCTACCTGTGCCACATCGTCGGCTACCTCATGTACCACATGCTCATGAACGTGGTGAACAGTCTGGTGGGCAGTGTGGTGACCACCGTAGTGACCGTTGTCAAACTGCACATGGGGAGCTACCAAGCGACCATAGTCTGCACGCTCTCCAGCCGACATATTGTCCCACTCTTCAGCGGTATAGGTGCTATAGGAGTTGCCATGCCAGGTGAACATGCCACCAGGACCTAACTCTGCGCGGGCAGCAGCAAAGGCATCGCCAAACGACATGCCGTCGCTGACATTGCTGGCTACGCTTACAGTATCAGGAGCAGGCTCCACCTCGACACCCTCATCAGGCGTCTCTGATGAACTGAGGGTCTGTGCCACAGCTGCAGCACTGGCTCCTAACAGAATACCGATACCACCACCGATAGCGACTTTACGCATGGTGTCATTCTTCTTTTCCTCTGCGGAATCTTCTGCCTCATAGGAGACAATGGTCTTCTCGTCGTCAATCATAATTCTAAAGTTTTAAGTTAATAATATTGGTATGAAAAAAAAATTAGGTTAGACGTTATTTGGCTTTGAATTGAGCACGGCAGTAGGGACAAGCCTTGCCCTGCGCCAGTATGTCATAAGGCTGGTTGCCCATGAAGTGACCACACTTGGGGTTCGGACAGATATAACGCTTGCGGAACTTGCGGTCTAAGGCCTCTGTCTTTTCAGGTATCTTCGATGCATTGATATAGGTGATAACAAATGCTACGATATTGAACACTATGGCCAAGACATACAGCACCATACGTATATTGAAACCTCCACTGCCACCGTCCTTGTTGTTCTCAAAGAACATGGCAATCATCGCTCCCATAGTCAACACACCCGTCAGGCTTTTGATAGCATTGAAGCGGCCCTGCTGCACCTGGATCTTCCTCCTTTCTTTATTATAATCGTTCCATACCTTGTGCAGCGGACGGATATCAATCAGCACTGGCGACACCTCGGCTATCAGCCCCCAGTCAAAGACATAGCGGCTCGCACCTAACTCTATCTTGTCCTGCTGTGTCACCTGCTTCGACTCCACACTCACGCCGTTCACGAAAGTCTCGTTCGCCGGATTCAGGTTCTTCAGCGTGAAGCCACCACCCTCCACTGCCGTCAGACTGAAGTGCGTACGACTCACTGAGTTGGGCACGCTGTTTTCCGTCCCACATACCTTCGCCTGCTTGCCGATAGTAATCTTCAGTTGGTTTGTTTCAGGTTTCCTACCTATGATAATTTCCATGTTAAAAGATACTTGTTTGAAGTTTTAGACTGCAAATTTAATGGTTTTTATTTAAAAAACATCATTTTTCCCCGTTTTTTTTCTTTTTCAGAGGAAAAAAATTATAACTTTGCAGCATGATGACAAAAGAATCCTTTAAAAAGAGCCTCGAGAAACTGGCTACACAGATAGACAAGATACGTCTTTCTGCCCATCAGCTACACCAGGATGTCAACCAGCAATATGGCGAGGGACTGCCCTACGGCTATCACCTCGACATGGTGGTCGACAACATCCGTGAGTTTGGATACCTCGTCTGCGAAAGCCACAACGACGTGTTGCCACTGCTATTCGGAGGCTACTACCACGACAGCATCGAGGATGCGCGGCTCTCCTACAACGATGTCATGCACCGGGCAAGGATGCTCATGACCGAGGAACAGGCACGAATGGGCACCGAAATCGTCTATGCTCTTACTAATGATAAGGGACGTACGCGTGCGGAAAGAGCCGGAGAATCCTACTACCTGGGCATCCGTACCACACCCTATGCACCCTTCGTCAAACTCTGCGACCGACTGGCCAACATCACCTTCACCTGCTCTGGCGAAGACCATAACAACCAGCGCATGAAACAGATATATCAGGACGAGATGCCCCACTTCCTTGCGGCCATCAACCCCCACAGCCCTGACCCTCGCTATGCCGTCCCCAACGATGTCATCATCCGCCTCGCCGAATGTCTCATCGACGACCTCGAGCGTCAGGAACAGAATCTCGACATCTGGCTCAGCTAACCCTCAGGTCTTCACCTTTGACCTTTGACCTTAGACCTTTGACTTAAAAATAAGAAAAATAAAAAGCAACAAACTATGGCAGGAAAATGGATTGGTGGAATCATCGGATGGATGGCCGGAGGCCCTTTAGGCGCACTGGCAGGCTATCTGTTAGGCTCACTCTTTGAATCGGGTCTCGACTCTGTCAACAACCCAGGCAATGCCGGGACCTTTGGTTACGGCTCTACGCGTGATAACGGCTATAACCCCTACGACGAAGTCTACCGGCAACGCCAGGCACAAGGCGACCGCAACAGCTTCCTTTTCGCCCTCCTCGTTCTGGCCTCCTATATCATCAAGGCCGACGGCAAGGCCATGCACTCAGAGATGGAACTGGTACGAGGTATGCTGCGCCAGAACTTCGGTGAGGATGCCGTCACCCAGGGCAACGATATCCTCGCCCGACTCTTCGAAGAGCAGAAACGACAGGGGTGGAACAACTTCAAGCAGACCGTTCGTGACTGCTGCCTGCAGGCCAACCTCCACACAGACCAGTCCCAGCGCCTGCAGCTCCTCAACTTCCTCTGCCAGATAGCCCAGGCCGACGGTCATGTCGACACCACCGAGGTCACCGCCCTCAAGGAATGTGCCCAGTGGCTCGGCATGTCAACCTCTGAAGTCGACTCCATGCTCAACCTCGGTCGCAACGACCTCGAGTCAGCCTACAAGGTGCTGGGTGTCAGTCCCAATGCCACCGACGACGAGGTTAAACGAGCCTATCGCCGTCTGGCCCTCGAGCACCATCCAGACAAAGTCGCCGCCCTTGGCGAAGACGTCCGCAAAGCCGCCGAGAAGAAATTCCAGGAAATCAACGCCGCCAAGGAACTCATCTGGAAAGCTCGCGGATTATAAAAGAAATCGCAGTTGCCCCATCAAAAAAAAAGTAATTTGAAGGACTATCCCGATAGAATGACACCAAAACAGGCAAGGGTGTTTGGCGAAGATGTGCTGAATATCGTCAGTCAGATTCCTTGCGGCCGAGTGACAACCTATGGTCATATTGCGGTGTTAGCTGGATGGCCGAGTCATTCGAGAATGGTGGGAAGAACGTTGCGCTATACGCCTGGTGCAGAGCAATTGCCCTGTCATCGGGTGGTGAACAAAGTAGGGCGCACAGCTCCTGGTTGGAGTCAACAACGTCCGTTGTTAGAGGCAGAAGGTGTCACCTTCAAAAGTAATGGACTTGTAGATATGCAGCGGTACCTATGGGAGCCGGAGAGAAGCGAAGAGGTCTAAGGTCAAAAGAACAAGAAGAACTAATTGTATATAGATATGGGTAAATTTGAATTGATGGCGCTGCCGTATGCGCCGGAGGCTTTGGAGCCGGTGATAAGTAAAGAGACGATTGGTTTCCATCACGGGAAGCATCTGGCTGGTTATGTGAACAATCTGAATGGGTTGCTGGAGGGTAGTCCGTTGGCTGGCCTCTCGCTGGAAGAGATCGTACTGAAAGCCGAGGGTGGCATGCTGAATAATGCCGGGCAGATCCTGAACCACAATCTGTACTTTGGACAGTTCTGTGCACCCAAGACAGACAACAAGCCTGTTGGTAAGCTCGTCGAGGCAATCAATCGTGACTTCGGTTCGTTTGAAGCGTTCAAGGAAGAGTTCCAGAAGAAGGGCGCTACGTTGTTTGGCTCTGGTTGGGTGTGGCTGTCGGCAGCTCCCACCCCTCAGTCCGAAGGACAGCTCCCCTCTGACCAAGGAGCAATGGGTCAGCTTGTCATCACACAGGAGCCGAATGCAGCTAATCCTATTCAGAAGGGGCTGAAACCACTGCTGACCTTCGACGTTTGGGAGCACGCCTATTATTTAGACTACCAGAACCGTCGTCCAGACCACCTAGCTGCCCTTTGGCAGATTATTGATTGGGAGGTCATAGAAGACAGGTTCTCTAAGTAGATGAAAGAACCTGCGATTAGCGTGCCACAGGGGTGTAAGGAGGTGTTGCTGCACGCCTGCTGTGCCCCATGCTCATCGGCCATTGTGGAATGGCTGATGGCGAATGGCGTGCGACCTACCATTTTCTATTTTAACCCGAATATCTGGCCACGCGAGGAGTATGAGATCCGGAAGAAGGAGAGCAAGCGGCATGCAGAGGGACTGGGTATCGAATGGATTGACGGCGATTATGACCATGAGCAGTGGCGTTGCGACGTGACTGGTCTTGAGGAAGAGCCTGAGCGAGGACGGCGCTGTGAGCACTGTTTCACATTGCGTCTGAGGGCTACGGCACTGAAGGCTAAGGAGATGGGAATCAGGTATTTCGCCACGACATTAGCATCGAGCCGATGGAAGAGTCTCGAACAGATTTCAAGGGCAGGGATGATGGCTCAGGAGGCTGTTCCCGGCACTGAGTTCTGGGCCCAGAACTGGCGTAAGGGAGGACTGCAGGAACGGCGCAACCAGCTGTTGAAGGAGTATGGCTTCTACAACCAGCAGTACTGTGGCTGTGAGTTCTCGGCAGGAGGAGCCGGAGCCTTGACAAAGCCCCTGTTGCGTGAACAGATACGTGAGGCAAAGCAGCAACATGTTCTGCAGTTCCCTACCCTATCAGCTGCCATTGTGAGCCGACTAAGACAACGACTTACCGATGTTCGGACAGTGATGGCCTACTGGCCATTGAAGGACGAGGTGGACATCAGGCCACTGGTGGACAGTCTGGTGGCAGAGGGCAAGACAGTGCTGTTGCCGAAGGTGACAGGCGACGAGACAATGGAGCTCCGTCGCTACACATCGATGGCCGACCTTCAGGAAGGTGCCTTCCACATCCTCGAACCTACTGGCGAACTCTTTACAGACTACGAACAGATTGACATAGCCCTCGTGCCTGGCATGGCCTTCGATGCCGCTGGTCATCGCTTAGGACGGGGACGAGGCTACTACGACCGTTTCCTGACAGGGCTGACATGTAACAAGATTGGAGTCTGCTTCCCGTTCCAACGTGTCGCAGAGGTACCCACTGACGACCACGACGTGATGATGGACGAGGTGGTCAGTACCACATAGAATTTCAAAAGCGTATGACAGAAGTAATGACGATACTACTGGTGCTTGTAGTGACAGGCTTCATAGCAGGCAAAGTAGGCTATATGGGTGGTGAGTTCGACCGGAAACTGTCGAGCCTGGTTATCAACATCACCTGTCCGGCACTGATTCTGTCGTCGGCCATGACTGGTGAGTTGCCCGACCGCCGTTTTATCCTGCCGCTGCTATTGATCAGCGTGGTGACCTACATCGTGCTGACTATTGTTGCCTTCTGGTTGCCTCGCTGGCTGACCCGTCACCACGAGGACGAAGGGGCATTGGGTTTCGCCCTGATGTTCGGTAACGTGGGGTTCATGGGCTATCCGGTAGTCGCCTCCATCTTCGGCCATGAGGCAGTGTTCTACGCTGCTGTGCTGAACGTGGTCAACACGTTTGCCGTATTCACCATAGGTACCATTCTGATTAACGGCAGGAGTGATGGTGACGGTAAACATTTCCAGAAAAAGGTGCTTTACAGCACACCGATGCTGGCAGCCTATCTGACGATGGGCATCGTAGCCTTGGAGGTGAAGGATATCCCAGCCGTGATAAGCCAGCCACTGACGATGTTAGGCAACGTCACCGTACCTGCAGCCCTGCTGATCATCGGCTCATCGATGTCGCACCTCTCGATACGTACCATGCTTGGCAATGCCACCGTCTATGCCACAGCCCTGTTCAGGTTAGGCATACTGCCTATTGGCGTGTATTTCCTGACCCGGGCATTAGGATTCTCTGAGTTCGTGGTGAACATCAACACGCTGGTCATCGCCATGCCAGTGGCTACCTATGGTACCATCCTGTGTCTGAAGTACAAGAAGGACACGACGATGATTACCGAGGTGACGTTCATCACGACGCTGCTCTCGATGGTCACGATTCCGCTGTTGGTATTATTGCTGTTTTAACAGCATCAACCAGTCGTTTCCTCGTACCTTTGACCCAATGGTCGAAGGTAGGCTGCATTTCGGAAAAGTCAAAAAAACAGGTTTTTATTTGGTTTTTTGCTCGATTTGCACTACCTTTGCAGGCTGATTATGAACATGTAACAAATCATTACAACACTCATGAACTTATCGCCCGCCTTGGAAAAGGCATATACAAAGGAACATTTGTCGGCTCGCGAGGCACAAGCACGGGCAGAATGGATTGCCTGGGGACCCATCGTGTTCCAGGCTTCACGTCTGATGCTGAAGTTCGGTATTCTGGACCTGTTGCGTGACAGCGACGAAGGCATGACGATCGTCGAAGTGGCAGAACAGACCCACCTCTCGGTATATGCCGTGAAAGTGCTGATGGAAGCCTCGTTGTGCATAGGTACAGTGCTGGTAGACAAGGATACGGAACGCTTCACACTGGCCAAGACAGGCTGGTTCCTGATTAACGACCCCGCCACCCGTGTGAACATCGACTTCAACCACGACGTGAACTACGAAGGCTGGTTCCACTTGGAGGAAGCCCTTAAGGAGGGTAAGCCTGCAGGTCTGAAGCACTTCGGTGACTGGCCCACCATCTACGAGGGACTTTCCTCACTGCCCGAACAGGTGCAGAAGAGCTGGTTCGGCTTCGACCACTTCTATAGCGACAGCTCGTTCCAGCAGGCCTTGGAGGTGGTGTTTGCCAATAAGCCCAAGACACTGCTCGACGTGGGTGGCAACACAGGTCGCTGGGCATTGCAGTGTGTAGGCTACGACGAGGATGTGTTTGTCACCGTGATGGACCTGCCCCAACAGGTGGATATGATGGAACGCCAGACAGCCGGCAAGCCAGGTGCAGAGCGCATCGATGCCTTTGGCACTGACCTGCTGAACCGTTCGAACTCGTTCCCCACGAACAAGCACTACGATGCCATCTGGATGAGTCAGTTCTTAGACTGCTTCGGCGAGGACGAGATACTGAGCATTTTAGAGCGTGCCGCCAAGATTATGGACAGCAATAGCCGCGTCTACATCATGGAGACGTTGTGGGACAGGCAGCGCTTCGAGCCTGCCGCCTTCTGTCTGACGATGACGAGCCTCTACTTCACAGCATTGGCCAATGGCAACTCAAAGATGTATAACACTGACGATATGGTGCGTATCATCCGTCAGGCTGGTCTCGAGGTGGAGACGATCCACGACAATTTGGGACAGGGTCATTCCATACTGGTTTGCAAGAAAGTATAAATAACATAACATTAACAATGGAAAGAACAGAAATTGAAGAGAAAGTAAGGGAGTTCATGATTGAGGACCTTGAGATTGACGAAGAAAAGATTGCGCCCGAGGCCCAGCTGAAGGAAGACCTGGGCATTGACAGTCTTGACTTCGTCGACATCGTCGTCATCGTAGAAAAGAAGTTCGGGTTCAAGATCAAGCCCGAGGAGATGGCCGGTGTGAAGACCCTCGGTCAGTTCTGCGACTATATTGAAAGCAAAGTAGCATAGAGAGGTGAGTGGTGAGAAGCTGGGACATGAGGACTGGCGTGGCAACACCCAGGGGCTGACGTGGATGCACCGCCTGCTGATTCAGTCGTTCAAGGTTATGAACCTGCGATTCGTATACCTCGGCATGGCCATCTTCGTTGTTCCTTTCTATCTGTTGTTTGCCCACAAGGGTTACATCACGATGTACCACTACTTCCGCCAGCGTCAGGGCTATGGTGTATGGAAGGCATTCCGATATGTGTGTCTCAACCATTACCGCTTCGGACAAATTATCCTCGACCGCTTTGCCAACTATGCCGGACAACGGTTCCAGATAGAACGCGACGGCATCGACACCTTTGATGAGCTAAGTCACGGAGACACGGGATTCATGGTCATGAGCTGTCATGTAGGCAACTACGAACTGGCAGGCTATGCTTTCGAGGCCACCGAGAAGCGCTTCAATGCGCTGGTGTACTCTGGAGAGGCCAAGACGGTGATGGAGAACCGCAACCGGATGTTCTACAAGAACAACATCCGCATGATACCCGCCCTGGAGGACATGTCGCATATCTTCCTGATGAACGAAGCCCTGGCCAATGGCGAGATTGTGAGCATTCCCTGCGACCGCATCTATGGCTCACCCCGATTCTTAGAGTGTGACTTCTTGGGCAGCAAGGCCCGCTTCCCTTTAGGTCCCTATGCCATGGCCCTGCAACGAGGTGTTCCCACGGTGGCCATCTTTGTGATGAAAGAGTCGGCCTACCGCTACACTGCCTACATACGCCGTATAGAGGCGACAGAAGGCAAGACACGCCAGGAGCGGGCTGCCAACCTCGCACAGCATTTCGCCCAAGAGCTGGAGGCCGTGCTGAGGAAGTATCCCGAACAGTGGTTTAACTATTACGAGTTTTGGAATCATGACGAAGACGCAGCTTGAAACAATTGACGTGCAGACGCTGTTGCCACAGCGCCCGCCTTTCATAATGATAGACCGTCTGATTCACTTCGATGAGGTGGTGACGACGACACAATTGGAAGTGCGCAGTGACAACCTGTTTATAGAGGACGGCGTGCTGAACAACTGTGCGCTGGTCGAGAATATTGCCCAGACCTGTGCGGCACGAATGGGCTATATCAACCAATATATATATAAGGAACGCGTGAGGTTAGGCTTCATCGGCAGTATCAAGAACCTGCAGGTCCTACGTTCTGTCCGTGAAGGTGAGATACTCACCACCAGCATTGAAGTGGTGCAGGAGGTGTTGCAACTGACACTTGTCAATGCCACCGTGAAAGTGGGCGATGAGACCATCGTGACTGCCGAGATGAAAATTGCGCTGAGCGACATAGAGGTGAAAGGATAGAAAAGAGATGAAAAGCGAAGAAGTGATCCTGAAAGCATCGAAGGTGCTCGACATCCGTTTCAGCGAGGTCGACTCGATGAATGTGGTGTGGCATGGCTCCTACATGCTCTACTTCGAGGATGCCCGTGAGGAGTTTGGCCGTCAATACAAGTTGGAATACCTGCGTATTGCCGACTTCGGCTACTATGCCCCCCTGGTCGATATGCAGTTCCACTACCGCAAGCCCATCACCTATGGCATGCGTCCACGCATCGATATCATCTATCGTCCCACGGAGGCTGCCAAGATCGTGTTTGACTACGAAATCCACGATCCTGAAACCGACGAGATCATGGCCTCCGGACGTTCTGTACAGGTATTCATGGACAAGGACTACCATCTGATATGGACTAACCCGGAATTCTACATTGAGTGGAAGAAGATGTGGGGAGTGTGAAAGGTGGATAGTGGATGGTGGATAGTGGATAGTGGATGGTTGATGGTGGATGGTTGATGGTGGATGGTGGATAGTTGATAGTTGAAGTATGATAGTAAAGATCGCTGATAACATCTATTCCCCTATGGGGTTCACGACGGCAGAGAATTATGCCGCCGTGAAGCAGGGGCGTAGTATGCTGGAAGGCTATCCTGCAGGCACCATGGATCTGCCAGAGGCGTTCACAGCCTCGCTGTTCCATTGGGACGAGGTGGAAATGACCGATGGCTGCACCCCTTTCGAGAGCATTGTTATCCAGTCGGTTGGCCGAGCCCTGGCACAGACCACCATCGACGTCAGTTCCGATCGACTGCTATTCATCCTGTCAACCACGAAGGGTAACGTCCATCTGCTTGACTCCCGTTCACCCCGCTTCCCCGAGGAACGCGTGCTGCTGGGAGAAGCAGCAGCGACAGTGGCCCGTCATTTCGGTTTCCGCCGTCAGCCATTAGTGGTCAGCAATGCCTGCATCAGCGGCCTCTCCGCTCAGATTACAGCCATGCGACTCTTGGAGAGTGGTGCCTGCGACATCGCCGTGGTATGTGGTGCAGACATTCAGTCGCGCTTCATCATCAGTGGCTTCGGCTCATTCAAGGCCCTGTCGCCTATGGAATGCCGCCCATTTGACATTGAGCGTTTGGGGCTAAACCTTGGCGAGGCTGCGGCCACCATTATCTATACGAGGAGCGAGACACAAGGAGAAAAGGGCCAATGGCAGGCTGTGAGTGGTGCAGTGCGCAATGATGCATTCCACATCTCCGGTCCGTCGCCTAAGGGCGAAGGCAGCTATCGTGCCATCCGTGCTGCCATGGGTGACACAGCACCCGATGAGCTGGCCTTCATCAATGTGCACGGTACCTCTACCATGTACAATGACGAGATGGAGTCAGCAGCTATTGACCGCGCCGGACTCATAGACATACCCGTCAACTCGCTGAAAGGCTACTACGGCCATACCATGGGAGCTGCCGGTGTGCTGGAAACCATCCTGTCGATGGCCGCTGTAGACGACAGCACCATCATCGGCACCAGAGGCTATGAGGAGTTAGGCGTGTCGCATAAGGTGAAGCTGTCGGCACAAAACACCCCCACTACGAAGCAGACTTTCCTGAAGCTGCTGTCGGGCTTTGGAGGGTGCAATGCGGCGATGGTGTTCAGAAGAAGTTAGGAATAGTAAGAGACATAGTATGACGACGAAACAATGGGTAAAGATAACGCCTGAGAGCGTGGAGGTCAGCGGCAAGACGCTGGCCACGACAAACTGTGGTGCAGCCCTGCTGACAGAGGTGTACCGTGCCCACGTCAACGACTATCCGAAATTCTTCAAGATGGACGAACTCTCGAAGTTAGGATTCCTGGCCACGGAGCTGCTGCTACAGGCAGAGGGAGAGCGCCACAGCGAGTCAGACGACCGTGCCATTATCCTCTTTGGACGCAACGGCTCACTGGTTTGTGACCGCAAGTACCAGCAGACGATTGAACGGCGGGACGACTTTTTCCCCAGTCCCTCCATCTTTGTCTATACCCTGCCCAACATCGTCACGGGCGAGATTGCCATACGCAACCACTACTACGGCGAGACAGCGTTCTATGCCATGGCGCATTGCGACGAACAGCTCATCCGTCAGACCATAGAAGCCTCGTTCCTCGACCCTGCTACGCAGAGCGTTATCTGTGGTTGGGTGGACTGCGAGTCAGACCAACAGTTTGAAGCAAACGTGAAATTAATTTATAAAGAATAAATACAAAATGGAAGAATTAGTATTAGAACTGAAGAAGCAGATTATCGAAGTGTTGAACCTTGAGGACGTGCAGCCCGAGGACATCGAGAACGATGCCCCGCTGTTTGGCGAAGGTCTGGGTCTCGATTCCATCGACGCACTTGAGCTTATCGTCATGATGGAGAAGAGCTATGGCATCAAGATCAAAGACCCCTCTGCTGGTAAGGAGATCTTCAAGTCTATCAACACCATGGCAGAGTTTGTCAAGGCTAACCGCACGAAATAAGCAAGAGTAGAGCGTGAACAGCATCGTGATAACAGGTGCCGGCATCGTGTCGGCCATAGGCATAGGAAAGGCGGAGACGCTTGTCTCACTGCGTGAACAGCGTAGTGGCATAGCCCCCCTCCGCTACCTGAAGACCGCCCA
>Ga0265301_10006134_pt1 | contig 11595 bp, 22 predicted proteins | sample AusTroGonzalo_MG_2_FD_193488 | JGI IMG/M metagenome (GOLD analysis project Ga0265301, IMG submission 193488) | Bovine rumen microbial communities from tropical cattle in Woodstock, Queensland, Australia - Gonzalo_04 | ecosystem: Host-associated > Mammals > Digestive system > Stomach > Rumen ...
TTATTATCGTTGTCAATTAAGTCTGTATCTACTTGCTTTACAAGATATGGGTGTCGATATATCAGAAACAAAAATGTTTATCGTTACACCATTAGGGGTTGTAGAATTTGAACCTTGGTCTTGGGATGAAATGCAATCTCTGTGTGGCGACTTGTTAGAAAAAGTCGATCCAGACAACGAAGACGTCCAGCGCATAGAATTTTTGGAAGAACAAATCGGTGTTTTGGCACCATACGTGAAGAAACACGAAGAGTTTACCAAAGAACTGAAAGAACGTTTGTCAAAAATGTTCACAGAAACCGAAACTAAGCGGTACACTGGCTCATATTATCGCTTTGTAATGTCGCCAGAATCAACAAGAAAAACTTTTGATGCAACAAAAGCAAAATTGTTGTTGGGCGATAAAGCACAAGAATGTGAAAAAGAGACTGTGGTATCGGGGTCAATAAGAATGACAGAACTAAAAAAGGAAAAATAAAATGAGTGAAGATCGTAAAGACGGACACGTAGGGTTTATTTCCCCTGCATCGTGGGATGCTTCAAGATTAGTGGGGTCATTAACTTGGGGCGAAAAGAAATACAGAATCGCAAATGTCGACAAAGACGGCACAGACTTTGTTGGCGACGTACAAGAAAAAACAGAAGAATTATATCGTGATAAGAACAATGTGGAGCGCAATGTCTACAAAAACATTGGTGCGATACAGTGGGATTCTGCGACTGGCGACGGGTTCTTCGTAACAGAAATTGAAGGTCTTGTTTCAAAGTTTGCAATGAAAAGCAAGCTGATCACAACGAAAGATGGTAAGCAAACACGCATGTTGACCTTTCCAAGTGTAAAACATAGCGACAATCCGTTCCGTAGACAGTTTGCTGAAGCGGCGGAAGCAGAAATACAAGACGAAATACCAGATATGCCGTTATAATGAAACACGACGAACACCTTTTACAGATTAGAGTCGTAAAATACCTAACTGAACATGGTGTTCCTTGCTTCTCTGTGCCAAATCATTTGTTGAAGGCAGGCATGGCAGAAGCAAAACGAGAGATCGCAGGCGGACTGCGAAAGGGTGCCCCAGATCTCATAGTTGGTCGAGATGGTAGGTGCTATTGGCTTGAATTGAAGACAACGGTTGGTCGGCAGTCTGAAGAACAAAAAGCATTTCAAACCTTAGCGCCTGTGTTTGGGGCAACCTATATAGTCGTAAGGTCGTTAGACGACATAAAGGGGATAGTATGTCAAACGAATGGCCACACGCGAACCCCTGTTCGAAGTGTGGAAGACAACCAGAACAAACACAGTACTTTGACTTGTACTACGTGCAATGCAGACATTGTGGCAAGGTCGAGGTCAGTATAACAAAAAAAATAGTAACAGAAAATTGGAACGATTTATATGGAAGACAAACATTGCATTACTCTAAGGCCACACCAACAGCAAATGGTGGACGCGGTAAGAAAAAAACTGTCAAATCCGAATGAAAGATTTGCTTTGGCAGTTGCGGCGGTCGCAAGCGGAAAATCTTACGCAGCTGCGACAATCGCAAAGGGGTATAAGAGAGTAATAGTATTGCAACCATCAATCGAACTTATCAGACAAAATCATAAGTCGTTTGAAAAGGTTGGAATTCCAAACGTTATGATTTGCAGTAAGGCAAGTACTGGCGATTGGAACGCAGATGTAATTTTGACAACAGCAAATACGTTGTATAAACACATCAACGAGGTTGAAGAACCAGATTTGCTGATTATCGACGAATTGCATTTGCAACATTGGGGCACTATGCGAAAAACTATCATGGCAACATGGAAGAAATGCAAAGTGTTTGGTATGACGGCTACACCGCATTATTATGTACAAGAAACTGTATATAAAAACCGCGTAATGTACAACGTCACCACTTGTTGTGCGATTGCAGACGGGTATTTTGGCCCAGCTGTGTTCGAATTAACAAGAGACCAAATGAAAGAGCTTGGATTCGGTGCAGACATCGAACTCAAGAGAGTAAAAATAACACGTGCCAAAGGTATGCATTTCGATAACCCTGCCATTTACGGTTGGATGATCGACAAGCATATCGCGGAACTAAAAGTACTATTAAAGGAGCTAAAAAATGGTATCATATATTGCGATAGCATTAGCCATGCTCAATATCTTGCTCAGCATATTGACGGTGTGTCTGTCCTTACAGGTTGTACACCTGCAAAATGTCGTAGAGAGATTATTGAGCGATTCGTGGCAGGCGATTTGCGATTCGTTGCAACAGTCGGATGTCTAAAACTGGGATTTGACAAGCCGGATTTGGAAAATATAATTGTATTAACGAATGTAAACAATCCGTCTAATGCAGAACAACAAATTGGCAGGTTAAATCGCGGCTCTGGACGTAAGACATGTTGGTACAACGGCATATTAAATACCGCAGAACCAATAATAGGAAAGAAAACGTGGATTGAACTAAAAAGGTTTTAAAATGACAATAGGCGAAATGATAAACAAAGCAAACAAAAGAATGTTGGGCTTCGATTTAGAAATGTTAGCCGACACATACGAACATATGTGGGTTGATTTCTTCTACACAAGAAAGATGTCAACTCTTGAAAACTGTGCTCAAATGTATATCGTCGGTCTGGCGATGGAAAAATTCGATACTAATCGTAGCGAAGACATGCGTGCAGGCGCAGCAATGTTCGCACAAGATATGGGATACAGTGCGAAAGAATTCCAAGAACAAATTGAAACCATTTTATACAACGTAGACAAACAAAAGGATTAAATATGAAAAAACAAGAAACAAAAGAAACAAAAATAACGGTTAACTTTGGTGAAGATGGTATAAGCGTAGAAGGCGTAAACACAAGCCAAGCAGATCACGTAATTGGTATTTTGGCAATGGTATCTTCTCTTATCACTCGCTGTGGCGGAGACCCAGACATTGTTAATGACGCAATCTCTGTCCTTGCGCACTCTGAAGAAGACGAAGACCCAGAACCAGAGATCAAGATAAAGAAGCTGGATTTAAGTGACAAAAAATCCGTTGAAGAATTCATCGAAGTTTTGAAGGAAGCTTCTAAATAAGAGATGGGCGATACGACGAGTCCCTCCTTTGGGTTTGTTGCTGTTGGCAGACCTCAATAACCCGACATCAGTGAAAAGACGTTTTTTTGGAGAATTATTTGGCGTCTTTAGCTGCAAAAGCCTTGACTTGTCGTGCCCTAACATTTGAAAGGCAAATGTCGGGACAACAGAAGAACAAGTAAAGAAAGCAATAAAAGAAAACATTGTAAGAGAGTTTATTCTGGGATAGTTAAATGGTATAACTAGCGGCTGTTAACCGCTTATTCTCGGTTCGAATCCGGGTCCCAGAGCCAAATATATCGGTCGTCCAATGGTAGGACTACGGTCTCCAAAACCGTCAATCAGGGTTCGAATCCTTGCCGATATGCCAAGATTATAGCGTGTAAGTGAACCAGCGTCACGTCAGGCTCATAACCTGGAAAGCATGGTGCAACTCCATGACACGCAACCAAGTTTTGGTCAAAAGCAGGCCTACATGGACAATCTTGTAGCCAAAACGTGCGGTATGAAAACCTAGGATAGTGCTTTTCCGCACACCAAACGTAGTGATACCTTCGCGTGATGTGGCCCTGGCTCATCCCCAGACGAACCACAAAAGGCTAGTGGGACGCTACCCCGCCCGGAACGAATAGCCGGGACCGAACGCTAGGGGATTCGGTATAAGACAAGCAGGGGCGTACGATAGATAGGGTTAGTCCGAAAGATTAGCAAACTACTATCCCTGAGTGTCAAAGACATGGAACCACCACGACAACTGCTGGGCACCCAGGATAAACTGCCCTCGAGTTCTTGGGCGGGTAGCGAAGTGGTCAAACGCGGCAGACTGTAAATCTGTTCTCTTCGGAGTTCGATGGTTCGAATCCATCCCTGCCCACCAAGTTTGAGAGTGGTTCCGAGCACGCATGTAGGAACGTAAAGTTGCGTCAACATCCGCCAGTGGTGGCTCTCAAAAACTGGCCGACATCAGAGCTCTGTCGTTAAAATTCCGGGTTGCCAGTGTTCTCTGTCCTGAAGAAAACAAAACTGGCACAATGTCGGATAGTCCAAGCGGTTAGGGCATCGCTCTGATAAGGCGAGAATCTGGGTTCGAGTCCCGGTCCGACAACCAATTTTTAACAAAAAAAGGCAATCATATGAAAAACAAAAACAAGTATGGTTTTTATAGCGGAGGTTACATCTTCGATCGAATCGATAGGTATGCCTTACGTACACTAAACAATGCGTATCCAGAAACAAAAGACGAATTATGGTTTACATCGAATTGTACTGTTGATTACAAAAAACAATTGTGTGACAACAACGAATTAACATTCATGCGCACAACGGTGTTTCAGAAGATGCCAGACTCGGCAATTATATCTGTTGAATTTGTGCAGGGCAAAACGTTAATTGCTACTGCTTGCATCAGCTTTGTAAAGGCGGGGAACGATTACTGCAAACTAAAATACAAAACAAAGAAGAAAAAATGAGAAACGCTTTTATTTTTGACCTTGACGGTACATTAACCGACAGTATCGACAGAGCAAAGAAATATTTAATCAAAGACGAAAAGGATTGGGATGCATTTTATACAGCATGTGCAACAGACAAACCTATAAAGCCCGTCTGTGCTGTGCTTAAATCGTTGTACTCTTCTGGTTATGATATTTTATTTGTCACTGGTCGCCCAGAATCATGCAGAAATCAAACATTAGAGTGGATTAGGGAACACCTTGGTGACAGTATTGCTGATTCAAGACATTTATTTATGCGCTCCGCAGAAGATGGATTTCGTGCAGACTACGTGTCCAAAATGAGAAACTATCACCAATATATAGAAGGCGATTGGTCTGTTGTGGGTGTGTTTGAAGATAGAGAACAATGTGTGCGTGCATGGCGAGATCTGGGACTACAATGTTTTCAGGTTACAGATGGCTGCTATTAAGGAGGCAACGATGTCACACAGAAAAAGTGAAAACAAACTAGACGGGTGGCAAATACGATACCGAAAGTGTGTTCACGGACTTAAATGGAACAAACAAAAAGGTCCTGGACTTAAATTCCAAAAAGGAAAATGGGTCAAAAGCGGAAAATAAAAAAAATGGAGTAAAATATGAGTTATATGGACAAATGTCCGAAATGCAACAATACGTTATTTCGGTTTGAAGGCAATAATTTCTGTCCCTATTGTGGCGAAAGATTAAAGCCATACGAAGAAAAGACAGAGATACAGTGTCCAATGTGTCACGGAACAGGTAAGATACATCAAGCGGGGTATCACGGAATAATGAACCAGCCGTATTTTAGCGACGTAAAAGTAAATGGAGATTCAAATGCAGGAAACAATACAAACAATAATTGATTGGCATACAGAGTCGTTTCCAGATGCGACTCTGGCGGGTCAACTGGTGAAGTTTGACGAAGAAAGAAAAGAATTCGATAACACATCTTGGGGTGTGTGGGACGAAGTCGAAGAACTGGCCGATATGTTTATCGTTGCGTGTGGTATTATGCGCTTTGATATGAAAGAGGGCATATCTGCGCTCGAAGAAGTATTTTTCAAGTTAGGGGTGACCAATTATAATTCTAACCATTTATGGGACGCAGTAGTCAAAAAAATGGAAAAGAATCGTGCCCGCGCCTGGAAGAAAACAGCCGAAGGCACATATCACCACGTTTAACCGATGATTAAATCAAATTCATCAGGGGTTCTGTCCATAAAGAAAGCAACAGCATTTTGTGAATTTATGACAGACCCTTTTACTTTGTTTAATCCAAGCAATAAACACCCTTCGGTATCTTTCGCTGTGTTTCCTGCATGGATACGAACACCAGAAAACCCTTCTACCTCTAATATTTCAGGCAGAATCTTTTTGAATCGTGGGCTAAAGGTTTTCTTTACGCGATACATACCAGACGGAATTGCCGTCTTGCCATAGACCTTTTCACCCTTTGCTCTTACAGCGTCTTCTAAAGTGTCACAAAAATATGCACCGTCTATGTACAGTTTTCCAATTGTGTATTCTGGTCCTTTAAAGGAACGTACCACTTTTACAATCATTTAAACACCTTTGATTTTATCTTTGCCCAATTCGCAAACAACCATAGTGCGACCATTGCAAAGATTGCAAGCCACAACGTGTTGTTTCTTTCTCGATAAATTTGCAAACTGTCTTCACACGAAGCAAGTTGCCCTCTAATAATAGACCTTAGCGACATCATTTCGACCGATATTTCGGCTCGTGGACATTCTTTGTTTATTTTTGCTTCTATTGCGTCAGCCTGATGTAACGCTGCTTCTGTGATCGATTCTGGGGCAGATTTGGCACACCCACTTAACAAAACTGTTACAATTACAAATTTGTAAAATACATTTTTCATTCTTGTCTCCTTTTGTAGAATAGTATAATACTTCTTACGTAAAAAGCAACATAAAAACCCCAGCCTCGGCCGGGGGTGTTTGCCATTGTGCAAACGATAGTCAGTATGTTTTATCTGCACCAATGCCCCGTTGCGCATCATAATAACACGCAGCAGAGAGAGACTTGTCCATCTTTGCGATGTCACGCATCAGGTCCCCGGCAAAATCCATTTGAGAGGGAGTGAGTTCACCGGAGTCAAACATCTTTTTTACTTTTTCCATTAACACCATTGCGTGTCTGTACATATGTTCACGCAACATCATCTTTTCTTCGTGTGTCACCATATTAATCTCCTTCGGTTGCTACAGTAGGTGTAGAATTAGCCAAAGCGTCTGCAATAGTACAACAAACATTTGCCAAAGTAACGTGCGTACCTGCTGTTGTTCCTACAATATACTTACCGTGATACCGTTTTCGTGGACACAATCTATCTGTCCTGATTGGGTATCCCCAGATATCCAGAATCGGTACTGCTGTTCCGTTTATCGTAACGGTGTACGCAACAGGTGCTCCAGTGATTACACTGTTCGGATTCAAGCACAACACCAAATCAAAGTCGTCAAAAGTAGAAATGTTGTTTGGGTTGGTAACGGTCAAGACACCAGCAGGAGTCAGGTTTGTTCCGCGATGAAAATTTTCACAATTGCAATTCATAGTCGTCTCCTATTTTAAACCTGCCCAGAGATTATTTACAACCTCTGGACCGATGATTAGAAACCGCAGCCACAGCCGCAGCCGCCACAGAAAGGCGATTGCCCAGCGTTGTATGCAAATGTCGTAGGATATCTCACCACGCCGGAAACCGCACGATCTAATTCCAATTGGTTAATGCGGCCGCGGAGTGCGTCCATCTTGTTTTCGGTAATTGCATCCAAGATTTTCTGCGTTTGACCAATAGTCACAGCATTGATGTCATTTGTGTTTTTCAATGCGTCGTAACGGTTTTGTGCAGATGTTTCCTGTATCAACATCTTGGTATCGCAGCAACACGCGTTTTGGTTAGCCAATACCTGTGCGACCTGACCCGAAACACCATAGATGTCACGTGTTATTTCGCCATACTTGTCTTGGATAACATTTAAGTTATCGTGGAAGTTTTGGTTGACCGCTGCCAAGATTTCTCTTTGGTTGGCCATTGTGTTTTGGTTGTCAAAGCCCTGTTGCATTTGGTTTTGAATCGCTTCTGTTCCAAATTGACCACGGTTGCCCATTCCCCATGCTCCACCGCCCATTAACAAGACGATAAGCAAAATAGCGAAAAGACCGCCATCGCCGCCACCAAAGCCGAAGCTGTTTCCACCGTAAGGATAGCCACCCCAACGGTTCCCTAATACTGCACCCATATCTGCGGGTGTCATTGCATTTTCTGCCATAGTTTTTACCTTTTTTTTAAATATTGGTCAAACCAGCCTGACGTAACATATCAGGTGGGAGTTGATGTAAGTCAAACCCATATGATTTAGCTGCGTTTACAACAGTTTGTCTTTGCTGTTCTGGTGTTTTTCCAGCCAACATCTGTTGTACAGTTTTCATCATTGGATGATCTGCAAGTTGTCCTTGCATAAACTTGTTAAGCAACGTCGATAACATTGGATTCATCTATGACTCCTATTTTTCTTTCGATGTTTGACAAACGATCAAGTACTTCTTGCATGTCTGTCTTCTTTGTTTGTTCCTGTTGCAAATAAAAACTTTTCAACTCCATAAGCCCGTCATTATTCATACGTCTTTGAAAGATCTTTGTGCCATCACGAGTGATGCCAAGATACACAGTATTTGGCATAGGCTGCAAACTATACAATTGCTCCACAGAATCAACAACATATGGTATGATTTTTGGTTCCACGTGTTGTGTTATCTGCTGAACAGGCTGTTGCATGTACGGAGGGTTATAATAATTATTGTACGGATTCATAAATAAACTCCTATGTTTTTGTACATAGGAGTTATAATACAAAGGGAACAAAAGTGGTATGCCCAAAGATGTGCGGGCTATCCGCCAGCAATTATGCGGTCTACAACTTTTTTATGCTTTTCAAACACCCGCCTAATTGCCATTTTTTTAACATACGCAATCTCTTTAAAAGCGTACTGATCTGAAGCCGTATAACGCAAAAGCATAATCTCTCTTGCTTGTTTATCGTCAGTAAGATCTTTCATCCACTCAAGAAAATATTCTGGATACCGTTTGCCAACGTACCGAAGGAAGACATGAGTTAACCAAAAGAATATGATTTTATGTTTTATTTCTTGCACTGTGCTTAACCTTTCCGTTCCCGAGGTGCACAACACGCGGTGTCTTTTTCTTTTTCTTTTCCGCAACCGGCACCCCTTTGATTTTAATCTTTATCTTTTGCCGTGCCATTGATCATACTCTGATTATTATTGTCCCCGTCGGTGTTCTGGCTCATTGCAATATCATACGACCCGCCGAAGCTTTTATTAATGTATCCAAAATGAACAGCCGCCCAAAGCAAGTTAGTAAACACAAGCAGTATAAACATACACTTGAATATAAGCCAGCCATTTTCAACGTTAAGATTAGGGTTTTTCATCTGTTATCCTTTGTTTGTTTAAAGACAATTATAGAAGATATTTTACAGATGTCAAGAAAACTATATTATTTGGCTAGATTTAACAGCTCTTGTATTCTCCATCCCGCCAGTGCAATACACCCAACGGCAAGGATAACTATCATTTTGCCCATAGGAGTTTTCATTATAGCTTTCAGTTCCCCCCAAACAATTCCATTTTTTCTTTCTTCGTCAACTGGACTATTCATGCGGCTGACAATAAGGTCAATTTGTCCCCCTTGTCTTGCTTGGTTCTCAAGCAGTGTGCGCATATCTTTTTTGATCCCATTGACGTCTTTTTCGATCCGGGATACTTTCCTGTTCATGGAAATGTAGTCCTCCATCTGGGCCTGGGCCAATTCGACACCAAACCCGTTTACCTCATTGTGTTCAACAATCTTTTTCACAACAGCTAATTGCTTGCACATAATTCGTCCCTCAAGCATTTGTTTTCAACAAACGTCTTGCGTTCTTCAAATTCAGAACGTTTGCCAATATTAAAGTTCGATATTGGGCGAATATAGCCCATGGATCTACTGAATACTTCACATTTTTGTTTTGCCATGTCTTACTCCTTATGTTGTTGCTGGTAAATCAAAAAGAACCGTTGTATTGGTCCCGCCAAATCCGTTTGTTACGTCTGTCCACGATCCCATAACTGCTTGCAAATTGGACGGAAAATGAACCGTGCATCCGGTTACCCCGTTAAGCATGTTGTAAAACTGAGTCATGTATGTTCCAAATGACGAACTTGTTAAAGCAGGGAACGATAACGATGTTAGTCTTGTGCACCCATAAAAAGCACTAATAAAAGCAAAATCTCCGGTAAGCAAAGACAATTGTGCAAATGTAACGCTTGTTAACAATGTGCAATTGGCAAATGCTTGTTCAAAAACATGCCGAGCACTCACGGTTGTCAGAGCGGACACGTCAACGCTGGTAATTGGCGTATTCGAAAACGCTTGAGTCAACGACATAAGCCCGCTTATTGAAACTACAGAAGACATATCAACGCTTGTAATATTCGTGTCCAAAAAAGCTTGTCTTAGAGCACGTGTCCCTGTTATTTGTGTTAAAGAACTGAGATCTAAAGCGCCAGAAATGCCCGTGTTGTAACTATATGCACCACATAATACATTGTCTCCAAGATCAGTAACGCCCGTTAAGTCTATAACTGAATTGCCACAAATTAATTTGTTGTTAGCATTCTTAATTTTTTCTATATTATACGATGAACCACCGCCAGTATAATTACCAGTGACCCCTAATATTGTTATGCCATCTTTTATGTTTCCAGCAACAATATTCGCATCTATTGCGGAGGTCACAGCATCAACGGTCACAGAAGTGAAACCATTGTGTGGAGCCGTTGGAGTCACTGTTTGCTGGGACGTTGATGGTGATAATGACACGGTGGTCCCATCTAGCTCTACCACGCTTCCTGCAACACCCAAAATAGAAACACCGTTTTTAATGTTTCCAGCAGTAATATTCGCATCAATGCTCGAATCAACGGCGCCTACTGTCACAGGACCATATCCGTCTGTGCCACCAGAAGGAGAGTATGTTTGTGCCACAACATCCGGCGACACGCTTAATGGAACAATCGTTGCTGATCCTCCTTCATACGTCCCTGTTACGCCAAGAATCGTCACACCATCTTTGATGTTAGAAGAAACAATATTTTCATCAATAGCAGACGTTACGGCATTGACAGTTACTGGTCCAAAACCATGACATGTGGTCGGATAAATTGTGTGCGCAGTGGTTTCTGGCGACAGATTCAACGGTTCTATAACTGGCTCTGCGCTCTTGCCACCAAAAAGTTGTATTAACATACCTTACTCCTTGTTCTAAGCAGCGTTAGGCAACTCTAATATTGGTGCTACAAAGTACTGACTGACATAGTCGGCATATCTCACCTCTCCGTTGTTTCCGGGCGTCCAACCAACTCCACCACAATAGCACGAAGATGACCAATAAGTAGTGCTATTTGAAAGCACCAACGAGGGATAACTGCTAGCTGTCGGGTCTGCCGCATTGATTTCTGTCATAAACTCAAGAATTTTCAGCAATTCCATTAAAGTTGGCAACTGCCCTGCATATTGCACATTATCTACGGTAAATGTCTTTGACCGGCAATGTGTAACTGCTTGGCCGCCGTAGTCTAACACTGAGACCATGATTTTATCACAGTTGAACGTTGCTGTTTCTTTTGCCCCGTAAAGTGACAGATTTTGGTATTGCGGTAAACCATAAACGTCTACGCCTCCCGCGGATAATAAATCCCCGCTGGCTAATCTGAATTGTGCATCCAAACAAACAACTGCATATTCTGTATTATTGGCATCATAATGAAACCCGACAACCGTACCAATTTCATTGTTACTGTCGTCTTTTACACGGCTCAACAATGGGTATTTTTCTGTTGGCTGGGTGCCGCCCCCTTGAATAACTGTTTGCATAATTGGCATGTGTTTCTCCTTTAGCCCATAATTATAACGTTAACCGTGATTGCGTTTGAAGGCACGGTCGCACAAGT
>Ga0265301_10006137_pt1 | contig 11594 bp, 14 predicted proteins | sample AusTroGonzalo_MG_2_FD_193488 | JGI IMG/M metagenome (GOLD analysis project Ga0265301, IMG submission 193488) | Bovine rumen microbial communities from tropical cattle in Woodstock, Queensland, Australia - Gonzalo_04 | ecosystem: Host-associated > Mammals > Digestive system > Stomach > Rumen ...
CGCTAAACAATGTTAAAGCAAACGTTTTCGTCCTGAAAATGTTTTCTTCGCGCGCGATATATTAATAATGTGGCGCGAAAAAGCCGGAGCATTAATGCCCCGGTTTCTTTTTGTTTTCTTTCATGTTGTTTCAGTCGTTGTTTTAGAATTTTACTAATTCAAGTTTCTCCACCAGTCCGTCGAATTTCTCCTGGATTAAATCCTTCTGTCTGTTGCTCGCCTTAGCAAGACCACTTTTGTACTTCCGCATAAGAGACGGATTGATACCAAGGCTCTTCGCCAATTCTGAAGCATTGATAAACGGGAAGCTCATAAAGAAAGCCGACATGTCGTACCTGTACTCTACTTCAAGATCGCTTGAATACCATTCAGGATAGGTTCCTTTCTTCTCTTTGTAATAGTCGGCCTGTTCCTTAATCTGTTCCACAAAGTCATTCTTTGCTTCTTCCTCCGTGAGCCCGTAACCTGTTACGGGGATCACTTCCTCAAGTGCATAGATGCCGTAACCGCCGTCACTTGCCTTTTCTATGACACCGACCAATTTGCTTGCCATAAGAATAAAAAAATTAAGTTGTTCAAATTAATAATGTATATCTTTTGTTCATAATTCTCAAATAACCATCCCCTGGCAGTATAAGGGGATGGGGGGTGGACCTTGTCCTTTCATCTGATTTTAATTCCGGCATCCTTCAGCATCTTATTTAGGGTTCCTGTTGGTACTTCCTTAGAAGGGTGTCTGCCTACCGGGATGAAGTGATCGTAGTCTGGATGCACGTAATGCTCGTGCTTACTACCTCCATCTTTTTTCCATCCGTGCTCCTCGAGGAGCTTGTAGAATTCACTGAATTTCATAATCACTTATTACAATTTTTGTGAATTTATGGTGCAAAGGTAACGTTTTTGTTCTAAACTGCCAAATATTTTTGGAACAAAATCGTTCCAACAGACATTATTTAACATTCTATGACAATAAAAGACCGGCAGCACGTCTTCGCAGACGGACTGCCGATGTAATTAAAACACTAACTTACTAATTTAAATTTTAATCGTGAAAAGAATACTGCCCGCCACTGCGGGCTGCAATTAAAACTACTAACCATTTTACCTAAAACAATTTATATAACTAAATAACTAAAAACGTATGCGCTGCCTCACGGCATGATTTTATAAAAACCTAACTGTTTATGAAGAATAAATATATCACCAAATCCTGTAAGACACTCCTACGCCGACAAACGGCTCTAAGCGTTGCGACTGTAAGCCATAGCCGTAGCCTCCCATGACACCCACAGACCATCGTGAGCGTTTCTTCTCGACGGTGTTAGTGACGGTTATCTCCTTCGTCACCACCTTCTCCATGACGTGTATTGAGTCGAGTTCGGGAAGGTAGCCGCTGACCCACGCCTCGTAGTTCTCTCCGCTGTACTGCATCTGCGTGATTGGCAGTGAGTCCGCCTTGCTGATGATGGAACTGTCGCCAACATACACAGTGTCCGACGGAACGGGCACGTATCTCACCACCCTCTCCTCCACGACCTGCGGAACAGTATCGGAACGCCATACGGTATCTACCTTGGTTATCGTCACCGTGTCGCTCTTGACAACCTCCTCGCCGCCCCTACAGCATCCGAGGCAGCAGCCAGCAAGGAAGAACACGAGAACCAGGCCAATCATGTATGCCAATACTGGCCCGCCGCATCCTCCACGTTCCGTAATGTCCTTGTGGTAGTATTCTATTATCTTGTCTAAATCAATGTTCATGTCTGTATTCTTTTAAAGGCCGAACTCCTGACGGAATCGGCGATAATAATATTTCCTTGTTGACAGCCCATTGTAACCACCGTTGACTTTCTTCGTAATCTTTGTAACGATGGCCTCTCCGTCAACTATCCGCGTTCCATTATCCAAGTCCGCAAGGGCATTGAGATTGTTGCGCCACCAGAACCACATGGAAGCCTTTGTATGGCCAGGCTTCTGTGCAAGCCACTCAGGATGTGCCATAAGGTTTCCGACACAAAAGCCGCTGTTCTGATAAGCCTGATAGTTCGACCGTCCCGTGATCTGGATGAATCCACGACCCTTGTATTTCACACCATCGCCTTTCTGTGTATTTCCCAAGTCCTTACGACCCTCGTAGGCAGCTCCGCTTGCTATCTCTTCAACGTATCTCAACGCTCCAGACTCGTGCCAGCATTGGGCACAGAAATGAGTCACCCTCGCTGGCGTGTCTATTCCAAACCGCTCACACCATTCGTTGAAAACGGAAACGAACTCCTCGGCGCGCGCCCTGTTGGTGTTCGGCACGGCTCGCATAAGCTGTTGTACTGTAATCTTGAATTCCATATCTCAGTCCTCCATGTTCTGTTCCTCGTCATATACTTCAGGCTCGTGGTACTGCCTGTAGTGGTGTCCTCTTCCAAGACCCTCGACAGCCTCGCCGATGGCCTCGCTCTTGGCCTTTATCAGCCTGCCAAGGAAGCGGATGAAAGCACGCCAGGCATCTGTCAGCGACAGCTCTATACCCATCTTCACATACGCCACATGGCCAACGATGCTTGCTATCTCACACGCACAGCCGATGCCGAGACCCATCGCCGATGCCCAGACGTGGGAGCATATATCCATCGGCTCAGTGACGGCAAGCCCGACAAACGCACCGATGGCAAGATAGGTGAGGTAGTCAATTGTCTTGTTGGCCGTCCGACGTGCAGCCCGCGAGAACCGCCACTTGTATTTGTCGGCAAGAGTGGCATTCCCAGCCTCCTGTGCCTCCTTGCGCCGTAGCTTAGCCTCAGAATATCCCCACCACAGATCGGCGAGGATAAGGACAATGGAACATACGAACATGTATCTCAGATCGTGGAGCACGTTCACCAACTCAGCCATCATGCCGCCCCAGTACACGCCTTTGATACCAACTGTTCCTGATGTTACGTTTGTGTTCATTTTTTATAAAATTAGTTTTGTCAATACACTTCCAATCATCGTCACGTAGCAGATACCCTCCGCCAGCAGCACTCCCTTTCCGTCAAGTATCACAGGCACTTCCTCAGAGTCGTTGATTAAAGCAAATGCAGACTTGAAAAATGCTACAACTCCGATGATTCCTGCCATGACAATCCACAGTAGCAGCCACCACGGGCAAATCAGTACCACGCACATCTGAGAGGCAATCCCTGCAATGACAGCCAGAGGGCAGTGCATCTTCTTCTCCTGAGTGAGAGGCATCACGCTGACAAACACAAGGCTGGTCAGTGTCACAAAGCCAAGCACCTCGGCATCCTTCAGGGAAAGCACCTCTATGACGGGTATCATGGTGGTGAAACTGACAGCCAACATCCACACAATCCACACCCACTGCCATTTCTTAGGCAGGGCATACACCAGTGCGCTGATGCTCTCAGGCAGCTTCCTCGTCCTCCTCATGGCCACCTCCAAGAAGGAGATGACCAAGAGGATTGAGGCTATCGTCAGATATATCATAGACATCATAGACTTGGGTCAAAAACAGCCCGCACCGAAAACCCATAGTACCGATTGTTGTAGTAATTTGAAAGGACACCACTACTATAGAAGCCCAGGTAGTAGGCATTACTCGAAGAGTTGTAAGTCGAAGACCAGTAGTAGCCGTTCGTACCCTCATTATAGAGGGAAGTACCATTGTAGAGACCACAAGCAGAAAAGAATATATACACAGAGTGGTCTGATTTCTTCATAAACTTACGGCCTGCTACACCAGTACTATTATAGTTACTTACCCATTCACTATCGGTGTTATCATACAACTCTTTAAATTCGACTGTTGTTGGTAATCTCCAAGGCGTGCCAAGACATGCACATGCAGCATCGTAGGTACCACCGACGGCGATGTCTGCTGTCAAACTTTTACCAGGAGTGGAATTATAGTCTGTTTGGTTAAAATTATACCCCTCACCTTGTCTGTGTCCTATAACATTACCCCAAGAGAAATACAGTCCAGCATCAGTAGGCTGGCTTGCACCAAGATTACATGTAGCCCACTTGATACCTGAAGGTAGTCCGAGGTCTACATATTCCATATCAGGATAACGGACTGGGCGGATAGGAAGACCAGAATATCTGTTACCGTACCAGTTTGGAATTGTAGCTCCACTGGAATCTATCTGACAATAATACGCTTTACCGCTTGTAGTACAACGAGACGCACTCCAGTAAAACCCTTGTTCTCCATGCAAATCTAACGTAGTATCGTCTATATATCCGCTATATGGAATCAAGATGTAGATGTTGTGGTCGGTCTTCTTCATAAATTTACAACACACAACGCCGTTAACCGTCACCTCTTCATGGTCTGTGTTAGTATTTAATTCGGTAAAATCATTATTCAGCGGTATTGTCCAAGGAGAACCCAAATTTACAAAGGCTGCGTTATAGGTAGCATCATTTAGTGATATTTCTAAGTAGGCATTTTTACCAGTAGTGTTATTGTACGTTGTGCTGTCAAAGACATATCCTTCGTCAGCAGTATGTCCAACAACGTTTGCAAAAGAGAAATACAGACCATCTTTCTCTGGACTGTCTGCTCCAATATTACATGTTGCCCAAAGAAGTCCGCTCGGAAGTCCTAAATCTACATAGTCTATGCCAGCAGCCACCTTAGAGATCATTATCCTTCGTCTAAGACTATTCATACGCTCTCCTCCTATTCGTTAGTAAGGTTGAACTCAGGCTTATTGGGATAGCCTGCTGTATTGTCATAAGCATCAACCGCCTCAATTGTGTCAAGTGCCTCCACAGCTGCGATGTGTGCCTTTGTGACACGGAAGCAGGCATCTGCATAGAGGTGAATCTGTGCGAGCATTACCTTTGCTGTCTGTACGGGAAGTTCAACAGGGTCGTCAATACCGTTGATGGGAATTGAGAGTGTTTCAGTGCCAACGGTTTCAGCAGAATCTATAGACAGCTTGTAGTTAGCCCTAATGTCAGGCGTAAACCAGTCAGTGATGGTCTCGCCGTCCTTGATGATATTGAAGCTATTCACTGCATCAGAGTTGTCATAGGCATTGATGGCACTTATCTTTTCCTGCTTTGCCTGTGCAAGAGTCCTCTCAGGTACGGGAGTCAGTTGCATATCCAGTACCTCCTTGACAGAGGCTGTGGGATAATCGTTGTGGAACTTCACCTGCTTTGCCGAGAGGAGCACCCACTTGTTGTCGAGGAAGTCCTGATAAGTTGAGCCTATCTTGCCTGCCCAATATTCTGCGTCGATCTCCGTAGGGGTCTCGAAGTAGTACCCCTTATGCTGTTTTCTAATATAAGTCTTTGTTGCCATAGTCGTATAAAATTTAAAAAGTTATCAGATACCGCGTACATAAATCCAGTTGATGGTATTGTTGCTCTCAGTAGTGTCAGGAGCACGGAGGAAGTCAATCTCCACATAGCCGCCTGCTGGTACTTCCAAGTCATCGGGGTCTTCACCTGCGGGGCAGATATACCTTACACTCTGGTCATCAATGTGTGAGAGGGTCACTGTGGTTGCCGATGCTGCCGTAAAGATGACGTGGCATGAATGGCCTACTGCTGGCAGCTTTCCAGATGTGAATGCCACCGATGTGACTGCTCCTGAGAGTGCAATCACATGGAGAGGCTTTTCGCCGTCAAGGGTGATGGCTCCCGATGTATTGCTATTGTCAGATGCAGTGGCTACGGTATAGCCTATCTCAGAATAGGCATAGCTTGGCTTACTTGCCGCCTTTGCCCAGGAGCTCACGTCAGAGGCTGGGAGAGTTGTAGGAATATCATTCTGTGTTGCCACCTTGTTTGTGGATGCGTTGTAGTCGTTGTTGATGAACGCCAGGGCATCCTGCTTGTTGTTCCAATCGTACTTCTCGCCTGTGGTGACAAGACTTACAGCCGTTCCTCCCTGTGCAGCAGTCTCACTTGAATAGGTGGTGTTGTCATTTGGAGGTGTCTGCCATGTACCGTCTTCACGCAGATACTTAGTGGTTCCTGCAGTGCTGCCAGGGTCTGGCACAAGTCCACTTGCATGTCCGTTTCCACTTGCTCCCATTACTCCCGGGTTTACCTGTGCCCCTACCTCGTAAGCGGGAAGCTCGATAATGCCGCCAGACGGACTGATGGGCTGTCCGGAAGGGCCTACCTTGATGCCCGACACGTCTGAGGAACTGATTTCGGTGTATGCACTGCCGCTCCATCGGTAAGACTTTTCGTTTGAGAGGTTGACGTATATCTTTCCACTCTCGCCAGCAATCTCCGTGGTGTAGGTGTTCTCCTCGTAGAACTTTCCGTCGGCTGCATTCAGGTAGCCTTCTATCACGTCATCGACGTAAGATGGGAGTTGTGAACTTGGAACCTTGCCGTCCGCCCCGAGTGTGGCGATGCCGTTGTTTGAACCGAGCTTGTTTTCGAGCGTTGTTACGCGGCCTTCAGTTTCCGAGTCCCGAACTGGACGGTCAACACCGCCAATTCTCAATTTGTCTAAATAATTTGAATTTGCCATAACTGTTATGATTTTAAATGATTATTCTCTTGTTAGTCGAATACAACGGTGTGGCTGTCTACGGTCACGCCCGATGCCGCCGGGAAGATGACGGTGTGCGTGGAAGCGTCGTAGGTCGGCGATGCCGTCTCAGCCTTCCACACTGCCGTCCTTGTCTCGTTGGCCTCGCCTGCGTTTGCCACCGCGATGTCATAGAGCTGGTAGAAGTTGTAGCCAGTGTTGCTCTGCGCATTGGCCACGCGGCAGAACTGGCCTATCTCGAAGTCCACCGTCTTGCCGTCCCTGGTGTAGGTGATGGTCGATGACGTGGGTGCGGCATTGAGCGTCGGCGTATATGCCGCTGCGCTTCCGCCTCCAGCCCCTGCGCCGAGCAGTTCCCAGTAGGCGGTGGTCACATTATTCTCAGTCACGAGGTCGTACAGTTTGTAGTACACATAGCCGTTTGTCTCTTCTTCCCCGTTCTCCTGGTCTGCCACGCGCACCTCGTCGCCGATCTTGAAGTCGTAGGTCTTGGCGTTCTGACCTGATCCGACGGTGTACTGCGTCGTCTGTTCTGTCGGGGCCTGCGCGAGCGTCACCAGCGTCACGCCCGTAGACTTCTTCTGCCGCGCCTCGATGGCCGTGCGGATCTGCGGGAGCACATTGGTCTTGAAGTCATCCATGATGGCATCCACCTGTTCCTGCGTATATATCTTTTTCTTGTTGCTTTCGTTTTCTTGTTCCATAATGATGGTAATTTATCAATTTTCGGTTATGTCAGTCAGTCGTACTGAAAGTGTAATCATCCCAGACTGCCTCCGCATCCTCGTCCGCTGCCAGCGTCAAGTCAGCTCCGGCAATGGCGGCTACATCCTCTTTAGTAGCAAAAACACCCGTAGCCCATTCGTAGATAGGCTTGTAGAGTCTTTCCAGGAACCCCTGTATTCCCGTAGCCGCCGTCGATTCATTTGCCACGTTTCCCATATTGTTGTGTATTAATTGTTGATAAAAGGCTGGAGTGACAGCCATGTTCATGGCGTTGCCGCCTGCCGCCACTCCAGCAGATGCTTACTCGGCAGCCTCGGCAGCGGCCATTGCGGCGGTCCAGGCAGCACTGCACTCGTTCTCTGTGATCTCGTCGAAGTCTGCGGGATGCAGAGCACTGTCGAGATTAACGTTCTCCTTGAGGGCAGACTTCCAGTTGCCGTTACCGTCCTGCTCGTAGTAGATCTCCTCTACGTTGTGGACGTCATCGTAGACAAGGGCAATCTCGTGAGCGGTAGCGTCCTTATAGGTGACGGTGTAGATGTGCTTCTGATTGCCGGTAGTCTTGATGACCTGATCGCCGACGTTCAGCGACTCAAGCTGCTCTGCTGTCAGGTTCATCGGGTCGGCACTGATCTTCTGGGGAATAGCATCCAGGATGTTCTGCACCTCAGTGGAGAGCTTGGCCTTGCCGATGGCACCGTCAGCGATGTCGGCGGTGATGGTATGCGTAGCACTGTCGATGGAGAGTGTCACGACCTTGCCGGTCTGCGTGCCGACGGTCAGGTACTCCACGAGGCCCGTCATGTCTGCGTAGCTGTAGGCGGGGCTGTCGGAAGCGGCATTCGAGTTGTACTTCATGAACACACCTGCTTTGGTGACGCCTACGGAAGAGCCTACCTCGGTCTGGCCGTCATAGAACTTGCCAGCATTGTCGCCGGTGCCTGCAACGATGGTCACAAGCTCGAACGTGCCGTTGAGCAGGTCCTTCTCGATGTCGATGTCCATTGTGGTGGCACCTGCACCTGTTCCCTTGGTAAAGCGGTAGCTCTTCAGCTTGCCAGTGTTCGGGTTCGACAGCACCTCGAAGGTCACGGCACCGTTCGACTGGGCGGTAGCCAGCTCGACGAGGGCGGAGCCTACGTCTGTCTTGTTACCGCCGTTGAACGCAGCATTGGTGAACGCGATGTCACCGGCCACGAGAGCGGCTTTCAGGCCGTCGGCGTATGCCTTGGCGGATGCGAGACTTGCTACGATTGTAGCGGCGATGAGATTCAGGGTGAACTGCAATCTCAGTTTGGTTACGATTTTTTTAAGATCCATAATACCAATAATTTAAATTGTTAATTAAATAAGAAAACTATAATGAGTCTGAAACCCATTCGAAACTATCCGTCGAGGTCGGCACCGCCGCCAGTGTCCTCACCTTCCGCTGCACCGGCCTCCTGCGTGTCGCCGCCAAGGTCAAGACCCGCAGTCCGCATAGCCTCCTGCCAGCAATCCACCAGTTCCTCCTCGGTGACTTCATCCATGTCGTCAAGGGCGTTCAGCTTTTCCCTGACACTCGGATGAAGATCCTTCTCCATCACGCTGTCATCCTTGATTTCCTCTGAGCCTACGCTGTCTGGCTCTGGCTGCGATGCGTCGCCTCCTGTAAACACGTGCGTCTTTTCGCCTTCCCTGATGATGATTTTCTTTATCTGTTCTGCCATAGTCGTAATTATGTAAAGATGATGATCGGTTGTACGTTCAGTTTCTCGGCTTTCGCATGGATGGCCGTCTTTGTAGTAAGCTTGCTTGAGTAGTACGTTTTCAGTCCGAGAGAGGGAGATCCTTTCTGCCAGAATTGCCACAGCCACAGGAACTTCCTGCGCTGCTCGATCAGGAAGCGCTTCGGGGCGACCTTCCTGACACGGATTACGATGGTCCTTTTTTTCTTCATATCTCTAAATTGTTTAATCGGTGGTCTCAAAGACATATTCATCCCATACGCTGTGCGCCTCGGCATCCGTCGCGAAGTCGAGGTTGTCCTGTTTGCCTTCCAGTGCCGTATAGATGCCTCCGCTCGTCACGGGGTTCCGGGAGTCCTCTGTCGGTTCGTCATCGAAGGCGAGCGTCGAAAGGACAGTCTGCGCAAGGTCTTCCTTCTCCTGTTGCGTCATCTCGTCGTAGTGAAGGTCATCGCCCTTGGCATAGATATCTTTCACGTACTGCTGGGTTGCGTAGTTCCAGACATACCAGAAGTTGAGGTCTCCGTTCGTGCCGTCGCCGATGTAAGCAGGGTGGTCGGCCATGTTCTTGGCGTAGTCGCCCTGTGTCTGTGCATAGCCTGCTTTCTCGTTGGCCAGCGAAGCCTTGCCGTCTGCCAGGCCAGCCTTCTCGTTGGCGAGGCCTGTAGCAGCTACGGCATCCGCACGAAGGTCTTTCCATTCCTTCTGCACGCCGCCGCTGTCGTTGGCGCCGAACCAGTCCGTCCAGATCTTGCGCACGCCCTTTGTGGGGGTTCCTGTTGATTCTCCGTAGAAGTTCTCCCACTGTGTTCCGACATTGCTCCAGAAGTCGTTCCACTTCTTGCGCACACCGTCGGCCAGCGTGTCGGAGAACCATGCCGTCCACTCTGACTTGCGGCCATCCCACCATGTGTTCCATGCCGAAAGCCTCTCGGCTATCCATACGGCCCAGTCGGTGTCCTTTCCTCCCTTGTAGGAAGTCCAGTCTGAATCCTTTCCGTTCTTGTAGGACGCCCAGTCTCCATCCTTATCGCTCTTGTAGCTGCCCCAGTCCGTATTCTTGGTGTTCTTAAACGAAGTCCAGTCGGCATCCTTGTCATCCTTGTAGCCGTTCCACTCTGTGCCGCGGCCCGCGAACCAGTCTGCCCACGTCTTCTGTACGCCTTTTGTGGGAGTACCTGTCTCTTCGCCGAAGAAGTCGGCCCAACGGGTGTTGATGTTGCTCCAGAAGTCGTCCCATTTCTTGCGCACGCCGTCGGCCAGGCTGTCGCTGAACCAGCTGTTCCATGCCGATACGGTGTTGTCGTACCAGTCGGTGATGGTCTTCTTCAGTCCGCCGTTGCCGTCGCTTCCTTTCCATTCGGTGCGTATCTCCGCAGCCGCCTCGGTAGCGGGCTGCTTCAGTGCGGCGATCTGCTCGACTGTAAAGTCGGTATAGGTGAATGCGTCGCCCTTGGGGATGACGAGGTTCAACTTGTATTTCGGATCACCCGTCACGCTGTCAGTACCGTCATCCGATACGGTGGCCTGAGCCGCCGTGCCGGGATTCCCTGTTGTCACGATGCCGATGGAGAATTGCGGCGTATGGCCGGTGAAGCCTCTCGCACCGCTCATGTCAATGAGGAACTGCGGACGCGGGCTGCTGTCGACGATGTACAGCTTGGCGGTGTCCTCGTCCTCCACGCTGCCGGTGTTGACCATGAAGAAATTGCCCTCCTTCAGTTCCGCTCCTCTGAATGCGTTCATCTCGGCGACGGACTGGAACACCTTGTCAACGGTGAAGTTGCGACCGTGGATGTTCTTTTCGGTCTTGTTGTATGTCTTCGAGGTGCTGTTGTATTCATACACCCATCCGCTTGCGTCAACGTATGTGGGATGCAGGGCCACGTCGTTGGCCAGCGCAGTGGCAGCCTCCGACTCAGACTTCAGCGATGAAAACTCAGCGACGCGCCCTGCTTCGGCATCGACCCTTCCTTGCTCTGCGTCCACACGTGCCGACTCGGCATCGACTCGGCCCTGTTCTGCAGTAGCGCGTCCGCTCTCAGCCGTGGCCCGCTTGCCCTCTTCTGTCACGCGGCTGCTCTCTGCTGATGAACGTCCTGACTCGGCCTGCTTGCGATTCAGCTCTTCTGCAGCGCGTTCCGACTCGGCATCCTTCCTGCCAGTCTCAGCCTGCTTCCGTTCCGTCTCGTTGTTTTCCCTTGTGGTCTCTGCTGCAGCCCGTCTGCCCTCTGCTGTTTCACGGGAAGACTCATGGTTCTGACGTGTAGTCTCGTTGGCCTGCCGCGTGTTCTCATTGACCTCTATCTGCTGGCGGCTTCTGTCGGTGCTCTGTGCAGCAGAGTTGGCGGAAGAGGCGGCTTCATTTGCTGCTCCTGCCGAACTGTTGGCATTGTCGATGGCCGTCTGTACGCTGCGTGCTGCCGTGTTTGCATTATTAGTGGCATTCTGTATCTCCACTTTCTTGTCGGCCCATTCAAGGCTTACGAGGTTGGATATGTCGCGACACGGCTTCCACAGCGCAAAGATGTCAAGCGCGAAAAACTCGGCAAACTGTCCGTTGGCGTCCTTCTTCACGCCTGGCAGTGTGTATAGCTGCTGCTCTTCTGTGCTGGAGGGTA
>Ga0265301_10006138_pt1 | contig 11592 bp, 8 predicted proteins | sample AusTroGonzalo_MG_2_FD_193488 | JGI IMG/M metagenome (GOLD analysis project Ga0265301, IMG submission 193488) | Bovine rumen microbial communities from tropical cattle in Woodstock, Queensland, Australia - Gonzalo_04 | ecosystem: Host-associated > Mammals > Digestive system > Stomach > Rumen ...
ATGGCGCGGGAGGATGAGATGAAGAAACAATGGTACCGGCTGGACAACGCCGCGCTGATTTTCCCGGCGATCATCCGGAAGAACTGGAACAATGTTTTCCGGGTATCGGTGACACTCCGGGAAGAAGTGGATCCGGAGATCCTGAACCGCGCGATCGCGGAGCTGAAGCCGAGGTTTCCCACCTGTTTTGTGCGGCTGAGAGCCGGCTTTTTCTGGTATTACCTGGAGACGGTCGGGGAGGCGCCGAAAGCCCGGGAGGACTACGCCTATCCCCTGACACATATGACCAAAAAAGAACTGCATACCTGCTGCGTCCGCTTCCTGTACTACGGGAGGCGGATTGCGGCGGAGTTTTTCCATTCCGTGACGGACGGGACCGGCGGCATGACGCTGCTGCAGAACCTGACGGCGGTGTATCTGGAACTGAAGTACGGAAAGCGGATTCCCCGGGAGGGAAGACTGGTTAACCCGAAGGAGGAGCCGAAGAGGGAGGAAACGCGGGACTGCTTCCTCCGCTGCGGGGCGCCGGGGACCATCGGCCGGGCGGAGGACACGGCGTACCATCTGAGCGGAACGCCGGAAACGGACGGATTCCGCCATATCGTGACCGGGGTGCTGCCAACCGGCAAACTGCTGGAAAAGGCCCATGAGGCCGGCGTGACGGTGACGGCTTACCTGGCGGCAGTGCTGGCCGGCGCCGTGGGCGAGCTGCAGGTGGAAAAGGGACGGATCGGCAAGCGGGCCAAACCGGTCAAAATTACCATTCCGGTGAACCTGCGGAAGACTTTCGGAATGGGGACGATGCGAAACTTCACGCTGGCGGTGAACCTCGGATACGACCCGCGGCTGGGCGAATACACCCATGAGGAAATCAGCCGGCTGATCGGCCACCAGCTGGCGGCGGAAACGATTCCCCAGCGGATGGCCGGGCGAGTGACCAAGAACGTCGAGCCGCAACAGAGCATGTTTCTCCGGCTGGTACCGCTGCCGATCAAGAATATCGTCATGAGCGCGGTTTACGCGCTGAGCGGGGAAAAAAAGGGATGCCTGAACCTTTCCAATATGGGAGCGATCGAGGTTCCGGAAGAGATGGCCGAAGAGATTGAGCGGTTTGAGTTCATCATCGGCGTTCAGCTCAGCTATCCGAACAACTGCTCCGTGGTGAGCTTCAAGGGAAAGACGTATGTGAACATGATCCGGAGCATCCGGGAATCGGAACTGGAACGGCTGGTATTCTCCCGGCTGGTGGAGCTGGGGATTCCGGTGGAGATTGAGAGCAATGCGCCGCACAATGTGCGGCAGAGTGAAGAGTGAAGAGTGGAGAGTGAAAAGTTTCAAAGTTAATGAGGTGGTGCAGATATGTATTGCGTATATTGCGGGGTGAAACTGCAGGACGGCGCGGCGGAATGCCCGCTGTGCCATACGCCGGTGATGCATCCGGACAGGAAGGACGGCGAACAGCGGACGCTGTATCCGGACCGGCTGCCGGCGGAGGAAAGGCACGGAAGGGCGCTGCTGGTATGGATTCTGTCGTTGGTGATGGTCGGCATATCGATGGCCTGCCTGTTCCTGTGCCTGCACAGGTATCATGAAGTGGGCTGGTCGGGCTATGTGATGATGAGCATGGCGCTGGCCTGGGTATGGGTGCTGCTGCCGCTGCTGTTTCCCCGGTTCCGGCCGATGATCTTTCTGCCGATCGATTTTGCGTGCCTGGCGGGTTTCCTGCTCTATATCTGCGCAAAGAACGGCGAGCACTGGTTCCTTTCCTTTGCTTTCCCGGTGACGGCAATCATGGCCGTCCTGACGCTGCTGGGCGTGGCTATTTTCCGGTATATCCGGGCGGGGCGGCTGCGGCTGCTGGGGCTGTACCTGATGGTGATCGGGGCAAGCACGATGCTGGTCGAGTTTTTCGCGCATATTACATTCGGGACGAAGATGTTCGACTGGTCGCTGTACTGTGTGATTGCCTTCGGCGCGCTGGGGCTGTTCCTGTTTGTTGCGACGCTGATTCCGCCGCTGCACGCCCATCTGAGGAAAACTTTCTTTTTCTGAACAAGGAACATAAGGGCTCTTGTCTGCGTATAAATAAATGGAGTTTAGGGGGCTTTCCGATCGCCCCCTATGACCCCTTCAGCCAGCCTGAGGGTAAAGCAATTTGTGTATTTAAGGAGTTAATGTTATGTCCAAAAAGGGACTGATGGCGGTGATTGTTGCGCTGGCGGTTTTGCTGGCGGGGGCGGCTTCCGCGATGACGATGCACACGGAAGTGGATAATTCTGCGCTGGAGATGACGGTGAACGCCGGATATGACGGGACGATCACCTATGGCAAGGCTTTTCCGGTGCGGGTGACGATCCGGAACAACGGCGAGGACTTTGAAGGAAGCCTGGGCGTGAACGCCTATGTGTCGGCCAAACAATATGACCGGTACGAAATTCCCGTGACCCTTCCGGCCGGGGCGGAGCGGACGTATACGCTGGCGCCGGTGATTTACGCGAAGCAGGATACCCTGACGGCGGAGATCACAAAAGACGGGGAAACCGTCTGCGCGGTCAATGTGGAACCGGGGAAAACGGCCAATCCTTCGGCGATGCTGATCGGCGTGCTCAGCACCCGGCCGCAGAACCTGAACAATCTGAGCATTGACCGGGAAAACGACACGCTGGGACGGTTTGAACAGTGGCAGACGGTGGCGCTGACGCCGGAAACTTTTCCGGACGACGAGCGGCTGATGAACAGCTTCGGCATGATCGTGACGGACGACATTGATCCGGCCGCGCTGAGCGAAAGACAGCGGGAGGTTCTGGACGCATGGCTGCGGCGGGGGCATATCCTGCTTTGCGGCGGCGGAGCAGCCGGCCTGCGGGCGGTCGAGTACTTCAAAGACGATACAGGACTGGAAAACGCAGGTTTCATGACCTCGGACAACGTGACGGCGGGACTGCAGAAATCCATCGGACGGGCGGAGACTGCAGGCGGACCGGCGGTTTCCCTGGCGGAACTGACAGGCGCGGAGCCGTTGGCAAAGGACGCGGAAGGACGCGGCCTCGTATGGCGGTCGGCCGCGGGAGCCGGAAGGATCTATACATCCGCCTTTGAAGCCGGCGACCCGGTGCTGAACGCGGAAAACCTGATGCATTACTACTGGCAGCAGGCACTGGTCAACAACGATTCGGAGCTGTACAACACGGTGCTTTATTCCGGAAGTGTGGATGATGGGGATTCAGCCACATTTGCCGGAAGCAGCGTGCCGGTGAAGGCGAATGCGAAGATGCTGCCGGCTCTGCTGATCGCGGCAGGCATGCTGGCAGCGGCAGGCCTGTGCTGGGTCGGGCTGAAAAAAATGAACCGGCAGAAATGGATGTGGCTGGGACTGCCGGTGCTGTCGGCCGTTGCGGTGATCTGCCTGGTGGTGCTGTCCGGCACATCCGAAGCGAACCAGCCGATGGCAGTAATCGCCGAGAACATGGTTCAGGACTCGAACGGGAACTTCCGGAGCTACCGGGGAATCAGTGCGGCAAGCCCGGAATACGGCCGGCACAGCTACGGCATGCAGGGAGAAAAACTGCGGGTCCGAAATTACGACTACGTTGATTTCAACGAGGAAGACGAGGGAAAGAAACAGGAGCCGACGACTCTCCGCACCTGCTATATCGCGGGCGGGGAGAACGCCCTGACCGTGGAAAGCGCGACGCCGTGGGAGACGGTGAACATGACCTGCGAGGCGGAGAGCGGCATACAGGGGAAAATCGACGCCTCCATCTGGATGGAGGAGGACGGATTCCACGCGGAGATCGTGAACGGAACGGGGTACAAAATGACCGGCGGGCATGTGATCACCGGCTACGGGTATGTTTCCGTGCCGGACCTGGAGCCGGGCGAAAAGGCGGAGGTCACGCTGACCTACCGCACGCTGGCGGATCCCCAGAATCCGAAGTATGAAGACGGCGGCCTCTACATGAACGAGGGAACGGACTTCTACTCCATGACGTGCGCGGCGCTGGACTATGTGGAAAACTGGGACGGAAGCTCCGAAAAAAACCCGAGCTACGCCCGTGTAAATATGATCACCAGCGCGGCAAACCAGCTGTTCCGCGAGAAGAACGGGAACGGGTATACCGCGCCGGAAACCACGCGGTTTGTCTACACGGCGGTGCCGGAAGCAGTGCCGGAGATCGGGCTGACTGTGGACGGGCAGCCGGTCGGGAAGATGACCGTATTCGGGCAGCTGACGGCCGGGATGAAATACCCGGACATCGGGCGGACGGGTATCGTGTTCCGGGCGGCCGGGATGGATATGCCGGTCAGGGTGGAAACGGATGAAACGGGCATGCCGGGGAAGGATATGAAACAGACGGCCGGGACCATCTATTATCATACGCTGAGCGAAACGCCGACATTCCGCTACGACCTGAGCGGACTGAAGACGGTGCGGATCGAAAAGCTGCGCCTGACGATGGAAAACTATTACAGCAGCCAGATGAAGGCTTACGCGCTGAACGCGGCAACGGGCGGATGGGACGAGATCCGGCTGAACGAGGATATCGCGAACCCCGAAAACTATCTGGACAGGGAAGGAAACCTGTATCTGCAGTTCCGGCCGGCCACACAGGAGCTGTATGCCGATATTCCCACGCCGTTGATTACGGTCGAGGGAAGGGTAAAGAGTGGAGAGTAGAGAGTGAAGAGTTGAGAGTGGAGAGTGGAGATTGATGCTGAAGATAGAGAAGCTGAGTAAGAATTACGGGAAGTTTCCGGCGCTGAAGGAACTGTCGCTGGAGGTTCCGGACGGGCAGCTGCACGGGTTTGTGGGGCCGAACGGCGCGGGAAAGACGACGACGATGCGGATCCTGGCCACGCTGATGGCGCCCACCTCCGGGGCGGCCTGGGTGGACGGGACAAACCTGGTGCGGGAGGGACAGAAGGCCCGGAAACTGGTGGGCTACATGCCGGACTTTTTCGGCGTGTACGACAACCTGACGTGCCGGGAGTATCTGGATTTCTATGCCAGGTGTTACCGGATCGGCGCGGAAGAACGGAAACGGATGGGATCCCAGCTGCTGGAACTGGTGCAGCTGCAGGAAAAGGAAAACGAATATGTGAACGGGCTGTCCAGGGGCATGAAGCAAAGACTGTGCCTGGCGCGGAGCCTGATCCATGACCCGAAACTGCTGATCCTGGATGAACCCGCGTCGGGAATGGATCCGCGGGCGCGGGCGGAGATGAAGGGCATCCTGAGAACGCTGCGGGAAATGGGCAAGACGGTGCTGATTTCCTCCCATATCCTGCCGGAACTGTCGGAAATGTGCGACAGCCTGACGATCCTGGATCACGGGGAACTGGTTTTCTCCGGAAGCGTGGAGGAACTGTCGGACCGGATGAACGGAAACGCGCCGCTGGATATCCGCCTGGCGGAGACCGCCGGCGCAGAAGCAGTGGAGGAGGCGGTCCGCTGCCTCCGGGAACTGCCGTACATCACGGAAATCCTGCAGGAGGAGCCGTTCCTGCTGCGGGTCCGGCTGGACGGGGGAGAGGACGTCTGCATGGCCGCGATGCGGGAACTGGTGACCCGGAACGTGCCGGTATGCGACTTCCACCGGGCGCCGATGAACCTGGAAAAAGTCTTTATGGAGGTGACACAGGATGCTTAATCCGATTCTGAGCTTTTCGGCCATCCGCCGGATGAGAACATTCCGGACGATGCTGATTGTGATCGCCTATGAGGCGGCACTGCTGGTGCTCGCGATGGCGATCACGGGCGGATTCCTGAAGGACGAACTGTATCTGAACATGATGCAACGAGGACCGCAGTGCTATGCGGTGATGCTGGGTGCACAGTTTGTAATGCTTTTCCTGATCGCCCCGGCGATGACCTCCGGCGCGGTGGCCGGGGAACGCGAACGGCAGACGCTGGATCTGCTGCTGGTGACGAATACGGGATCCTTCCGGATTATCACGGGGAAGATTCTGGAAAGCTTCGCACTGCTGGCACTGCTGATCATCTGCGCGGTGCCGGTGGAATGCCTGTGCCTGATGACGGGCGGAGTGACGATCCTACAGATCCTGACCGGGACGCTGTTTCTGCTGGCGGTTGCACTGGCCTGCTCAGCGGTGGGGGTGTTCTGTTCCTCCATGTGCAGGAGCACGGTGGCCAGCGGCGTGATGAGCTATATTGTGCTGCTGGGAATCGGCGTGGTGACGGCGCTGCCGTTCGTTTTCGGCTATCCGCGGAGGATTACGGACGTGGTATATGACGCGGAACTGTATGCGGAACTGACACCTGCGGGTGCAAGGGCGATGATTCCGGCACTGCTGTACCTGAACCCGGGGTTCGGGCTGCTGAGCCTGATCCAGGGACAGCTGCATGTGCTGACCGGCTACATGACCGGGCACGGCTGGGGCAGGATCTACTGCACGTGGCTGATGATGGACCGGGCGGACTGCGGGATGATTGCGGTGATCTGCGCGGGAGGGCTGGTGCTGGTTTCCGCCGCGCTGGCGGGAGGGGCGGCGCTCCTGATCCGCAGGAGAACACGGACAGTCAAGAGCTGAGAGTGAAGAGTGGAGAGTGGAGAGTTGAGAGGCGGGAATGAACTCTTTGCGGGCCTCAGGCCGGTGAAGAGGCGGATACGGCGGAACCGGTTTTTGCAGGGCGCGGCATGGGGCCTGGCGGCGGGAGCCGGAGCGGCGCTGATCGTGAGGATCATCGCGTTGTTTACGCCGGTGGCAGGCAAATGGCTGTGGGCGGTACTGCCTGTGGCGGGGTTTGCGCTGCTGGGGGCGGTCGGGAACATGCTGCGGCCCGTGAAGGACCGGACGGCGGCTGAGGCTGCGGACAGCTGCGGACTGAAGGAGAGAACCGTGACCGCGCTGGAGCAGGCAGGATCTGAAGCGGAGATCTGCGCGCTGCAGCGGGAGGACGCCTGCCGGGCCTTGCGGGAGCTGGATACCCGGCGGATCCGTCCGGAAAGCGTGAAGAAACAGCTGCTGACGGCGCTGGGCTGCGGACTGCTTGCGGTGACGCTGCTGGTGATTCCGAACCCGCGGGACCGGGAGGCGGAAGCCCGGCAGGCGCTGCGGAAAACGCTGAAGGAAGGGACGGAAGAGATCGCCCGGGCCGCGCAGGAAGATGAGGAACGGCTGAGCCCGGAAAAACGCAGCGAACTGAGGCGCCTGACGGAAGAACTGAAGCGGGAACTGCTGGACAGCCGGGACGAAACGGACGCGCTGGTGGCGCTGGACCGGGCGGAACAGCGGCTGGAACAGATGCAGAACCGGACAGCCGGAGACGCTGAGGCAGCGGCGGACGCGGCGGGAAGTGAAGGCACCGCCGGCGAGGGAGCCCGGGACGGGGAAACCGCCGACGGAACCGGAACGACAGCGGACGGAAAAACCGCGCAGGAATCTGCGGACAGCAGCGGCATCAAGGCCGGGAAACTGTCGACCCAGAAAGCATTGACCGCCCTGAAATCGGCCGTGAATCCGTCCGAAGCCCGGAAGGGCTCCCAGGCGACGGCCTCGGGCGCCCGGGGTGACGGACAGGGAGAAGGACAGAACGGACAGGGAACGGCGGCGGCCGGGGGCGGCAGCGGAAACAAGGCCGCGAACGGAGCGGGCGAAGGCAGCACCAACCTGGAAGGCACAGCCGGCGGGGAAAAAGACAGCGGGCATACCAAAGGGAGCCGGGACCCGAAATACAAGGAAGCGGAGTACGAAACCATCTACGATCCCGAGCGGGTTGAAGCATCGGTCCGGGACGAGATGACGAACCAGAACCGGCTTGGGAACGAGGAGAGCCTTCAGGTGGAGACCGGACCCGGAAAGGGAAGCCTCGGAGGCAGCGTGCCCTGGAACGAGGTATTCCGTGAGTATGAGGAAACGGAGACGAGATCGGCAGAACGGGAGAACCTGACGACGAAAGAACGACAGTGGGTGAATGATTATTATTCACTGCTGACGGAACAGCAGTGAATAGGGAAGGGGGGCTTTCCGATCGCCCCCCTGACCCCCTTCGGGCTGAAAAGGATAGCAACAGATGTGGAGGGAAAGGCATGAGTGAACAAACAAAAAGCGGAGCGGAGAGATTCGCGGAGCAGTATGAACGGATCAGGGCGGAGATCGCCAAGGAAATGATCGGTCAGCAGGAGGTTGTGGAGCATCTGCTGATGGCGGTGATCGCCGGGGGCAATGTGTTGCTGGAAGGTGTCCCCGGGCTGGGAAAGACCCATCTGGTGCGGGTGCTGGGGAAGGTGCTGAACCTGCCTTTTTCCCGGATCCAGTTTACGCCGGACCTGATGCCGGCGGATATTACCGGGACGAATATCCTGGTGCGGACGGAGGAAGGAAATACCTTCCGCTTTCAGGAGGGACCGCTGTTTTCTTCCATTGTGCTGGCGGATGAGATCAACCGCGCGACGCCCAAGACGCAGGCGGCATTGCTGGAAGCAATGCAGGAGCACGCGGTGACCGTGGCCGGGGAAACCCGGAAGCTGCCAGAGCCCTACTTTGTGCTGGCAACGCAGAACCCGGTGGAGCAGGAAGGAACCTATCCCCTGCCCGAAGCGCAGCTGGACCGGTTCCTGTTCAAGGTGCTGGTGCCGTTCCCGACACTGGAGGAACTGAGCGCCATCGTGGACCTGACCGTGAAGGACGGCGGGACGGAGGCGCAGCAGGTGATCGGAGCGGAAGAGCTGCTGGCCATGCGGGCGGCCGCGCGGAGCGTGCCGGTGGCTTCCGGCGTGCAGGAATATGCGCTGCGGCTTGTGCTGGCAACCCATCCGGAGAATGCGGACGCACCGGAGGTGACGAAGAAGTATCTGCGGTTCGGGGCGAGCCCCCGGGCGGCGCAGGCGCTGCTGTCGGTGTCGCGGGTGCGCGCGCTGGCGAAGGGACGGTTCAACGTGGCGTTTGAGGATATTCGGGCGGCGGCCCCGGCATGCCTGAGGCACCGGATCGCGCTCAATTTTGAGGCGATCTCGGACGGGAAGGACGGGGAGATGCTCTTGCAGGAGATCATCTCCTCTGTTTCGGAAAAATAAGGGATTTCGCTTCTGCGGAAGCGACCAGAGGCTTTCCGATCGCCTCTGGACTCTTCGGTTCGAACCAACCCATACAACGAACAAAAAAGCTTTTGCCAGAATAAAGAGAGTAAGAGATGTTAACAGATGCTTTTTTAGCCAGGCTGGATGCGCTTCGGCTGGCGATGAGGGGACGGGCGCAGGGCGGCGCGGGCGGAAGCCGGCGGTCCCGGCAGACCGGATCCTCAGCGGAGTTTTCCGACTACCGGGAATACATTCCGGGCGACGATATCCGCCGGCTGGATTGGAATGCGCTGGCACGGTTTGACCGGCTGTATATGAAGCTGTTCATGGAGGAGCAGGAGAGCCAGGTGACGATTCTGCTGGATGCAAGCGCCTCCATGGGGGCCAAATGGGACGCGGCGCGATGTGCCGCGGAAGCAGTCGGCTATCTGGCGCTGACGGGGGGAGACCGTCTTCAGCTGCATGTGCTGAAGAACGGGAAAGCCGCGGGATTCCCGCAGCTGTCCGGCCGGGCGGCATTTGCGAGGCTGAACATGTTTCTGGACAGCTGTGCTCCGGACGGAAAAGAGGGAACCCTTACCGATGCGGTGAAGCGAACCGAAGGGCTGCGGAAAGGATTGAGCTTCCTGATTACCGACGGATATACCGAGGACGCGCTGAAAGAGGCGCTGGACTATCTGCGCTATATGCGGCAGGAGACGGCGGTGATCCAGGTGATGAGCGGCGGGGAGCTGCGGCCGGAGATGGAAGGGGCGCTGAAGCTGACGGACAGCGAGAGCGGGGAGCAGATCGATCTGCTGGCGGACCGGAACGCGCTGGAGAATTACCGGGAGGCATTGGGTGATTTCCTGAAAGCGGTACGGGAGAACTGCTCCAGGTGCGAGGCGCCGTATATGCTGCTGGACGGCAGTGAACCGTTTGAGAAGAGATTTATACAGCTGTTGTCAAACAGCAGGATGATATAGGGATTTCGCGCCTGCGGGCGCGACCAGGGCTTTCCGAGTGCCCGGGGCTGCCGCCCGTTCCTTACTGAAAACGGGCACACTGGCCCGTTTTCCGGGCGTGCGGAACCCCTGGACCTTCGGCCCGCATGTATGTGTGTGGCGCAGGATGATATAAGGAGAAACATGATCAGGTTTCTGAGTCCGGGATTTGCATGGATGCTGGCAGCGCCGGTAATGATTGTGGTGCTGTATCTGCTGCGCAGGAGATTTCTGCCGCGGCAGGTTCCGTCTGTCTTTCTCTGGCGGAAGAGCGTGCGTGACTATGCGGCAAACCGGCCTTTCCAGCGGCTGATGAAAAACCTGCTGCTGCCGCTGCAGGTGCTGGCGGCGCTGACGCTGGCCCTGGCGCTGATGCGCCCCGCGCTGCCTGGCGGAACGGCCGGGAGAAGCGTTTTCATTTTCGATATCTCGGGCAGTATGCAGGCGGAAAGCGGCGGAAGAAGCCGGCTGGAGGCGGCAAAAGAGGAAGCGTTGAAGCGGATCGGCGAGCTGCCGGCGGAGGAGGAGATCACCATGATCACCGCCGGCGATGAGGTGCAGCGGCTGGGCCTGAACGGAAACCGGGAGGAAGCGGAAAAAGTGATTGCCTCCATGACCTGCGGACGGGGCGGGGCGGACATCGACCGGGCGCTGACGCTGGCCAGGGCATTGGGACAGACCGAAGGAGGTTCGGAAGGCGACCGGAAAACCCTCCGGATTACGATCTTTTCGGACGCGCTGCGGCTGTCGGATCTGCGTACAAAAGGCGGAAGCACTGTATCGATTATCAATGTGGGAGAATCGGCGGAGAACCGGGCGGTCTATTCACTGACGGCGGAAAACGGCAAAGCCTACGCACGGGCGGCGAACTTCGGAAAGGACTGCACGGTTACCCTGGTCTGCGAGGCGGACGCGACCCTGTGCGGGGCAAGCGAGATCACGATCCCCGCGGGGGAAACGGCGGGGGCCAGCTTTGACATTCCGGAAGGAACAGAACGGGTGCGGGTGAGCATCCGGGAAAAGGATGCACTGGAGGCCGACAACACGGCGGAAGCGGCCGTGAAACATGACAACGGCCTGCGGGTCGCGGTGACGGAGGACAACGTTTTCCTGGAGAGCGCGCTGAAGGTACGGCCGAACCTGACCGTGATGCGGACGGAGGCGGAAGCGCTGGCCTCCACGGAGGCGGACCTGTATATCCTGGGGAGTGATCCGCTGATCCTGACCACGCGGAAACCGGAGGAAGGATATGATCCTGCGGCGTCGGGCTTCGGGGTTTTCGGCTGGGAAGATAAGGAGACCTCGACTTCAGCCGGGACGACGGAGAGCCCGGCGGCGGAGGTACTGGAGAGCCCGCTGACAGCCGGGGTTACGATGAAAAACGTATTCTTCCGCAGCTGGCACCCGATCAGCGGCGGGTGGACGGCGGTCAGGCTGGGCGAGGATCCGGTGATCGTATGGACAGAGGATACGGCGGTGCTCGGTTTTGATCTGCACGAGACGAACCTGCCGCTGAAATACGATTTCCCGGTGCTGGTCCAGAACATCCTGAACACGCTGCTGAAAGA
>Ga0265301_10006140_pt1 | contig 11587 bp, 10 predicted proteins | sample AusTroGonzalo_MG_2_FD_193488 | JGI IMG/M metagenome (GOLD analysis project Ga0265301, IMG submission 193488) | Bovine rumen microbial communities from tropical cattle in Woodstock, Queensland, Australia - Gonzalo_04 | ecosystem: Host-associated > Mammals > Digestive system > Stomach > Rumen ...
ATGTTGATCCTGTTGGATAGATTGCTTTCGGAAAGTGTTTCGGCCATGCTTGTAATATCCCTGATCGGTGCAAGCACGCGCTTATTGAGTCTTTTTTCATGCCGGAAGAAATAGATCATCCGGATCACATCACACAGCAGGGCACCGAGAATCAGATAGCTCCAGAATACCAGAATCTCCTTCAGTCGCAGTGTAATCAACCATTCTTCCCCGTTCTTGGTCGAATAATAAAACCGAAACAGTTTTTCAGGGATTATTTTCTGAAACATAATCGACAGTTGCTGTCCAATACGCGGAAACCACTTTGTTTCCGGAACAGTTTCAGTCCTCTCTGCTGTCAGGTAACCGCTTGCCTTCTCTGTTTCTCCCTCTGCCCAGGTTTCTTTTTGCAGCTCTTCTAATGTTCTGGAAATAGGAACTGCTGCTGCAAAACAAAATACAATCGTCAGGACCAGACAAATCGGCAAAAAGCTTCGCAGCAGTTGAATGCAGTAATGCAGCGCAATCCGGAATGTCAGCGAAAGTCTTATCCGGCTCAGTCCGCCGTGAATGCTGCCGCTCATTCGGTTCGCGATTACAAGGTCCCGGGTATCAGGTTTTGCCTGCTTCTGATGTTCTTTATTCTTCGTTTTCTTCATAATTAAACAGATATCCGACTGATCTGATCGTATGGATTGTCTTAATGTGGTACTGGTCGTCGATCTTGTGCCTTAAATAGCGGATATATACATCTACAATATTGGAATCGCCGATATAATCATAGCCCCATACTTCATTCATTAGCTGGTCACGCGTAACCGCCTTTCCCTGATGTTCCATCAGATACTTCAGCGTATCGAATTCCTTCCGGGTCAGGGCTACCGCTTCTCCTTTAACGTGGACCTGCCAGGACGCCGTATCGACCGTGATGCATCCTGCCTGCAGGCACTGTTCATTCGAGGGAGCGGGAGACTGGTCCCGCGCACGGCTCTTTTTCAACGCAACCCGGATTCTTGCCAGCAGTTCTTCAATGGCAAATGGCTTGGTCACATAATCGTCCGCACCCATGTCCAGACCCATCACCTTGTCGCTGACATCATCCTTTGCTGTCAGCATAATGATCGGTACATCGCTGGTATGGCGAAGCCGGCGGCATACTTCTATCCCGCTTAGCTCCGGTAACATTAGGTCAAGAATCAGCAAGTCCGGATCTTCATTCATGGCCGTATCCAGCCCGCTCCGTCCGTCAAAGGCCGTCAGCACGTCGTACCCTTCATGCTTCAATTCCAGTTCCAGAAAACGTGCGATTTTCTTTTCATCCTCAACGATCAGTATTGTGGCCATAATGAAAGCTCCTTTTTTGTCCTGAATAAATACGCAAAGGCAGGAGATGCGGATGCATCTCCCGCTTCTGATCATCCAACCGTTACGGAAGAAAACCCATTTTGATCATCGGTAATCTCAATTTTCCCTTCGTTGGTTTCAGCCTGAACGGGAATCTGGATTGTCGGTACCTCGGAAGCTGCTGCCGAGTAGGCGCTGTGAAAAGTTGTTGCAGCCGGGTTGGATTCAAAAAACGAATCCATGGTGTCCTCCATTTCTTTCGTTTGTTTTCTCAGGGCGGCAGCAGGATCTTCTTCGGATTTCTCAGCGGACTTTTCCATCGTCTTTGCCTTGGTATCCGTCATAGCGGATTTCACGGTTTCCTTTGCTTTGCCAAAGGTTTCGGTCACAACATTCCCTCTCTTATCATCCGTAAATGTCTGCACAGCGTTCGATACTGAATTCTTTGCATTCTGGGCAGCATTTCTGACCATTTTTTCCAGGCTCTCCGAGGCAAAATCCTCATCCTGCTTGGTGAAGGAGAATTGATATCCCAGAACCAGGGAGAGAATAAAACCGAAGATTGTCATATGCGGCGCCAGGATCAGGCACAATGCTCCGAACAGCACTGAGAAATTTAACACCGGTGTCTTTCCCTTGGAAACCTTGACCCTGCTCAGATACAGTTTTTGTAGAATGTTCAGGGCTTTCTGTTTGGTCTCGTTCCGCTTGTCTGTATCATGTCCGGTATATACTCTGCTTGTGTTTTCCATTCTGGGTTCCTCCTTCAGCCTTCCGTTTTTCTCCAGATCGATCAATGCACGGGCCAGATTACCGTCGTGATAATCCAGAAGGGCAACTGCTTCCTGATAAGTAATGCCGCTTTTCTTCCGCAGCATTTCGATATCTTCGATCGTGTAGCTTGCCATTACTCCGTTTCTCCTTTCCTGCCGGTTCACCCGACACGTGCATCTTAGCATATCATAATACGTTTGTTCTGAAAAACAGGCAAAGACTTCATGAGAATCAGATTAAAATTTTTTGGAAAAAGATATTTGCCGTTCATGGTTTCATGCGGCCTTCTGTATTTTATCATATTTCTCTTCATATGAAAATTTTTCCATCGATTATCAATCGGCAAAGCAGCATATTATAACGCTGTCAAAAGAATCTTAATCTTTACAGAAAAAAGCCCATGTGGTACGATGATTTAAGAAATTCTTCATACTATATACGGGAGGATCACATGTCATGAGTAAAGATCAGATTATCAGCGGAAGCACTATTCTCGGTATTGAATTCGGGTCCACACGGATTAAAAGCATTCTGATCGATAAGGATCATAATGTGATTGCCTCCGGAAGTCATGAGTGGGAAAACGATTATGTCGACGGGATTTGGACTTACAGCGAAGAAGCTATTATGAACGGTCTGAAGTCCAGCTACGCCGACCTGAAAAAGAATGTTTTTGACCGCTATCAGGTCCCGCTGAAAAAGTTGGCTGGTTTGGGTATCAGCGCTATGATGCATGGTTATCTTCCTTTCGATCAGGAAATGAATCTCCTCGTTCCCTTCCGCACCTGGCGGAATACCATTACCGGTGAGGCTGCTGAAAAGCTGACTGACCTGTTCTCCTTCAACATGCCTCAGCGATGGAGTCTGAGCCATCTGTACCAGGCTATCCTGAATAATGAAGCACATGTTAAGGATATCTCCTTCCTGACCACGCTCGCCGGCTGGATTCATTTCCTACTGACTGGAAAAAAGGTCCTTGGCGTCGGAGATGCTTCCGGCATGATGCCCATTGACTCTGATACCTGCGATTATGATGCCGGCATGGTTGCCGCCTTTGACAAGCTGATCGCCGGAAAATATCCGTGGACACTGAAAGCCATTTTACCGCAGGTGCTCTGTGCTGGCCAGAATGCCGGTACGTTGACGGCTGAAGGCGCGAAACTGCTTGATCCGGACGGCGATCTCGAACCCGGTTGCCCTCTTTGTCCGCCTGAAGGCGATGCCGGGACCGGCATGGCAGCCACCAACAGCGTTCGGGAGCGGACCGGAAACGTTAGTGCCGGAACTTCCATCTTTAGCATGATTGTCCTGGAGAAACCTATGAGCAAGGTTTATCCTGAGATTGATATCGTTACAACCCCTGCCGGCAAGCAGGTCGGGATGGTACATTGTAACAGTTGCACCAGTGATATTAACGCCTGGGTCACCTTGTTCCGGGAATTCGCAGATTTGATGGGCTGCACCACTGAAGCCGGCGATGTCTTCACCAAGCTGTTCCTCAAGTCCAGGGAAGCAGAAAAAGATTGCGGCGGTCTGGTCAGCTTCAACTACCTTGCCGGCGAACCTGTCACCGGACTTTCCGAAGGCCGTCCCATGTTTATCCGTCTGCCGGATGCCAGGATGAACCTCGCCAATTTTATGAGGGCGCAGATCTACGCCAGCATGGAGACGCTCAAATACGGTATGGAAATCATGAACCGCGAACATGTGGCAATCGACTGCGTATACGGTCATGGCGGCCTGTTCAAAACTGAAGGGGTCGCCCAGAATGATCTGGCTGCCGCAATTCACGCGCCGGTTACTGTCATGGAAACTGCAGGTGAAGGCGGTGCCTGGGGCATTGCACTCCTGGCAGATTACTTGGTATACCATGCTGAAGGTGAAACTCTGGAAGATTATCTGCAGAACCACGTTTTCAACGGCATGAAGCAGATCACGGTTTCTCCTGATCCGGAAGATGAAAAAGGCTTTGACCGTTATATGGAGCGTTTTGTTTCCTGCCTGCCGGCCCAAAAGGCCGCTGCTTCCGAATTCAAGGATTGAGGTGTTTCTTTGATTTCTGTTAGGGATTTTGAAACTGAGCTTAAACTGACCACACTGGTACCGCCCTCCAAAGCGGAATGGGATATCAGGACGCCGGACCTCAATCGGCCCGGAATGCAGTTCTGCGGTTTTTATGAGTTTTTCCCCTTTGAGCGCCCTCAGGTTATTGGAAAAGCCGAAATGGCATATCTGGAAGAACAGACCGAATCCTCCAGAAAAGAAATCCTCGAGCGCTACTTCAGTCATCCTATCCCTTGCCTCATTATATGCAGGGGGTTAATCCCGCCTCCTGACGTGCTCACCGTTGCTGAATTCCACCATGTGCCCGTTTATTCCTCTCCGCTTGTAACCAGCAAGTTTGTTGCGTTGGCAATTCACTACTTGAATCGTTCCCTTGCCCCGCATATGACCCGCCACGGTGTGTTGCTGGATGTGTACGGTGTTGGCGTGTTCCTATCCGGCAAAAGCGGAGTCGGCAAAAGCGAAGCAGCTCTGGAACTTGTTAAGCGCGGTCACCAGTTGGTTGCCGATGATGTGGTTGATATTTGTCGAATCTCGGACGACCGTCTGATCGGCACCTGTCCCGAGAAAGTGCGCTATCTTATGGAAATCCGCGGTATCGGCGTTATCGATATCAAAGCAATGTACGGAATCGGTGCTGTCGCCTTTTCAAAATCAATTGATCTGATTATCGAGCTCGAAACCTGGGATGAGAATAAGGCTTATGACCGGATCGGCCTTCAGGATGACGAAATCGAAATCATGGGGGTTCGCGTTCCCCATCAGACGATGCCTATTAAGCCCGGCAGAAATCTTGCTATCATTGTGGAAGTTGCCGCGCGTAATTTCAGCCTGAAGCGTGCGGGCTACAACGCAGCCCGCGAACTGACCGCGCTTCTTCAGGATGATTCAAATGTCTAATGTATGTTTCAGAGGAGGTCTTGGTATGAGAATCGGTATTGATGTCGGTGGTACTGGTATCCAGGTAGGGCTTGTCAATAAAGATCTGCAGATTATTTCAGAGGCTTCTATTCCGACAAGAACGGATATCCCTTTCGAAGATCAGGTCAGGGAAATTGCTTCCTGCGTTTTGTCCGTGATCCCTTCCGCCGGTCTCAGTCCGGATGAAATCGAATCCGTCGGTGTTGGCATTCCCGGAATTGCTTCCGCTTCGGGCGAGATTATTAAATGCACCAATATGGGGTGGCATCATGTGCCTTTTGCCGAGGTTTTCAGACGCATATATAATAAACCCGTCTTTGTGGATAACGATGCCAATGTTGCAGCGCTTGCCGAAAGTGTTGCTGGTGTTAGTGCCGGAACTTCCTCCAGCGTTTTTATTACCATCGGCACAGGCATCGGCAGCGGGATCATTATTGATGGAAGGATCTGGAAAGGCGCTCACGGTATCGGTGGAGAATTGGGCCATGTAATCTTTGATTTGGATGGCGTTCCATGCTCCTGCGGCAATCATGGATGTCTCGAACGTTATTGCTCCGCCACGGCCATCATTCGTATGGGACGTGAAGCTGCCAAACAGCATCCTGATACCCTTATGATGAAACTGGCGGAAAACAACCCTTCCAATATCACTGCCAAAATTGTCTTCGATGCTGCTCGTCAGGAAGATCCGGTCGGCGTGGAAGTATATCACCGCTTTATCGGTTATCTTGCCCAGGCAGTCGCCAGTGTGGTAAACCTGATTGATCCGGAAGTGATTGTCCTCGGCGGCGGGGTCAGCAAAGCTGGCACCTTCCTGCTGCGCCCCCTGATCCGGGAATTCCCCCGGTATGTCCTCTTTGATGATCAGCCTCTTCCGGAAATCAAGCTGGCTGTTCTCGGATCCGAAGCCGGTATTATCGGTGCTGCTATGCTGTCCTGACTTCCTGACAGTAAAATATAATAAGCTCTTTGATTTGAAAGGAAAACCTCAGCAATGTCCGATTTCTCATTCAGCCGCCGGCGTGACGGAACATATCGCCTCGAGTCCTACGAAGGTTCCGATAATACGGTTGTCATCCCTTCTTCCTTTGATAACAAGCCTGTCACTTCCATTGCAGACAATGCCTTTTCCTGGTCCTTTGTCAGGAAAGTAGTCATCCCGGATTCAGTGACCCAGATCGGTGAAGCCGCTTTTTCCTGGTGTGAGTCTCTGGTCAGTGTTGATATTCCGGAAACAGTCAAATTGATCGGCGAGTGGGCTTTTATCGGCTGTTCTTCCCTCAAATCCATCCATTTACCGGAGGGATTGAAGAAAATCAATTATTCCACTTTTCAGTCCTGCTCTTCCCTGATCTCAATCGAATTACCCGACTCGGTCAAAGCGATTGGGCCGGAAGCCTTTTCTGAATGCAGAAGTCTGGTCAAAGTAAAACTGTCTGAATCCCTTGCATCTATTGGCGATAATGCCTTTGCCTCCTGTGACGCACTCACGGAGATCAATTTCCCTCCTCTGCTGTCAGAGCTTGGCAGTGATGTCTTTTCCGGCTGCACTGCTCTTTCTGCCTTTATCATTCCTGATGATCACCCTGTTTTCTGTTCAAAGGATGGCGTCCTTTTCAACAAAAAAGAAAAAAAGCTGGTATATTACCCTTTCAGTAAAAAAGAAAAGCGTTATGATATTCCGGACGGTGTTCAGTTTATTGCTGAGGAAGCCTTCGCGAACCGTAATCATCTCGAAGAAATCATCATCCCTGAATCAGTTACTCAGATCGAACCTAAAGCCTTTTATGGCTGCAGAGGGCTCAAGTCCATTGTAATTCCTTCTACAGTAAAGCGTGTCGGAAGCAGCGCTTTCCACAGCTGTTCATCCCTCAGGGAAGTAACTCTCTCGGAAAGCCTGATTGCAATCGAATACTCTGTTTTCTACGCATGCAGCAGTCTGGAATTCATTCAGCTTCCGGATAATATCCGAATTATCTCTCCCTGTGCTTTCAGCGGCTGCAGTTCACTTAACTCCATCATCTTCCCTGACGGGCTGATCGATATCGGAGAATCCGCTTTTGAAGGCTGCAGATCTCTGGAGAGCATTACCCTTCCGGATAATTTTGAAACACTTGGAGCGCACGTTTTCGGTTCCTGTACCATGCTGGATTCTGTAATCCTTTCCGGAAAAATCCGTGTCATTCCGCCCCAGGCGTTTGCCCGTTGTGAAAGTCTCAACCATGTAAAACTTCCTGAAGGGCTGGAGGAAATTAAAAGCGAAGCCTTTGACAGTTGCGAAAATCTGCTCACGCTCCAGATTCCCGAAAGTGTTAACGATATCGAACCGGATGCTTTTATTAATTGCCGTCACCTGATGCTCTTTGTTTATCCCGACTCTTACGCTGAAAACTACGCTCGAGACAGAGATATTCTTTACTCGGAAATCTGATTTTGCTACTGAAAGACATAGAAAAAAGAGCTGTCATTCCGGCAATGTCATTCAGATAAGGATGATGGAAAGAGAACTGGAACTGAAATAGGTTCCGGTCTCTTTTTTTGTTAAGAAAATCGCAGAAAAAGGTTGACAGAACGGGCAAAATGTGCGGCCGCTTTCGCTACTGAATTAAAGAAGTCGGTAGCGAAAGCGGCCCTTGAAAGCAGGTATGAACCTGATTTCAAGGAGGGCACAGGATGAACTATTCCACATTTATCAAGGAAAAACTTGTATCCCTTATCAACGAGATGGATCAATATCACTGGTTATTTACTCGCAATGCAGAAAAAGATTTCAGCCGCATCAAGAAATGGTCATTTAGCGAGATCATGAGATTTATCATCTCCATGGAAGGAAAGTCACTAAAGGATGAACTTCTGGAGCATTTCAACTTCAGTGTGGATACTCCAACGAATTCATCCTTCAACCAAAGGCGTGCACAAATATTGCCTGAAGCCTTTGAATTTCTGTTTCGGGAGTTTACTGCTGTTGCATCTGGAGAAAAACTATTCCGTGGATATCGCTTGCTGGCCTGTGACGGATCAGATCTGTGTATTGCACACAATCCGCAGGATGAAACAACATATTTTCAATCCACACCAGACTCAAAAGGCTTTAATCAAATGCATCTGAATGCTTTGTATGATTTGCTGTCCAGGACATATGTGGATGCCATTATTCAGCCTGCGCGTCAGGAAAATGAAAAAAGAGCATTATGTGATATGATCGACAGATATCAAGGAAATTCCAAGGCCATTTTCATAGCAGACAGAGGATTTGAAAGCTATAATATTTTTGCTCATGTTATTGAAAAAGAATCCTTTTTTCTGGTGCGCGTCAAAGATCTTGAAAGCACTGGCATACTTTCATCAGAACAAATGCGTGCTAAACTTCCAATCAATCGGGAATCCTTTGACGAAACCGTAACAATCATTCTAACCAGAAAGCAAACCAAAGATGTGAAGTCCAACCCTGAAAAATACAGATTCCTTCCTGTAAATTCCACATTTGATTTCCTTGATCTGTATTCCCGGCAGTTCTATGAAATAAAGTTGAGAACTCTTCGATTTCCTATCTCAGAAAATGCTTATGAATTCATTGTCACAAATCTTCCACCAGAAGAATTCTCATTGGATGACATCAGAGAACTGTATCATATGCGTTGGGGAATTGAAACCTCTTTCAGAGAGTTGAAATACGCGATCGGTTTGACGCATTTCCATTCAAAAAAATATGACTATATCATACAGGAAATATGGGCTCGCCTTATTCTGTATAATTTCTGTGAGGCAATTACGATCCGAACTGTAAACCCTGAAAGCAACCGGCCACGAAAGCACCTCTATCAGTTGAACTATACCCGCGCTATCCACATCTGCCGTTTCTTCCTTTCCATACGAAAAGGAGCCCCTCCTGATGTGGAATCCCTCATCAGCCGGGAGCTCCTCCCTGTCAGACCTGGAAGATCCGACCCTCGCAAAGTCAAATTCCAGTCGGCAGTAAGCTTCCTCTACAGAGTAGCCTAACAATTGTATTATACACTTTTCTGAAGCAGATGGAACCATCTGTCTGTTTCGCATACCTGTTTGTAGAAATCTCTCTGCTCAGAAGAAAACTGACCACCTTTCTCTGGCGGTCAGTTTTCTTTGCCCCTTTGTTAATGTCTTTATCTAAATGACATTGCTCAGAAGAGGCGCTCATGCTTATAGCTTTGTAAGTTTAACTTCCGATATTCTCGGCTATCATCCTACTGGCTCAATTAAACGATAGCCACAGATACTACCGTCATGTGCATAGATAGCGACATCACAGAACGTGAACGGCAGGTTTGATTCCGCATTATCATAGCATTCGAGAATGATTCGCCAGACAGGATTCCCGGAATAATTCCCTGTTTCAAAAGAAATAAGCGGATAATAATGCACAAGATCTTCAGGAGTGGAGAGTTTCTGATCAATCAGGAATTTCAGCAGGATCTTCCATGCTTCGTCTTTGCTGATCGACTGATCGTCCGGGATGCCGACAGCCCAATAATATAATCCTATATCCTCATATTCGATATCATCTGTTGGCTCCATAGGAGTTCCGTCAGGACTGATTGACAGAAATTGTTCATATGCATATTCCGTATCATTCTCTCGGTCTGCTCCCAATCGGATATTTGTTCCTTCGGACTTCTCTTTGGCCTTTTCGATGATTCCGGAAATATGCGTTTCTTCTTCCAAGGTGAATTCTACAACATATTCGCCAGGTTTCCAGTACATCTTCCAGAATGTGTCGGCATGTGAAATACTGACAGAAGCCAACAAAACTATGAAGAGAACACAAGGTAATAATCCCTTTTTCAAAGATATCAACCTCCCAATGCAAGCTTAAATTCTCTTACCGGTTTTCTTGCCATGGACTGCATAATAGATCCGGGCCAGTCTAATACCAACGTTCCGCGCGATAATCAATCATTTCCTGATGAATGCGCAGTTCATCGAGCGACGGGTTCGTTATACGATCCTGAGGATCTATTTCAAGCTCTTCATCATTGATTAATATGATTACCCATGCGTGTTCGTTCCCGTTTGCTTTTCCGACCACATATTTAGCCGGAACGCCAACGCTTCGTAACATAGCCACCATGAGTCCTGAGACGTCTTTGCAGGCACCTTTGTTTGTTTCAAATACTTTATCTATCTCCGGAAGTTTACTTCTGATACCAGATTCTGTAAAGCTTATCCTTTCCACCAGCAATGTCTGTTGTTGACCGTTTTCAGCAATCCAGGTTTCAGTTTTATCGTCATCGACAGAAATATAATGGTAAATCTTTTTGACTTTCTCTTCAGGATCGGTAAGACCTTCACATAGTTCCTGGGCGAAAACCACTGCGGGGGTCTCTGCAGTATAGTTGATATACTGGTTCGGATACAGAAAGCAGCGGGTTGGATCCGGCATATCAACCTGGATGGCAGTGGAGTTCAGCTTTTTGTAATTTTGCCCTTTCACCTGTTCAAAGAGCGAAAAGATATATTTACCGTTCCCATACTGTAATGGAAAAACTTCATAGATTCCATTACTGTTTAGGTCATATTGCAGTTCAATGCCATCATGAGTGACAAGAAGCTTTAGCTTTTTTCCGGATGGTTTTGCTTTTACCATCACATATCCTTCGGAACTGTTTGAGAAGTCAATCACAAGCCGCCCGCTCGTTTTCTTTTGCTTTCCTTCCTTCGGCATCAGCGGTTCTGCAAAGCAGGCGTTGAAAAAAACGGAAAGTACGATGAGATGCAACAGAAACACCAAAAACTTGTTTGTTTTCACTTTGCTTTTCGTCCCCATTGTTATTGAACTATTTCCACTCCTTTTTCTGAATGATACGGAGGTAGTTACGTTTCAATTCATACTGTTTCCCGAAAAACAATTCCTCAGAGTGTGAATAACGGTTGTCTTCAATTTTGAGCCGGATTAGTTCCATCGAGCAGATAAGATCGGCAACCTGAAACAGTTTATAGTCCTTTGGTAAAACCTTCCGGAATTGTGAATTGGGGATCAATGCGCTGAATACGGATGCAAGGATCCTGCTGACCTCGATTTGCCCATTGTCATAGTAAATCTTAACAGCATCACAGGACAGGAAGTATTCGAGGTTATCCCTTATAAACTGTGACATTTTTCTGGAAAGCTGGGAAGTAGCCTGGATGACATCATCCGCATGTTTCTTTTCGATACTGATACATTTATACCGGATGTCAACCTGGCGAAAGAATGCAACCAGTTTGTTGAAAATCCGGCGTCTTTCCGTTATGGGCATGAACTCATAGGTTTCTTCTCTTCGGACAATTGGCCCGGTATGGATGCACAGATCATTCAAATCCATGTATGATAATTCCTGATCCAGTTTTTGAACCGCATCCGTAATGGCCTGGCTTTGGTCATGAAACACCATAGTAATGATGTAATAGGGGGCTTGATCATCATATTCACCGAAGTCCCCGGATTCATCGATAAAAACACTCAGCTCTTTCATGACTAAATCCTCCG
>Ga0265301_10006142_pt1 | contig 11585 bp, 16 predicted proteins | sample AusTroGonzalo_MG_2_FD_193488 | JGI IMG/M metagenome (GOLD analysis project Ga0265301, IMG submission 193488) | Bovine rumen microbial communities from tropical cattle in Woodstock, Queensland, Australia - Gonzalo_04 | ecosystem: Host-associated > Mammals > Digestive system > Stomach > Rumen ...
TATATCAATCGTTACTCTGAATGATATAAATTATCCAGAGTAACTTACATTTGTTTAATACATCACAATTGACGCACAACCAATTGTGATGTATTGATATATCACACAGTCTGACAGGAATCATGGCAAAGTTTTTTGGATTACGTTGATGCATCTTCCGTGATTCTGGTTTAATATATTACGGCTCATATTTGGTAGGGGGCCTTTATGTGATGTAGAGGGTTTTACTAGCTTCACCATTCTACAACGGAGTGTGACGAGCTCCGTGGGCGGCGCATAAAGGAAGTATCAAATCATCTGTGCATGTAATCCGAAGTCATTTGAAAAAGAGCGGTTGAAATGTTTTTCAAGACTGTGTGACAGCTACTCCAATCGAACTAATACAAATCACATATCCCCCCGATGCCGGGGGGATATAATTTGTATTTATGTTCAAACAATATTTTTAGAAAGGATTTGATATTAATGAAAGAAAATATCAAAAGAATCTTCGAGCTTCTTGCAATGCTCGATGAGTATGTAATTGAAACAACACCTGAAGAATTAGAAATGGAATTCTACGATACTTACTATCACACCGACCTTAAACGAGTACCAAATGAAATTCAGAGTGAACTTGATGAACTGTGCTGCTCAACATTCATCACTGGTTCAAGCAGTTGTCCGATCCCAAACAGAGAAGCTATTGGAGCGTTTGTATCTGAAGACAAGAGATTCTCAATCTCAAGAGGAGATGGAGATTCTTATGGATGGCTCACTGGCTGTATCTACAAGTGGGATGAACAGGGAAGAAAAGTCCACTACTTCACTTGGGGGTGAGAATATGGATGTTGAAGACATTAAGTGGTCACCTGAAGAACAGGAAATTCTTGATGAACTTAACAGAAATCTTTATAACAAACTTGTTGAAGTTCAGAAGGCTGAACAGGAAAAGAATAAGACATTATCAAGAGACGATTCGGTCTCGTAACATACTGAAAATCTTGTGTATGTTTGATTTTATCTGTTTAACGCATGGGGCCCAGACCCCATGCAAATCTTTTTTAATGAGAAAGGAAAATGTAAAATGAACAAGCGAATCAAAAAGAAGAGAAGAAACTTAGACATCAACTGTGTATGTCAGGGAATCAAAGACATGATGACCGTCAAGGATCATTCAGTGTTATTACTGACAATTGATCCAAAGATGACTCTGAACAATTACAGAAGAAACATCTATAATCTTGAACAGATCATCGATACACTTAAGAAAGAGCACGGTATAACAACCGTCGCAACCATGGGTGATCTTTTCAAGTTCTCAGAAATGAATGAAGAATTATGGAAGAAGCTTCATCAGGAATATGCTAAACGTGAACTCGAGAAGTTTAAGAAAGATAATTGTATTGTTGAATGTGATACACCTGAAATCAAGAATTCACAGTTAGTGGAGAATGAAGATGCAGCTGATTAAGTATCGTGTCTACGATGAGAAAGACAAATCTCATGTAGACTTCAACAAACGAGATACCGCTTTAGAATATCTCATGGGTGAACTGGTTAAAGAGTTCTCACCAGATGAAGCTTATGAGATATATGAAACTGTCAGACGTTTCAATACGAATGGCAGATTCTCAGTATCCGAAATAGACGTATCATAATGGAGGTAATTAAAATGGATAGAGACGAATGTTACAAATTCAAATACTTTGACCTGAGTTTGGTAAATAGCAAGTATGTTAAGGATGATAAACTTAATCATGTTGAACCTGTCAATTTTATTAATAAGAAACAAATCATTGGTTTCGCAATCAATGAAATGATTAGAACATTAAATTCAAATGAAGGTGGAGTTCTTTCAATATCTCATCCACAGGGAGACAGATTACCAGTAGATATTGAGAAACTTCCTAAAGATTCAATATTCTACATTGCCGTGTTAACTTTAACAGATGGAAAATCTTTCCGTATCAGAGATAATAATATCGATACACTTCTGATGAAGCTGCAGGATTACGATATCTTTGTGCATCGTACTGGAGACAGTATGCACCCAAGTGAGTCTGAGAAATTCTGCAAGAAATGTAAGGTGCTCGATTACTGTAATGAGAACGATATCAGACCATCTAAATGCAGAAAGTGTCTGTTGTGTTTCGAAGCATGTAATTTCATTCAGAAAGAGGAGGAAGAAAATGCCGATAACATGTCCAATGTTATTTCCTAAGATTCTCACAGGTAGGGAAATACATGAAGCTTTAGAGGCTGATTTCGTAAGAGAACGTCTCAACAAGAACCGACTCTTCAGCAAGTTGGAAGATCCACGTTACGTTCCAAACCCATGCAATATCGTAGATGTGATTGTGGATTTAACCCGACCACATGTATTAATAAAAGACATATTCGTTAATACTGATGGGGTGTTCTGTGAGATTACAGCATCAGATCCATACAAAGAATTTCTGAAATTGCTCACGCATGAAATGAATAATAAAATGTTATATGTTGCCCCTTTCATAAAGCGATTTCCACAGGAAAATGAAATTATAACATTCACGACTTATTATGGGGCACGCCCAGCTCAGAGCTCCATAGAAAGAGCCAAAGAACATGGAAGAGATTTAATAGAATATCTTTCATTAAATAAGAAAGATTTCTATTCAATGAAGTTATACAGTTATAGAGAGGACGATTAAAATGGCAAACTATATTTACGAATTCGACAAAGAGTTTCTTAAGAAGAGACTTGATAAGTTCATCAACCACATGACAGATTCAGGTGTTAAGTTCGACTTAGATGGTGATGTATGTCACGTTGGCATAGGTGAAAAAGTAGCGGTTTTACGTTTCGATTTCAAGAAAATCTTTAATGAAATCGAGAAGATGGAAGACCACGAAGCAGTAACTCTGGACATTAATAATGTTAACGAGCTTAAATGGTTAATCGTTTATGGTGATCTTGAAGTACGTCTGAGTGAACGCATTAAGTATCTCGAAGATCAGCTTAAATCTGTTACTACGGATGATGTTAATGCAGAAGAACCAAAGCCGGATAAAGACGACATAACCATCAGACGCATAAAGAGATTCGGTGGATTAATGCCTGTAGACGATGTTGAAAAGGAACAGATCTTCACATATAACGAAGATGATGGTCTCCGTATTCAGGCAGGTCCAAAAGGCTGGTCAATTATCTATGATGATGGATCATCTGAATGGGCCGACAATAAATCAACCACAAACAAAAACTTTGCGTTAGCTATGGATGTAGCAACTGAACATGTTGGACCAATCATACCATGTGAGAAACCACGTGCGGTTGAAGTATGTAACGATCCTGATCTTACTCCAACTGATTTAAACATGTACGCATTCTGGCTTAATAAAACTCCAGGAATGGTGTTCGGTTACTTCAAGTGGTTAACCAATATGCTGATTGATCTGATGCATACAACCACAGAATTCTCCGAAGATAGTGTATGGTACACATACAACGGTGGATTGTTCTTCTCAGTATATATCAATAAAGAAGTATTCAAAAGAGAAGACATCCAGATGGAAGAATACATGATGAAGATACTTTCAAAGGAAAAGATCAGAAACAATCCTGTTGTTCAGGATTATGTATTCAATGTAATTCTTAATAAGCCAGATGATAAGTATGGGTATGGGTATACATACATTAAGAAACTGAGATACGTTTCAATTAATGAACGTGAGAATGATTACGAGATATTCTTCCAGGGTGAGTGGGCTTATCAGGAAATGTCGTTAAGTTGGGCTCTTGAAGAATCCCTTAAGAAGGACATGAAGGAGAACAACACAGTCAACACACGTATCATTCCGCAGAATACATCAGAAGTTGTTCACACAAAGGGAGCTGCATTCATACTTGCAGATTCTGTTAAGAGCGATGAATCAAAAATGTATCAGTTCAATAATGCTTTATCAGAAGCAAATATAGATAATACGATTGGAGAAGATTAACATGAACTGGGATAAAGAAGAAATGTTTAAAATCACTCATATGGATGAAACATTTGAACAGATTGTAGATGAAAACTACAGAAGAGCTTTTAAGGAACTCACAGGAATCATCAACACAGATTTCAGATACGATGATGAAAAGAACCCTTACTCAACACTTGAAAAAGCGTTCATGGTCAAGATCGCTTACAAGCTTGAGGCCATCCTTTGGGTACTCGTTGTAGCTGGAAACAAAGCATATGAAGACGTAAATAATCGACCATCAATTGAATATGAAAGATGGTTCCAGGTCGCTTATATCTTCCAGCTTACAGAAGTATCTATCACACTTGGTCAGATGGGTGGAGCTGAAACTGCCGAAGGTGAACCTAATGAAGTTATCATCGAAAGATTGGAAAGAATGAATAAAGAGTTTGCGTTGACGAGAATGTCAAACCATCTCTTTAACATGGTTGATTTTGCTGATGGATTTAAGAAGATCACAGATCCTGAATATATGGAAAAAGCAAAAGAAAGTATGGAACGTGTAAACAATATGTTCTCTTATCCAGCTTTCATCGATGTTACAAAGGTTAAAGAGTTCTTTAATGAGGTCAACGAACAGCTTTTAATTGATCCAAAATATATCAAGGAAGTAAATCTTTCAAATGAAATCTGTAAACTAGAATACAAACTTGCGTATACAGAAGAAGAGGCTACAGATCCATTATGGGTTGATGCAAGAATAGCAGACTTCGTTGATTTGTATGTTTTCGTGGATTCATTTGCTGTTTTCGCTAAGAACGATTTTGATCTCGATGGTAAGCTTAATGTATTATCATTGATCAATTCTTTACTGATGTTCCTTCAGTCGTATGTATATTTGATTATCAGAGATAATGTTAAATATGATTGCAAGCTTATCCATACTCGAGTTCTGGAAAGATTTGCTGAACTCAGACATGATCTTGGTATCGAAGTCGATAAAGGCGGCAACTATATCGGCGGAGACGATACAAACGCTCTGAAAAAATAAATACTCTGGTTCCCACCCTACATGGGTGGGGATCATTTAATGAAAGGATGATTTTTAAAATGATCGACACAATAAAAAAAGAAGAGTTAGAAATCAAACAGGAAGACCTTCTCAAAAATATGAAGATGATTCGTAATAGTGCAGTTAACATACTCGATTCAAAATTCCTTAAGGGACTTGCACCGGAACCACATAATGGAGTAATCACTGTATATGGAGAACAGTTCCCGGTATACATCTCAGCTAATATAATTTCAGCAAAAGGTTTACCAGAGATTACTGATGATATATTAGTTAAGGAAAACTACCTCACACTCCTCACCAATGATGATATCAGGTGGTATGCTCTTGTTGAATATCTCGGTCATCAGGCAGATCTTCTCCAGGAAGATAACATCAAGTATAGTGATGATCTTGTTAATGCAAACGAGGAGATTGACAATCTTAACCTCAAGCTCGCTGAAGAAATCAAAGTGCGACAGGGGTATGAAGAAGCAATGAATCAGCTCAGAGAAGAGAACCATATTCTCAGAGAAAAATATGATAAGTTGAAAAGATCAATTAATTCAGCATATGGAGATCATGATGATATGACAATCACTGAGGAAGCTATGGCTGAACTTACTCTCAAGAACAAGGATCTGGAAACAGAAATCGAAAAGCTCAAGCATGAGAATGATGACTTTGCTAGTGTGGCAGAAGCTCACCTCGAGACGACTGCAAAGTTTGCAGAGTACAAAGATAGACAGAAGCGACTCTACAAACACTTCAAGAATCTTGTTGAGATGATTGAAGATCTCATGGAGCTTGGATAAAAAATAAAATATTATATCCTCCCCCAATGGGGGAGGTATCATTTAATGAAAGGAATGATTGAAATGTCTGAAAAGAAAAAATCAGATATAAAAAGGATACTTAATCTCTTTACTGATAAGGATACTAAACATCTTGTTGGTGGATACGGTACAACCGGCCACAGCAAGTATGAGATTCTGTTAGAAGAGGTAAGTTATAAGACTAATAATCTTATTGTCATTGGCATATATGAAAATCGCGTAATGGCTAAAGTTGATAACAACAGTAGCAGAAGACAGATGATCATGAATGCCACGAGAATGGAATTCTACTTTGACAGACCCGAAGGTGAGGATGAGTCACCATACGATGGAACGTTAACAAAAGTAAAGATCAAAACAACAACAGGTTGGGATGAAGACTTCAGGAGCACTGTCAGAGCTACACCATTACTGCATGATTTATTCGGTATTGTATGGGAAGCTGAAAATATCAAAATCTCCTTTAAACATAAACCATTAGAAAAGCTGATAGGTAACTATTATGTTGCTTGTAATAACATGGCTATGTATGGTAAAAGAATAATAAAGGACTATGATACAATATAAAATATATCCCTCCCCAATGGGGAGGGATCATTTCTCACAAATAAGTCTTTCTCATATTTTGATATAACCATGGTCGTACGAAACTTCTTGTTGTTACCGAATGCGCCTTCGATAAACAACCGCGAATTGTTTCATGATTGTCTTCGCGATGTTGAAAGCCATCTTGCGTACGTCAGATGTCAGACTACGACCATGTTATATCCTATCACATATTCTGATGACGTCACATCAGAAAAGGAAGCATCACTTCTCCAGCCGATACAGTCTTTAAACTGTATAAGCCTGATGCTTTCTATGACGTGTGATACTTGGAACTCGTCCATCGACCAACGAGTCTTTGTACTGGTAGATTACGGGTGTTCACTTCCGTTCTCGTTTCTGGTTTTAATGAAGATTTTTGGTCTATTTCTTCGGTACTTCAACTACCAACCTTACCGAATTATTTTAATAGTTATTGAAGTACTTGGATATATAATAAAGGAGGAAGAATAAAATGCCATATAAAGATCCAGAAAAGAGAAAAGAACATTATCTGAAAAACAAAGATAGGATAAAAGAATACTATAAAGAATACTATGAAAAAAATAAGGAAAGGTTGAAAGAACAAAGGAAAGAATACTATGAAAAAAATAAAGAAAAGATAAAAGAACACTATGGAAAAAATAAGGAAAAGAAAAGAGAACGAGACAGAAAATACAAAAAAGAGAATAAAAGCAAAATAAAAGAATATAACAAAGCCTATTATGAAAAGAACAAAGATAGGATAATTGAACGGAGAAAAAGTAAAAGAATACAGGAGGAAAAAGAATGTCAGAAGAAATAACATTTGAAACAGTCACTGAAAAAGTGATTGATGGTCTTGTAAGAGAATTTAAAGACCATGAAAAAGCACCGAAGAGTGAGAACCTTGTAAAAACTATATGTCGATATGCTTTAAAGATATCCGACATATATGAACTGCTGGAAGAAAAGCCAGATTACTGGTTTGATCCAGTTGTAATCAAACAACTTATGGATGCCGACTTCTACGACGGAGATATGTGGTTATTCACAATCTGTGGTGAAATGGACAATCTCGAATTCCTTAAAGAGGTTGAAAATTATCTGTTATCAGTAGAAGACAGAATTGCAGAAAGAGAAGAACAGAGACGAAATCTTGAAGAGAAACGAGAAAAAGTCAAAGCTATATTAAGAGAGGAAGGTTATGAAATATGAGTGAAACAGAAAAGTTTATAAAAGAATTACTTGACAAGTATTTCACTGATGATGATATGGCAAAGGTTGCATCAGATGTTGTCACAAATTCAATGGATGACCCAGAGAGAACAAAACTCATATCTCTGGTTATCTATGAACACTGTAAGAACTTTGCTCGAGAATTAGCTAAATCAGATCCGTTATATCAGATAAAAGAATATAATGGTTTGGTGATCGAACCTAAGAAGAAGCATCCATTACAGGATTCCCCGAAGATCAACATTGTTGATTGTATTAACAATGTAAAGACTCCACCGTTAAACGGGTATTGTGATAAAATCGAATTCGTTAAACGTTTCGATGGAAATGATAAGAAATATAACTGCATCGATCTCTTTGAAGATTATCTCAAGAATCCAGATAACTTTGAAGCAATTTCTCTTGAACCAGGTGGAATTAATCCTTATAACAAAGACGCAAACTGTATGACACTAACGTTCTATGTCAAAGAAGGAGAATATATTCCATATGATGAGTTTCTAATCCTTAGAGATTTTCTTGAAATTGAAACCTATGATATTTTCTTAAAAGATATTTATAATGAATCTATCATGGGTAAAGTTCATCACATTAAGCATTATGGTACTGGTGAACGACTTATTCTGACAATTCTTCCTGTTTATACAGGGGATATAAAATACGAAACCGTCAAGCTTGACAGAAACGATGGTAAAGTGATTCCACTTAATAAGAAGGACAAGAAGAAAGCTAAAAAGGATGATCAACCGGTAATAGTAACTGATACAGCTGATGCTAATATCAGTCCTGAGAACTTCAATCTGAAACCTACATTTGATGTTTCGGATCAGGCAAGACAGACACTGTACAATATTATGCATAAGATCGATTCCATAAAAAATCACGGAGTTAATTCTCTTGATCAAAGAATATTCGAAGTGAATATACTCATCAAACCAATGGACAATTATGTCGATCTGATGAGAGGACTCGCTGCATTACAGCATTCAAATTCTGATGATGAGCTTCCTGACAAACAAAACATCTCAGTCTATTGGACACGTATTAATGACGGTAAACAAAACGAATATGAGTACTATAATTCTCGTATATACAAAGTAACTGAAGAAGGAAAAACAGCTTTCGGTACTCTCGTTAGAATAATGATCATAGCTAATGAATCTAAGAAGGTTAAATTAGTTGATGATAAATGTAATTTAAAAGATTAATTAGGAGGAATTTAAAATGCCAATTAAAAGCACAGAGAGACTCTCAGTAGGAACAAACCAGACGTCATTGCTGTTGAACATGAAGAGCTTGGAGAAAGCTCAGAAAGAATTCTTAGAATCGGATAGATTCAAAGCTCTTTATGATGATCAGGAATCCAAGATCGTTATGAGATTCGACAATGGATTATATCCAGTTATGGTACATAAGCACAATGTATCAGAAGACGGTGTTATCGAAATCTCAGACGATATTGATGATAAGTCCAACTACCTTCAGGTTTATGATTCATCTGACCTTAAATGGCTCGGTCTTGCAGAAAATCTGAATGGTTACTGTGATTATCTCAGAAAGAAAGTCGATGAGTTAAACCACGATATTGTGGAACTCAGAAACGAAAACAAAGTCCTCACAGAAGAAACAGACAGACTCACCAACAGAGTTAAGGAACTTGTAATCGAGAACCAGAATCTGAAGAAAACAGAGGACGATGATTCAACAACCAAATCAATGGTTGATCACATCACACTCTCTAAGGAAAACGAAGATCTTAAATACCGTATCGAGAATCTCCAGAAGACAAATATCCAGTACAGAGATGATCTATTCCATCAGCAGGAAGAGAATGTAAAGCTCAAGGAAGAAAATGAAAAGCTTCTTGAAAAGTTAAAGGACTTTGAAACTTACAAGCTGATAGCTGAAACATCTGAAGAAAAGAAAAAAGAAAGACAGAGCAGAATCAAACTACTCAAAGAGTTAATGGATCTCCTTCTTGACGAAGACTAATAATCGCAGTTAGGATTGTTTCATAAATACAAAGCATATTACGGAGGATGGGCTTTACGCCCATCCCTCTGCAATATGTTAGTATAAGATTATATGAATATAAGAAGATGTCTTTTTTATTCTGCTGCTTCTTCACAGTCTTCACAACAACATTCACATTCACCCCAGATACTGTCGAGATCTGTTGCAGCTGTTATGTCTGTGCCGATGTTAACACGAATGTCATCGTTCATGGCTGATCTGAGAATGTCTTCTGCAAGACCATTCCAGTTGCTGAAGTAGTCAGAAGTATCATCATTAAAGAACTGAATAACTTCCTTCTTGAAAAGGAGGAATGTTTCGTCAACTGCGATAACCTTCTTATCGATAACATCTGAGAAGTGTGGGTTACCTGAGAAAGCTGTTCTGAATAAAGCAGCAGTTGATGGTTCTTCACCATTCTTCACAAGGCATTCAACTGTAACAGTGATATTGCCGAATGTAACAGTTGGCTTAAGTATCTTTTCAAGAGCCATAAGCTTGAATGTGTTTGTAGACTCGATGGAGATTGTCTTCTTTTCATCATTGTAGTTTACTTCAAGATCAGGATCAGCACCGAATAAAGCGTTAAGCTTTCTGTAGTAAGTGATCCATGGTGATGAAAGACCTACTTTAGTTTCTTTGTTTTCCATAATAAAAACCTCTTTTCTTTTATAAAAGTAATTATAATCAGGTATACAATGACATGAGTATCATAGCTAAGATTGTACCGATGATTATTATGTAAATCATGTGATTCATTACAGTTTCTAAAGCGTCTATAATATCCATCACAAGACGCTCATGATCATCTGCATATATCTCATAATAATATAATTTAGCTTCTTCAGCTACATAACAATTATCAGACTGCATGTACTCAAGTATTGTATCAAGATCAATTAATTCTTCTTCGTTATCTTCATAATTATTCATCATTTACCTTCGTATATCACATAGTATTTGCAATCATATAATTCGTTTGGTGTATTGTATGATAATGCTCCAGTTATTTCCTCATCAATTGCTTGTTCAAGTGTGAATGTAGGATTAGTCTTAAGGAAATCAAATGGAGTATAATAGTATTCGTCCTTAAGGAACTCGAACAATTTGTATGCAAGTTCTTTTGGATTTTCAACAAAGAAATGATCAACACATTCATCATTTTGTATTGTATACTGATAGAATCTCATTGCTGATACATCTTCTCCAGGAGTCTGTCTGAGTGTAAACTGAATTGCTGATTCAATCTTTTCACCAGATGGATCTTCTCTGAGTAACAGTAAATGTTCACCCGGATAACACGGTTTCCATTTTGTTTCATCTTTATTGATTGAGTAATATTCCCAGTCAGCATCAATTGAGAATACATCAAATGAATCATCTTTATTCCTTACAATGCACATTGCAAATGGTGTATCATAGTTTGCAAAATCGTGTGCTGCTTGAACAATGAGAGATCGATTACCACGCATTCTTTGAGCAATTGATTCAGCCGTCTTATAAAGAGCATACAAAGACTTCGCATGAAATTCTACTGTTTCGATTATGTCATGATCATAGTCTTTCTCTTCTTCGATGAGATGTTCTGGGAACTTGTTTCCTGGCATATCACGGATACCTCCTAACCATTGTTGGTATAGTTCATGTATTGGTATAGGAGCACGAACAATATTTGTTTCTTTCTTAACTCGTTCAACTGCTTCGTCGATTTTCTTCTTGAATTCTTCTTTTGGATCAACTTCATTCCAATTGTAGAATATCATAGAACCTTTATCGTCTAAACGGTGACCCTGAATACGTTCAAGATCTTTCTTTATTTTTTCTTCACCCATGTTCTTGATTGGGTCACTCATTGGAATTACGAATTTAACAAAATCGTCCATGTTCATCATCCTTTAAAGTTTTCGATAGTTTTATGATCGAATTTCTTATAAGCATCGAAATAAAGTTCATCT
>Ga0265301_10006145_pt1 | contig 11581 bp, 9 predicted proteins | sample AusTroGonzalo_MG_2_FD_193488 | JGI IMG/M metagenome (GOLD analysis project Ga0265301, IMG submission 193488) | Bovine rumen microbial communities from tropical cattle in Woodstock, Queensland, Australia - Gonzalo_04 | ecosystem: Host-associated > Mammals > Digestive system > Stomach > Rumen ...
AGTTATGCTGCTCGGAAAGTCTCAGGTCGGGGTTGCCCAAGTAGATGTTCAGCGGGTCGCTACTGATGGGACGGTCTATGAGGTCGGTGACGGAAGGCGTGGATGGCCACATATTGTAGTTCATGTTGAAGTAGTGGCGCACGATGGAATCGTCCCTATTATAATAAAGGTACGCATAGGCATTCCAGAGCGTATAGTTCCGCTTGAGGTCGGTAGTGAGCGGCTGGCTCTCGTATGCCATCTTTTGCCGCTGGAAGTTTGTGGTCACCGTTCCGTAGAGGCCGATGTATTGACTTCCGCGAGCTGGCTTGAAATCCTTGTTGTAGCTTATGCCCATACCTACCCTACGGTTCAAATTCTCCGTGCGTTGGTTGTAGCTGTTTTGTGCGTCGAAGAAGTAATCCACCTCGTCGCGCAGGTACTCATGCCGGTCGCTATGGTCGCCACTGGTGCCGATGCCGACATAGGGACTGACTCGCAAGTCCGTGGTCAGGTTGTAGCCGTAGCTCAGTTCAGCCGACCAGCTGTAATTGTGGTTGGGCGACTCTGTGCGACGGTCGCGCATGTCGGTTGTGCCAAGCTTATGGTAGATGTAATGGTTCAGGCTCGACGATTCGGGATTGAACAGGCGACTGTAGTTCCCCTGTAGGTTGAGCAAGATGTGGTCGCCCGATTTCAGTTCCTTGGAGATATATCCGTATCCGCCTGCGCTCAGTAGGCTCGACTTGCTGCGCGAGCGATACCAAGAGCTGTTGATGCTGTCCGCCATCATCGCATCGGCAGTAGTCTGGTTCTGGCCTTCGCCTTCGTTGGTGTTGTGGTTGTAGCGGATCGACGCGGAGGAATAGATGTAATACTTGTCGCTCATGCGGAACGTGTTGTTCAACTCGAAGTTGCTTGCTTTGTAGCGTCCGTTGGATGCCGACCGCCCGAAGGTGCTGGCACCATCCAGGAACGTCTCGTTCTCGCTGCGGTTCTCGCTGCGGTTGTCAGTCCACGAGGCACTCACTTCTGTCGTGTTGTTCACCTTGTCCTCCGGACCGATATAGGTGAACTGCCCGCCTACCTGCTTGAAGTGGTTGTCGCCAGCCAGACTTGTCCTGTCCTTATAGTCTTGGCTGTACTCGTCATAGTCCATCGTCTCGTTGATGTTGTTCATGCCTCCGAAGAGCACAGCCCTCGTGTGGTCCGAGAAGTACAGGCCGAATCCCTTCAGCTTGTAGCGCCAGTCGCCGCCGTCCGACGGTCCGCCTCCTCCCTCGATGTTTGCCGAGCCGCCACGGTTGTACTCACGCTTCAGGACGACGTCCATCGTGTATTCCTTCTTGTCCTCGTCCTTGATGCCGAGGTACTTGTTCTCCTCTGTCTGCTTGTCATAGACCTTGATGTTCTGTACCGTAAAGTAGGGCAGGTTCTCCAGCATCATCTTGTTTTTGCCCTTGAAGAAGTCCTTGCCGTTGAGCGTCAGGTTGTCTATCTTCTTGCCGTTAACGAATATCTCGCCGTTCTCCTTCAGCTCCACGCCCGGCATCTGCTTGATAAGGTCGTCCAGCATCGAGCCTTCGGGCAGGTTGAAGGCATCGGCATTATAGACCAGCGTGTCGCCCTTCCACACCATCTTTACCTTCGTAGCCTTCACCACCACCTCCTGCATCGTGCCGCCCTCTATGTCCTCGTAGTAATTACGCGACACGCGCTTCATATAGACCTTCGGCCCTTCTATGCCATCGCGCCGGCGGCTCACCTGCTTCATCTCGAAGGGGACGAAGGTTGTCTCGTAGTTCGGATGTATGAACTTCAGGATGTAGTTTGCAGGCTCGCGGCTCACATCGAAGTAGTAGTGTGTGGCGCCTGCCGTCTTGCCGATGCCGCTGCTGTAGCTGTGGCTCTCATAGACCTCCATCGTATCAACGACTGTCGAGTCCTGACGCAACAGGGCAGCCTTCAGGTCGGGGATGCCAGCCTTCGTGAAGCTGTCTGCCACCGTGCCATAGACGTAGATGGTGCTCACTTTCTTCTTCACCTTTGTGGTGTCCGTCTGTCCGTAAGCCGCCACGGCAACGAGGGCGAGCAGTGCGGTGATGATGGTTTTCTTGTTCATAAGAAATAATTTTTCACTTTTCACTTTTCACTTTTCACTTTTTATCGTACCTTTGCAGACAGAAACCAAGAATTAAGACACTATGGCAACAATGACATTGCAGGTTCCTAACTCCCAGTTGGGATGGTTCGAGCAGATGGTTCGGACGATGGGTTGGTCTTTCAGCAAAGAAGAGACACCGAAAGCCAGCAGCATCGGGCAACGCATCTTCGAGGCAGAGGTCGATGAGTTGCTGCGATTGTTCAACACCGACCAGATTTCGCAAGAAGAGGTTGACCGCGAATGCGAACTCGTAAGGGAGGAACTTTACAATGCAAGACAGGCCAGCTAAAATTATCATCGACACAAATCTCTGGATTTCATTCCTAATCGGACTGAAAGCCTCACCGGCCATGCGGCAAATTCTTACGGATGGTTCTGTGGACATCGTGATGACTGATATTTTAGAAAAGGAGATTATGGCCGTTGCTTCCCGTCCGAAGTTCCAGCATTATTTCGCACCCGAAGCCTGTCAGCGATTGCTTTCTTTCCTTCGCGCCCGTTCCTCGGATTATCATTTGACTTCCATTCCTGCTCGCTGTCGTGACCCGAAAGACGATTATCTGTTGGAGTTGGCTCGAGTGTCCGGGGCTAATATCCTTGTGACTGGCGACAAAGACCTCACGGATATGCGTCAGTTTGGAAAGTGCAGGATTCTCACCCTCGCCGAGTTCAAACGAAGATTCCTTTGATGAAATAGGCAAGGCGCAGATGATGGTTTGCTTCATTGCTTTATTTGTTAAAGATTTCTGCCAGCTTCGCCTTCAGTTCCTCTTCGCGTAGGCCTGTTGCAATAATCTTTCCGTCGGGGGTGATAAGGACTGTTTCGGGGATGGCACGGACACCATAGGCGTCGGAGCCGACAGATTCCAATCCTTTCAGGTCGGAGAGGTGGAGCCAGGGAAGCTCGTGGCGCTTGATGGCCGACAGCCACTTGTCTCGCTCGGAGTCGAAGGATATGCCGATGATTTGCAGACCTCTGTCAGCATAGGTGTTATGTATCTCCTTCATCGTAGGCATGGAGCCGATGCAAGGGCCGCACCACGAAGCCCAGAAGTCAAGTAGCACATACTTCCCGTGACCGACATATTCCGAAAGACGGTGGACGGTGCCTGTCGTGTCAGACAACTCAATGTCTTGGTAGTCCTGACCAGGTTGCCTCTTCTGCATCGCCCAGTAATACTTCCACACACACTCCATGTCGGGATGGTGGGTAAAAGCATATTCCTCCTTCATGCACTCGGCAAGCCTTTCTGGCGGAATCATGCAGAACTGACCATTCAAAGAGAGGACATAGACAGGAATCACGTTGTCGAAGTTCTCGATGACGCTCTTCCATTCGACATCTTTATACTTCTGATCCAACGAGTCATAGATGGTGCGGTCTTCATCTTCCTCATGCTGTTCCATCTTGCGCTCTATGCTGTCCATCATAAGCCGGTAGTGGTTGAAGCGTTTGTTGAGGGGCGAGCCTTCTATTACCTTATTTGTGCGAAAATCGACGACAACACGGGCAGGCATACTATCCACGATAATCACCATCCATCCGTCCTCGCCGTCCTCTATCTGCAGGAACTTGTGCAGCGGTTGGCGTGCAACAATGCGGAACTTTCCGTTCTCGACTGGATACTCCTTGTAATCCACATACGGACGTTCATCGAGATAAATGGTGTCGGCTCCTTCGCTGGCCGTTCCTTCTATCACAAAGTCGATAGTATCATTAACAATGGGAACAAATACATGTTCCTGTTCCTTTGTCTCTTGCTTGCAGCCCGCAAAAGCGACAAGAGCAAGCATGATGGTGATGATGGTTTGTTTCTTCATAATTGATGTTTGTCGATTCCGATATATTTCTTGATTTCTTCTTCCTTGTAGAAACCACCAAGATGGATGACGGCATACCTGCATCCATCAAATTCAATGACTGTATCTTTGTAGCCGTTTCCATCCTCCCAAAGACGGACAGTAAAGGCTTGGTTCATAGCCATCTTCATTAAGAAGCTGCCTTTAATCTTGATAACTTTGCTCGGCTTCAATTTCTTGAAGTTCTTTATTTGCTCGTACTCTTCAACAAAAGTGACGATAGAGAGCGAATCCTCAAAATCAAAAGTCTCAGCCACTTTCATATGTTGAGCATCAGGAAAAGAATCCAATAGGTTCACGAATTCTATCGCAGAATTGCTCCTGTATTGCTGAAACAAATGTTCTAAATCTTGATTCTGCGCCTGCCCCGGCAATGTGACGAGGGCAAGCATGATGGTGATGATGGTTTGCCTGTTCATATATGGTTCAGTATTCAGAAGTTTTGGCTCGAAGTGATGATGAGACAAGTCGGGACTCCCGGAAGTACGTGCACTTGTTCCATCGTCGGTGTTTCGTCCTTTCCATACCTTCTATTATATATAACGCGCGAGAAACGCTTTTATTTCACATCGCGAATGCTTTTTATGTTTTATTGGTTAATCTCGGCATCATTCGACGTTTTTCAACATTTGAGGGCCTCCCTGCTTATATAAGCTGTATGCTTCTTGGGGAAACGTGTCGTCTCGTGGTGTCAGTTCTTATTAAAAGGCTCCCGCATCTCACGACGAAGGAGCCTGATGGCGCCCAATTTATTTCTTAAAAACCGATGCAAAGTTAGGGGAAAAGCCATAGCCCGACAAGCTTTTCTTGTTTCATTGTGTTTCTCTGCCACGTTAAAGAATGTTACAGCCCTGCCAGCTTATGTGAAACAACATTTAGTGAAACACTTTGAAACACGACAAAACGCCCTGTTTTGGGTTTTATTTGTAATTTTGCGACACCAAACGACCAACTATGAAACATTATTTCCTAATCTTACTCCTTTTACTTACCTCTTGCTACAACGACTCAAGCTACACAAAGCTGAAGAAGATGGAGCAGATAAAGACGCTGGGAAACGAGAATCCACGGAAAGCACTTGACATGCTGCCCACCCTTAAAATGAGTGGCGAGCGCGAGTATATCTGGAATAAATACGACCTGCTGGTCATTCGGCTCTACGACAAGGCCAACGAGAAACCGACCACGGACGTCGTGATAAAACGGCTGATGGAGTATTTCGCCAAGAAAGGGACGCCTGCCGAGAAGCAAGAGGTATATTATTATGCAGGCAGCATATATCGCGACCTTCAGGATACACCCCGGGCCTTGGGTTACTTCTTCAAGTCGCTCGACTATGCCCTTGCCTACAAGAAAGAGTGCGACCCCATCATGCTTCGGAACACTTACTCCAACCTCAACTGGCTCTTATTTCGTGTGCAAGACTATCCCAGCGCCGTGAAGTTCTCAATCAAGGAACTGGAAATGTGCAAGCAGACACGAACTGATGTTGTGTTGCCCTTCGTGCATTTAGGCGCGTCGTATCGTGCTATGGACAGCATACCGCAGGCGATGGCGATGTTTGATTCTGCCTACGCACACATCATTCAGTCGGGAGACCTCCATCGGTATAAAGAGTCTATTGCCTGTCTGTTGTATAACTACTCCGATATGGAAAAGACTGAAAAGGCAAAGGAGTGTATTGCTCTGATAGAGAACAATCCGCTGGCAGAGTTTGATGAAGTTGCTTGCATGGCGTTTGCCCTTTATTATGAGGCATTAGGCAAGAACGATTCATCTCTCATCTACTACAAGAGGGTACTTGACGATGCGACTGATTTCGTAAACACGTATGATGCGGCAGGTAGTCTGTTTCGTCTATACAACAAAGCAGGTGATGAGACCAATGCCCTCAAGTATGCAAAGGTCTATATACATATGTGCGACTCGTTGAATTTCGGAAAGCGGCAGGAACTGGCTGCAACGGTCAACAACCAATACAAGTACCACTTGGACCAGAAGAAGGAACAGGAGCTGAAGGACGAGAAGGAGCGGTACAAGACCATCCTCCTGCTCCTCGCTCCCTGCTCCCTACTCCTCCTGTGCATCGGCTACATCCTTTACGTCAGAAGGCGGAACAGGCATTTGCAGGAAGTCGTTGCCCTATCGGCAGAACTTGACAGGCTATCCGAGGAGGAGAACAGGCTGCGGGAGATGGTCAGGGAGAAGCTGGAACAGAACAAGACGCTGATGGGCCTTCTGCATCAGTCGGAGCTGGACGGCAAGGCGGAAGATGTCATTCATGCCATTAGGCAGTCCTCCATAGGCAAGGGGGAAATGACTGCTGCCGACTGGAAGAGGCTCTATCAGGCCGTCGGCGAACTGCACCCGACCTTCAAGGACAGGCTGCTGCAGGAGCTGGGCGACTTCACGGAACAGCAGATGCAGGTCTGCTACCTGATGCGCATCGGCCTGTCGAAGGCGCAGATACAGAACATGACCAACCTCTCCCGCTCCACCGTCTGGCGCTGGGTAAAGAAATACGACTGGGTGCTGAGCGACTGAACAATTGCCGTTTCCTGCTGGCTATTGCCTTCCAAAGTTTTCTGTCTTACTTTTTCTCAATAATCTTTTTCTCCAGGTCCTCCAGCACTTTCAAGTCCTCGGCATCGGCCTGCTGCGCATCAAGCAGCTTACGCTGGGCATTGAAGGTATCATAAATCTGATGTACGATTATTTCTGCCTCTTCGTTTGTGATGGTGCCACGCCCTTGCAAGATGTCCTTGTCTTGGAATGTGAGGAGGCTATTGACATTTTTGCGCCAATAGTCAAGGGTGAGGTCACGACGGCCCTTCACACGCTCTTCTGCACTGGTAAGGAAGATATCTACGAGGCGGTTCAGTGAGTCGATTTCGTCACTCTGCAGATAGTTCTTGGCAATACAGACATCCCCCTTGCGCACAATACTACCTTTCCAAGTGGTTAGCCCCATGTTTGGCAGGTTAGCATCGGCCCGGCTGACGATAAGCTCTGCTGCTGTTTGGTGGGTGACGGCATAAAGCAGTTTGTTCTGTGTCTCGGCGAAAAACATCTGCGTAGCTTTGTCGGTCTTGTCATAGTCACTACTTAAGGCAAAGAGGTCGCGCACTTTCTGGTAGAAGCGTTTTTCCGAGGTTCTGATGTCACGAATGCGCAACAATAACTCATCGAAGTAATCTGGACGCCCGTCGGGATTCTTCAAACGCTCATCGTCCATCGTAAAGCCTTTGACGAGATACTCTGTCAGATGTTCCGTTGCCCACTGCCGAAACTGTGTGCCACGAATCCCACGCACTCGATATCCTACAGCAATAATCATCTCTAAGGAGTAGAACACCACGTTATAATTCTTGCCATCAGCGGCAGTAGTCAAAAATTGTTTGACAACTGAAAAATCGCTCAACTCGCCTTCTTTCAGAATGTTAAGGATGTGATGGCTAATGGTTTGCTTCGAGGTGGCAAAAAGTTCTGCCATTTGCTGCTGGTTCAGCCATATCTTGCCGTCCTTGGCATATAAGGCTACCGATGCCCGCCCGTCAGCAGTTCGATAAATGATGATGTTCTGTCTGTCATCCATATTAGACTCTTTTAGTTTGCCTACGAACCTTTTTCGATATGCAAATTTATTGAGAATTATTGGTTTGTGCAAACAATTCGGGAAGTTTTCGGTTGTTAGTAATGGTTTTGTTTGGTTGTTAGTGGAGAATGCGCCTGGCCGTTTGTGAATAACCTTCTGCGGCTTGGTCTTCGGCTTCAAAGGAAAAGGTCGCTGATGCTTGGTAAAGAAATACGACTGGGTGCTGACTGCGGAGTGAGCAATTGGCGTTTCAGCGTTTCAGTGTTTCAGTAAGATATCAGGGGTATGTTATGTATCAAAATCTCTTTATTAAGCTTTATAACTAATTAATAATTAATAATATATATATTATATATAGATAGATATCTGGGATTTGACACCCATTCAATATCCAACTGAAACACTGAAACGCTGAAACGCTTGGTAAGTTGGATTCCTCCTAAAAGGCAGAATTACAATTAGATATAGGGCTAAAAGGAGCATACGCCCGCGACAATTAACGACGAAAAAGGGACAAAAAGCCTCCCATTTCTGCTCTATAAGGCCTCCAAAACGTGCAGGAAACGCTTGTTTTGTGATGTTTTCCTGCATTTTTGCTTTTCTTGGATTGAATAGAATTGATGCCTTGTGTCCGCACGGCACGCCTAATTGCTCATCATAACGTGCCTAGTTGCCCATCATAACGTGCCTAATTGCCCATCATAACGTGCCTAATTGCCCGTTACGGCACGTTATGTTGTCTTTTGAAACACGTCTAATCCCGAAACGGGGCTGGCCTGAGGGAGGAGTCAAGGCTTCTTGAAAAGCCAGACTTTGTCGCCCTTGAAGCTCTTGAAGTGAAGGGCGATGGAGTCGCCTGCGGGAACCGACTTGAGGCTGTCGATGGGAAGGCTGGCATAGACGGTCTGCGTGTAGGAGAGCGGGTCGCCGTTCTGTCGATGGTGGAGGCTGAGGTGTGTCGTCCTGCCCCGCACGCTATCCTGACGATAGCCCCAGTACTGAGTGCCGCCTTGCGTGAGCGGAGAGAGCTGCATGTTGATGAAATGCCCCGAAAGCCATACGCTGACGACGCCGAAGGCATCAGGCTCGCAGGCCAGTTTCGTGGAGTCGCGAAGCAGATAGGCACCCGTCGCATTATAGAGCCTGACACTCTGCCCGTCAAACACGATGCCGCAGACGGCACGATACTTGGCATTCCTATTGTAGCCGCTTTGCGGATTGCTGATAATATAGGTGCGCTCGTCGTCGGTCGTCAGTTCTGTCATCGTGCCGGAATTGTCCGTCCGTATCGTGGCAAACTCTGTCACGACGTTGGGATAGAAGTCGGAGGAGTCGTTGCCGCTACAAGATGCAATAAAGACGATGAGGAGCAAAAGCCCCCCTCTAACTCCCCCAAAGGGGAGAAAATGGAAGAATCCTTTCATATAATAACTCATTTCCAAATGCCTATCTCCTGCCTGCGGTTCCCTCCCCTTTGGGGGAGGGTTAGGGAGAGGGGCTGGTACTCTTCATTTTATTGATGACCGGATTGGCGTACATCGTCAGGATGCGTTCCCTCAGGAAGGCCTCGTCCTTGTTCTCTATCGTCACGAGGTCGATGCGGCTCTGCAGGTACGTCTCGAAGGTCTTGCGCTCTGCATCGGAATACTCCTTGGCGTAGGTCTGGGTGCCGCTAAGCATATCGGCAGCCACATAATTGCCCGGGAAGAGCCGATAGCCAGAATGTATCTGCTGGTCGATGCGGCGGGCAATCTCTCCGAAGACCTCTGTCCGAGGCAGCTCTGCAAGCTCGTCGAGCCAAGTATTGATGCAAGGCATTGCCTCGTAGTGGATGCGGCCTTTCTTGCCGAGGATGCCCGTCTTCATGTTGTCCAGGTCGTCCTGCTTGCTCTTCTTGAAGGCGGGCTTGTCCCTCTTCTGCTGGAACTCCTGCGCCTTGAGGTAGTCGCAGGGGTCGTACTCGTAGCTGATGCTGAGCGGCACGAGATTGAGCTCCTTGAGGCGCTCGACGATACTCCCCTCGCCTGCCATCGCGAACATTTTCAGCAGGGACTCCTGCGTCCTGTCGCTACTGTCCTTGGCACGTCCCTCGCGCTGGGCAATCCAGATGTTCTCGCGCTTCTCCTTTATGGCATAATGCATGTAGCGGCTCATCCGCTGACTGCTCTCCAGCAGTTCCCTAGGACTGAGGCCACGCTTGACCGTAAAGGCCTTGTTGAGCTTGACAAGCGTCCTTATCCAAGGATAGATGAGCAGGTTGTCGCCAATCGCTATCTCGCAGTTCGTCGGGAAATGATAGTCGTGAAGCAGCAGGTCGAGGATAGCGCTATCGAGTACGATGTCGCGATGGTTGCTGATGAAGGTGTAACGCTCAGGCCCGGGCGAGATGCCGCTGTAGGAGAAGGTGCATCCCGTGCTGCACTTGCGCAGGACGTGCTTAACCACTGGCTTCATGAAGCGCAACTGAAACTGCAAAGGGGTGTTTACCCCAATGAATGCCAGGCGGAAGAGGCCGTTCCTCATCCATGTCGGCATCCAGGGCACGAAGCCTCGCAGCATCCGCGAGAACTGCCTGTCGGCAAGCAGGCTCTCTACCGCCTGCTTCACCTCGCCCTCCGCGAAGGGGCGAATCTCTTCGAATTCACAATCCATAATTCATAATTCATAATAGGCTACGCCCTTGTTTCTATTCGCTATTCATAATTCACGACTCATAATAACTCAACTTTTAAGGCGTAGCTTAATTCTGAATTATGAATTGAGAATTATGAATTGAAGACAGGTTGTCTTCTATAATGTCCGTCATCACGTCCCTGATGTCCAGCCCTGCGGCACGCACCTGCTGCGGGATGAAGCTCGTGGCCGTCATGCCCGGCGTGGTATTGACCTCCAGCAGGTTAATCTTTTCGCCAGCCGTGATGATGTAATCGATACGGATGATGCCGTAGCAGCCCAGCAGGTCGTAGAGCATAGAGGTCAGCTTCGAGACTCTCTCGGCCAGATGCTCGCTGATGCGGGCAGGCGTAATCTCGTCGCTCTCGTTATTATATTTAGCGGCATAGTCGAAGAACTCGTTCTTGGAGACCACTTCCGTTATGGGGAATACGACGCTCTTCTCCCGCGTCTTGTAGCAGCCGCAGGTTAGTTCCATACCGTCCATGAACGCCTCCACCATCACATCCTCGCCTTCCTTCAGGGCAAGGTCGATGGCTGGACGGAGGGCTTCGATGGTCTTCACCTTCGTCGTGCCGAAGGAAGAACCGCCTCTGGAAGGCTTCACGAAGCAAGGCAAACCGATGCGCGACACAATCTCCTCGTCCGTCACCTCCCCCTCGTGACCTATCTTGACGAGCAGGCTGTCTGCCACCGACACGCCAAAGGCCCGCATGTAGTTGTTGAGCACGAACTTGTCGTAGGTCATGGCCTCCACCAGCACGCCGCAGGTTGAGTAAGGCATCCCGATGAGGTCGAAGTAGCCTTGCAGTATGCCGTTTTCTCCCGGAGCACCATGAATGGTGATATAGGCGAAGTCGGGACGTACTTTCTTGCCCTCAACCTCGAAGCTGAAATCATCCTTATTGACCTTTGAGCGCGTGCCGTCGGGAAGCAAAGCCTCCCACTTGCCAGCATGAATCTCTACCTTATATATATTATATCGCTCCGAGTCGATGAACGAGGCAATACCCTCTGCACTCCGCATACTTACATCGTGCTCCGAGCTATCACCGCCACAAACTATTGCAATTGTTTTCTTGTTGTTCATATTTCTTTCTTATTATCAGGTTGCAAAGTTACGAATAAAATTCCGCATCCATAAGGTTTTTTATAATCAATTCATTCAAAATAGCGAAAAAACTATCTTCTTTATTTGTTTTTGTGGTTGCAATATGATAACTTTGTCGCACGAAATCTTAATAATCGTATGCCTATGATATAAAACAGAGCATGACATAGTGCGTGCATCTTGAACATTTTGGGAAAAG
>Ga0265301_10006154_pt1 | contig 11574 bp, 16 predicted proteins | sample AusTroGonzalo_MG_2_FD_193488 | JGI IMG/M metagenome (GOLD analysis project Ga0265301, IMG submission 193488) | Bovine rumen microbial communities from tropical cattle in Woodstock, Queensland, Australia - Gonzalo_04 | ecosystem: Host-associated > Mammals > Digestive system > Stomach > Rumen ...
GGCTTACAATGACTTCGTTACTACGTAACTCGTATAATTGCCGCGCTTCCTCCTCTTCCCAAAAATTAAAATTTTCGGGAGCCCTAAAAGGGAGAAGGTTGCACCCCGAGGGGGATGCCCTCTAAGCCACTTGAGAGGGGTTAAGGATTAAGTTTAACAATAATATTTGTCACGCATCGCAAATCTCAAGACGGATCTCTTCGTGAGCCGATTGTTCAGCGAGCCAACGAGCCGTTAGTTTCTGCTCATCGGAGCCGCTGATAAGGATACAGCCTTTACTGCGCTCAGGGCGAGTGCCTCTATGAAACCGGATGCCGCTTCTGCCGGGTACTTGCCGAACGATGGGAAGGAGCCGCTTGAACTTCGGAGATTGCGTTACACCCACTCCGTATATCAACGCAGGTATGATATAATCCGCGTTCTCCAAAGTGTCGCAGATTGGGATGAGCACTTCTTCGAATCTGCTTTCCGTAGCCTGAAACAGTCTCCCTCTCACTGCCTTTCCATCTTTCGGCATTCGTATTAATTTGTAGTAACTCATAATTTCGTCGATTTTTCGTTTGACAGTGCAAAGATACATATAAAAAGAGCGAAATGCAAGCGTTTTGAGGTTGGGGTGTTACGTACTGCCGGTTTTAGTGTTAGAGAGGGTGTATTGTACCGAAAAATGTGAGAAACGACTGCAAAATTGGAGAAAATCACATTTTTTTTGTTAAAATTTTGTTTATGTCCAAAAATTTTTGTATCTTTGCACGCTAAATTGTGCAAAATGAGATACAATGGATGAAGAATTAATACAGAGTATATGGGAAAAGGGGACGATTGTGCCTAATTATGACCCAAATCTGTTCCGTCAAGATGCTGCCGGTGCATGGATAGCTCGTGCCGAGTGGGGGAATGTTCATAGTCCATTAGGATGGGAGGTTGACCATATTTATCCGAAATCGTTAGGAGGAACGGATGAGTTATTTAACCTACGTCCGATGCAGTGGGAAAATAATCGCAGTAAAGGCGATGATTACCCCCGTTATGTAGCGAAAATTGTCTCGAAAGAAAATCGTAATGTAGAAGAGTATACGCCATGTATGGTGGCGCAATCAATACAAGAACTAATAGCATCCCATTATGGAAATCATTAAACGATTAGATGTAAAGGGTCTTTATGGCTTTTACGACTATTCAATAGATTGTGCGACCGGAGAACATGTGAAGATTTTAACCGGTCCGAATGGTTATGGTAAGACAACGCTATTGCAAATGATTCACCATTTGCTTGGCGCAGACTTTTGGTATTTCTATACGATACCATTTTTGTCGTTTGAGTTGGAATTAGCCAATGGTCGTCGATTCATACTGAAGAAACTTAAGGAAGCGGAAGATTCGGAGGTGGCCCAAGCATCGATGTCGAATCCTTTGCAGGTGACTTATTTTGAGGGCGAAAAACAGATTGAGCAATATCAGATAGTGCATAATTACATCGACTATCTTAAGCTTAAGGTTAATTGGGATCAATTACAGAATCAATTGTTTGTAAGTGGAATGAGTTGGGAAGACTTCTTGAAGCAGTATTATCATGCCAATGAAGATCAGTACTTACAACAGAAAGGTCCTAACACATTAATGGCTCTACAGGTCGGTCATGCTTCTTTGAGTATTGCACGACTTACGCAAGGGCATGTGGATACGCTTATGCCTAATGGAATGCCATTTAAACGCTATGTGGCTTCGACAGTTGAAGTAAATAATCATCTGCGTAATGAAGATTTTCGTAAGGCGCTTGCAATGTATAATGAGGTAAGTCAACGATTGGATGCATCGTATATCAAACGTTTGACAGAGATAAAGCCAGGACGGCCTCAAGATGTTGAAACTCAGCAGAAGCGATTGAATGATTTGCGAGTACGTATGGAGCAGATGTCCAAATATGGTTTGACCAAGACAGAGGAGATGATAGATACGATACCGCAGCAGTATTCGGGGACGATTGAACTATACATACAAGATACGCAGCAGAAATTGGATGTTTTAGAGCCATTTTATAGAAAATTACGTAAATTTGATGACTTGATCAATAGTCGCGCTTTAGCTCATAAGAAAATGCTATTATCTCCCAAGGGATTGGTATTGAAGGATGAGAATAATGTAGAGGTTCCGTTAACGGGTTTATCCAGCGGTGAGCAACATTTGCTGATATTATTTTATCATCTTATCTTCCAGACTCAACCCAATAGTGTTATTTTTATAGATGAGCCTGAGATGTCTATGCATCCGGCATGGTTGGAGGGTATGTTGCGTGATTTCAAGGAAATCGCTCAGATGAACAAGTTCCAGATTATCTTTGCGACCCATTCGGTGGCATTCATTGATGGCCAGTGGAACTTGTCGGATGACTTATTTGAACTGCACCGTAAAGGATAAGCGTCATGGGAGGATTGAAGGAAACGGAAATTCGGAAACCCACGTTTGTGGATACTCTTCGATTAGAATGGATGTCCCCGAAATATTATGGGAGGGATGTTGTTTTGGTCGAAGGGGATGACGATAAGGATTTCTATTCAAATCTATTCTTGGATAGTTGCTATGTCAAGAAGACATCTGGTTGTGCTAAATTGATCGAGTATCATCAACAGATGGATGCGGCATGGACGTATTCATGCCATATTGCGATAAAGGATGCGGATTTTGATCGCGCTAATGGAACGATGATTAGCATGACCGGCTTCTTTTATACCGATTGTCATGATCATGAGATGATGGCTGCAAGTTCAAATGCATTCATGACGGACTTATTGAGTGCATGCAATAGTCCTTATTCAGTAGCGAATGTTCGTAGCCGGATTTTTGCGGATTTGCATGTGCTATCTATGTTTAGATGGTATAATCATACAATGCATACGCATCTTAATTGTAAAAAAGGTGTTGAGTTAGTTGGAGCAAAAACAGCAGACTTGCATAATCCGAGTTGGTTGTATGCGCAGTATATGAATCGTAAAGTCAATCAAGATCCCAATAAAGGTATAACTACCTCATTGACGGATTTTGCCACATTCTGTAGTACTCACACAACAAATGATTTTGATTTAACCAATGGTCATAATTTTATAGCGCGTTTTTGCGGAATTATAGAAGGAGATCAGGGCTCATATCCTTTCCCTCTAATCAATTCAATTGTTCAAACGTACTATCAACCGAAGTATTTTCGTTCAACTCAACTATATGCCGACATTGCCGGATGGGAAGCGAGTCATGTTAAAATATTGAAATTAAGGTAATCCTGCATACTTAGTATGTGGGATTTTTAATACTATGGCACAGATACATTCATTATCTATTAAACATTATCGAGGGATAGAGGAGTTCTATCAAGTATTTAACACACGGACAGTTGTGCTGATTGGGCGTGGTGACAGTGGGAAAAGCACTATTTTGCATGCGATCCAGTCCGTATTGCATCCTCGTTGGAATTTCAGTTTTACGGATGTTGATTTTACCAATTGCGATACGAGTAAGCCGATTGAAATTGAGGTGGAGATGACAGATATACCGGATGAACTGATGAAGGACAGTAAGTTCGGTATGTATTTGGGCGTCTTGAAACAAGACGGAACCGTATCGTATGATATTGAGGCAGAAGAAGGAGAAGAAAGAAAAGCTGTGCTGTGTGTGCGATTGGAGGTAAAGGATGATTTGGAGCCTAAATGGTACGTGGTAAGTAGAAGACCAGATCAGAGTAAGGTAGAGATTAGCGGAGCGGACAGAGCATTATTCAATGCTTATATGGTGAGCGACTATGTGGATAATCACTTCTCATATAACCGATTGTCACCGTTGCATCGGTTATTACGTCAGAGTTTGGAGAATGCCAATGAGATAGATCGGTTGTTGGCATCTGTTGTGCGCAGTGCGCATAGCAAGGCTGTAGAAGAGGTTGATTTGAGCATGTTTGAGGAATCGATAGGGAAAGTGGTAGAAACTGCTAAATCACTCGGACTGGATGTGGCAGATATTAAAGCATTGTTGGAATACAAGGAGAATGCGTTTACGGAAAGCAATTTCAGTTTACATGTAGGTAATGTACCGTATCGGTTATATGGAAAGGGGAGTAAACGATTGTTATCGGTGGCCATTCAGCAAGCAATGATAGACGAAGGTGGAATCGTGCTGATAGATGAGATTGAGCAGGGACTAGAACCTGACAGGATACGGCATATTACGCGTGGATTTAAGAACAAACAGCAAGGGCAAGTGTTTTATACTACTCATTCGCGCGATGCAATTATCGAACCAGATGTGTCCAGCATATACGTGATGAAGAAGGGAGAAAGATCGTTGCGGCAGCTGGATGGTGTGTTACAAGGTGTAATACGCGCGCAGCCAGATGCATTCTTTGCAAAGCGAGTTATCTTCTGCGAAGGAGCAACGGAAGTAGGGATTGTGCGTGCATTTGACAAGGCTCTTTGTGAAGCGGGACAATCGTCTTGTGCATTAAAAGGAATAGTGATTGTAGATGCGTCAGGACATAATAAGTTCTTTGATTATGCTATGAAGATGACAGATGCCGGTTTTGATTGTATGGTATTCTGCGATGATGATAACCATGAGGTATATGCTATGCGCGATGTTGTGAAAGCACGGGGTGATATAACATTGGTAATGTGCGATAACGGGAAAGCCATAGAGCAACAGTTGTTCGCAAATTTGCCAGATGATAAGATAATTGAGATTGTGCAATATGTGGTAGATAATATGCCGGATAAAGAAGTGTTGCCACCAGTCGGATTAACGTGCGTAGAGGAATATACTACGAAAAATCATGAAGAGAAAGAAGGGATCCGTGCTATCTGGGGAGACAGAGCAAAATCCAAAGCTGCTTGGTACAAGAATATCGAACATGGTGAGATGTTGGGCAGGGTGTGGTTAGAGGCACTGCCGCAGATGGAAGGGACGACACTAAAAAGAGAATATGATACGATAACAGCATGGATGAACTCATAAATTCATTTGTGGCTTGCGACAGAGCGTTGCTCATCGCACCGGCAGGGCATGGGAAGACACATACCTTGGCAGATTGTGTAAAGGTAGAACATGCGCGAGGGAATTATCCTCTTATTCTTACCCATACGCATGCCGGTATCGCATCGATTAAGGAGAAAATGCGTCAAGAGGGGATTCCCGCGGAATATGCTCATGTGGAGACTATACTGGGGTTTGCTCAACGATATGTGTTGGCATACGTTAGGCATGATCAATTACCGGCAACGGATGATGGTCTGTATTTTCCTACTATACTGCAAAAAGCAGTAGGATTATTAGCGCATTCGGTTATTCAGTCCGTCATTTCTGCATCCTACGATTCCGTGTATGTAGATGAATATCAAGATTGTACAAAGGAGCAAAATCAATTTGTGCAACTATTGGCAGATATACTTCCGATGCATTTGATGGGTGATGAACTGCAAGGTATATTTGATTTTGATCAGTTGGTGTCTTTTGATACGGACTTATCCGATTATGTACGATTTGATTTCCTAAATACGCCTTGGCGTTGGCGCAAGGTGGGAAACTGTGCAGCTTTAGGAGATAAGATTCTTGAAGTGCGTCATCTTATGGAAAGAGGGTCAGATGTGGATCTAAAGAATTATGTCTGCGATAGCTTCCAGTATTCACTATTACCACCTGGAATGGATGAGGTTGCATTCCATCAGGCAGTTGGTAGATTGATTAGTAAGATACAATCTCGCAGCGTATTGATATTAGTCCCGAATAAAGCCGAGGACGGACATCCATTATCAATTGGCGAACGAGCAAAGATGTTATCGCAGATAGATTACCGTCGTGCGTTCACATTGCTTGATGCTATTGATGATCGATCCTATTATAGCTGCGCAAAGGAAATAGATACATTTGTGACATCATTTTCAAGGATTCGTCATCCCTTAGTGCATATCTGTGGAATACTTAAGACTTTGTCATTTAATATAACCGATTTTAGTCCATGGGTTAATAGAGATCGAATCGTTATGCGGACCGGAGAAAATAGGGGAAGAAGTGAGCAATTAATGCGATTGTACGAAACCTATAGCAATTCACCATCATACGCCAATTTATATGCTTTGATAGGCTTTTTCGCGAATAAGATCAAATGTAAGATGAAACGTCCGATGCTATGCCAATCCGTACTGAAGGCACTTCGTAATGCAGAAGGAACATCGGCATATGGTCAGATGGTGCAGCAAAAGAACAAGTTACGGCAAACAGGACGAAAGGTGGAAGGACTGTGTATGGGGACAACTTTGTTGACTAAGGGATTGGAGTTTGATGACGTTCTAATTTTCGATGCGCAATTGTTTGACAAGAAGAACTTTTATGTAGCAATATCAAGGGCGTGTAAGCATTTGGTGATTTTTACAAGAAAACAGGTGTTGAATTTTGATTAGTCGGAGAAGTTATATATCAGACGCGGCACTCTCAATGCCGCGTCTGATATGATTAACGAAGAGAATCTCCAAGCCATGCGCCAAAACTATCGACAATGGATTCTTCCAGCGTTCTCGCGCGGCAGATATCTTCCGGTAGATTGAATTTCTCCACATAGATTTTCAGCCATCGAGAGAACTCCATTGGAGATATAGTCAGTTCCGGTTCGACTCTACGAAGTCTCATGTTGCGTTCGAGAGTCTCGCGCAAAGCGGATTTTTTATACTTTTTTGGTTTGTTCATAGACGTTAATGTTTTTTATAGCGTTGACCCCAAGTTTGGGCGAAGTGTTGTTGGTTGGCTGCTTCGGCAGCGGTTTTCTTGTGACCGGAACGGTTGGGGCAACGGCATGCATAGATGATTCCTTTACGAGAACGACGGAAATAGTATTTCCCTTTCTCGTTGAGCTTTCCATAGAACGCGTCTATGGGTAAAATAGGGATTACCTTCATCATATTGTGGGGTCGCGAGGTGGTCACGAGGTGGTCGCGTGATTTAACCGCAACACACCCGTGACACACCGTAGTTTGTGTTACTTGCTTACCTCCGCGCCGAAGAAGAAACATTCGGGGAGATCATCGAAGGACTGGACTTTGTCGTATTCGGCTTTCCATTCCGGGATGTCCACATCGTCGTGCATGATGTCGGTGAGGGTTTCTACGTCTTCGGCAATCATGGCGAAGTTAGCTGCCATCTGTGGGTTGGCTGTGGCGGTGATAGCCAAGTTTTGCCCAACCATACGATGATCGTTGCAGAACATGAGACTGTTTTTGCCATCGCAGAGGAACACCAACGCATGATGTCCCTCACGCTGTGTCCACCGGTTGATCGGTGCAAACAAATCCAACATGTGGTGTTCTTCATTACTCAATACTTGCTCCTTCTGATCCTCATTCTCTTTTACATTTTCCATATTCTTTAAATTTTTGATTGTTATTGGCTGTTTTGGACTAATTACCTTTCTTCGGTAGCATCGGCAAATGGGTGAAGTCCAAGGCTGTGTGGTCGCGATGAATCAGCCTACCGCTCTCTTGGTCTATAAACTCGAAGCGCAGACAAGGTAATTTGAAATGCCTCGCTTCGTTGAGTTCGATAGGCCGCATACGCGGGTTGGAAGGCTTGGACGCATCGAGGCAGATGCAGACGATGAAGCCATCACGCAAGGCCTTCTCTTGTCCTTGTCCGGTGAGCCATTGTGGTTCCGGTTCGGCGAATTCCTGGACGTAGAAGTAGGGGTTTTTGCCCTTGGGGCCACCATTCGCTTCGACTTCAGCAAGCATAGTTTCACGCGCCAATGGATGCTTGTCGATCCATAGTTTGAGCGTAGCTGCACGTCGCCGCGGGAAAAGGGTCTCGTCCACTTTGTAGAGTCGCCAAAAGCGATTGAACTGTTCTATTATTTCATAATCCATAATCTTAAAATTTTGTCCTGTCCTTGTCCCGTCCGTCGCGTGAGCTATCCTCGATACACGAGCTCAAACACAGCTTGGCTATAGGTACTCGGATGCTCTCGCTCTTCCCAAAAAAACGTTCATTTTCTTAGCAAATGCACGATTTTTTTCGGGAGCCCTATTATAGAACGTATAAGACATAGGACAGGACATTTTATTTTTTTCTTTTTGGTTCTTTTTCTTTTTTCGGCTTATAAAGCCTCAAACGATCTGTTGCACCGTATGCTTTTTTCGCTCAAAGTGTTCAAACGATCTGCGTTGCTGTATGCTTTTTTTATAACCGAAAACGCGCAGCTATGATAGAAAATTATAAAGATTATACCTACGCTAATGCTGATTGATATTTAAGCCCACGGCTTTGAGTGTAAACATCCTAATGATTGCTTATAAGCAAGCCTTATAGACACTCATTCGTATATTTCCACATACAAATAGATTTGTTACAAATATACAATCACCTTTATCCTAGGCAATTATACTAATTATACATTTCTCCCATAGCGGCTTACAAGAAAACACGTCGTTGCACTCCGTAGAGGAAAACATGTTTCACGCAAGTGAGCTAACCCGCTCACTTTTTATCGCGTGAAAGATATCATTTTCGGTTGTCATCAAATGCTTTAGAGCACTACTAGCGATTGTTTGACCGTTTTTTTGCACTTGGGATGGGCAGCGAGGTACTTCTCTTCTTCTGCCGTCATCGCCGTTTTGAAGGTCTTTTGGTCCGTGCGCAGATCAGCAATCTGTTGCTCGATGGCATCGTACTCGGCTTTCGCGGCCAGCCATACCTCCGCCTCTTCCGTTGTGGCTACGGCAGCCATATCCACGGATGTCTCTTCACGAAGCTGGAAAGAGGTGCCGTTGTACATAAACTCTTTCTTGCCTTCCTTGAGCGCACGCTTGTACTCCGGCAGTTTCTTCGCTTGTGCGATAGCCAGTTGGGTGATGGTATGCCCATCGGCGTTCTTGAGTTTCTCGGCATCGGCAGCACCCTTGCCTAACTCGCGGTAGAACCGCACATGATCCAAGGGCAGCAGGCCATTGATTTTTGCACTCTCGTTAACTGTCGCTGTAATCTCTTTGCGACTCATCTCCCCATTGGCAATGCTGCAGGGGTCTAAGATTAAATTATGTTCCATAATTGTTGGTTTTTTAATATCGGCATATGATGCCGACGAAATTAACAAAGTGATTTGATCGTCGGATAATATCCGACACAATAAACATAGATTTTTACTCAACGTCGTTACGTTGAGCAGGAGACGAACTACACCTCCATGTGGTGGCGGAGTTCGAACTCCATGTCGCGCGAGCTATCCTCATACATGTACCAAAACCTCGTTTTAGTAGGGAGTATTCGGATGCTCTCGCTCTTCGGTCCGCAAACAACTGAAGATGTTCTATGTGCTGTACTAATCCGAGAAGTGGGGACTCCTGGGGTACAACACTCAAAATGCCATCCGAGGCATTTCTTCAGGTTTACGTCCCGAGGGAAAGCCCACGCATCACCAGCGCTAGAATTCTCGATGATGCTTGAAATCATCATCCATAATCTTTTGGGTATCGTCGATATCGAGGGTGCGGTAGATGCGGGACATCTGATCCGGTGTCTTGTTGATAGGGTCGAGAGATGGGTCCCGGAGATCCACGGCGGCACGGCGCATCGCTTGAAGAATAGCCTTTCGGCGATTGTTCTCCTCGTGTGTGACGAATTCGAGGTTCTCCAGTGCGAAATTATCGATGTTGCCATCGAGATGGTCGATCTCCTCCCCGTCACGGCGCGGACGAACCCATATCTCCATCATGAGGATATGAATCGTGTAGGTGCCACCGCGGAAGGTGATGTACGGGTAACGACGACCGTTGTACACGCCATTGCATGACTTCCGCCCATACCGACGCTTGCGGGTATAGTTGATGCGTCTGCGACGCAAACCATACCGCGTGAGCGAGTAGGCACACTTGTCCTTAGATAGGAAGATGTTGAGACCTTCCTTCTGCTTAATGCGTTGCCCGTTACGCAAGATGAGGACCAATGGGGCGTTTGGGTCGACCTTGTACTCAAGTGACTTGCCCGGCTTGCGGGCTTTTCTTTTCTTAGCCCTGCAGGCACGATTAATTCCGTCAGAATTTTTCTGTGACATTTGCGAAAAGTTTTGTGCTTAGTTTTGTAGAACGGCCGTTCCTGTGCGCACAAGTCCAAAACTTTCGCTGGTTAATAAAATATGTTTATTTACGCGTCTAAATATTTAGAATTTTTTGTTTTTTTGATTATCTATAATTACTATCGTCGACATATTTTTACTATAATTTTCACTATACCAATCCTCAAATTCGCTGCGAAATTACTGCATTCCGGCGATACCGTTTCGCCTTTCTGTAGTCTCCTGCGCGATAATGTACTTACGTGCGCTTTTATGTACTTTTCTCTTCCGCTATTTTCGCTCTTCGAACTCGATACAATACTTCTCGCAGAGGTACTTCACTGCACATGGTGGCAGCAACTTATCATGCGTACCGACCCCCATCTCTTCTAACTTCTCTTTCTCATTCTTCATCCATTTACGGAATGTACCCATTGATACTCCGGCTGCATCAGCCATTTCCGACTTTAATCTTGCAATTTCTCTCATTTTACTTCTGTAATTTTGTTCGTTAATCATCTGTTTCCCTGCGCCTTAATGTGTAAAGGATCGCAAAATTACGTTTATATGTTGGAAAATGAAGAAAATTAGCAAAAAAATGTCGCAATAGGATGAGCTATTGTGCACTTTTATAAGGATAGAACTTGGCACCTATGAAAATCAGAAAGGAATCTGACCAAAATATTTGCAAGGATTGGGAATTAGTAGTAATATTGCATTCGGAAACGACATAGATTAACCGACAATATGACAGGGAATTCAAAGACGGTACGGATATTGAAGAATGAATAGTATTAGTCTCAAATGAGATATGGAAACCCGAACCAGAAGAATAGAGGGGTATTAGTCTGTAAAATTTAAAATGTTAAAGCAATGGCAGAAACATCAAAAGGCAAAAAGAAGGTCTATGTACATAAGTACACGACCAAAGAGGGAGTAACTATTCCTCAGCATTATCGTTCTACGCCGAACACCAGTTCCGGTAAGAAGAAATGAACGTGAGCATCTTGTCCCCGAGGTAATTTGACAAAGACATACGTATAATTCCTCGGTACGTCAGTTGACGGTACAATCGACAGCAGTGGTGAATAATCGCTGCTGTTTTTTATAAATTCACTACATAATGAAAAAAAATGAAAGAATTTGGCATATACATGTCTTAGCCTCTGATAGTCACGATTATTTTAATAAATTTATGTGATTTGAGTGACAAAAACAAGAAATTTAATAAAAATATTATTAAAATCTTGTATATGTCATTTTTTAGAAAAATAATATTTCAGTAATTTCTTAGCCACAAGGGCACGATTACTGCATCGTTGCACTGCAGTTTTCTTAGCCCTGAAGGGCACGATTATACTTCGTATTTTCGAGGGCACCGACATTGCAAAGCTATCTTTTGTTCTATGTGTCGTACTCGTCCAACAAGTGGGGACTTATTGGGTACGACACTCGGAATGCCATCCGAGGCATTCCTTCACCCACCGAAATTACACTGCAGC
>Ga0265301_10006155_pt1 | contig 11573 bp, 10 predicted proteins | sample AusTroGonzalo_MG_2_FD_193488 | JGI IMG/M metagenome (GOLD analysis project Ga0265301, IMG submission 193488) | Bovine rumen microbial communities from tropical cattle in Woodstock, Queensland, Australia - Gonzalo_04 | ecosystem: Host-associated > Mammals > Digestive system > Stomach > Rumen ...
TCGCAATTGAACGAATAGATTCCATCTGGTCCTCCGTTACAAGCATATATGAATAAGGGACCCGTGACAACCTCATGGGAGGAAATCAGGGGTCCCCTATCAACGGAAAACCGTATCAGATCATACGAAGATTGAAATGATCAGAACCTCTATCAGGGAAGCGATTCCAATCACCAGGGTTCCAAGCGTCTGAGTCTTGTAGCCCTGTGACGTCTCCATCTCTCCGAAGTTGGTGACAACCCAGAAGTAGGAGTCGTTTGCGTGAGACACGGTCATTGCACCTGCACCGATTGCAATTACAACCAGAGCCGCCTGGATGGGAGTGACGAAACCTACGCTCTGCATGATGGGAGCGATGATTCCTGCACTTGTGGTGATGGCGACTGTGGATGATCCCTGTGCTGTCTTGAGGATTGCAGCAAGCAGGAACGGGAACACGTAGCCGAGTGCCTTAAGAACCTCTGCGTTGTTCTTGATGAAGTCGATCAGGTTGCTGGAAGAGATGACCTTTCCCAGGACTCCGCCGGCTGCCGTGACGAAGAGAATCGGTCCTACCGTCTTGAGGGTCTCGTTGGTAAGTGCATAGAAGTCCTTGATCTTGCCGGATGTGGCCAGCAGGATGACTCCAAGGATGACACCGACTGCAAGAGCGATGATCGGGGTTCCGAGGAACGTGAAGAACGGAATGCTCTTTCCGGCCATGCTGAGTGCCGACGAAAGACCCATCAGGATGATGGGAACGACGATCGGGGCAAATGATGCCAGTCCGCTGGGAAGCTTGCCGTAGGAAGCTACGAGCTCTTCATAAGTCTTGACCGTAGTGGCATTGTCGGTGGGTTCGTCCTTTGCCTTGACCTTCTTGCCGATGTAGAGGGCGAAGAAGTATGCGGCAATCATCGGGAAAATCGAGCAGAGTGCACCGATTCCCATGACCTGGATCAGGTTGGGCTCCATGCCGAGTCCCTGTCCGTACAGTGTGTTGGCTGCTGCAATCGGGCCCGGTGTGGGCGGAATGAAGCAGTGCGCGATGTAAAGACCCATGGCAAGGGCAACCGTGCTGGCTACTGAACTCTTTCTTGTGCGCTGCACAAGTGATTTCCTTATGGGATTGAGAATTACGAATCCGCTGTCACAGAAGACCGGAATGGAGACAATCCATCCCATGATCAGCATGGCAAGCTCGGGTCTCTTCTTACCCACAAGTCTTACGACGCAGTCGGCCATCTTGAGTGCAGCACCTGTCTTCTCAAGCAGGATACCGACGAGTGCGCCCAGGATGATGACGATTCCTATGGATGTGAAGGTTCCTGAGAAACCTTGTCCGACAACCGTAGGAATTGTGGCAATCGGGATTCCTGCAACAAGAGCAAGCAGGACCGACACACACATGATTGAAAGGAACGGATGAATATGCCACTTGGAAATGGCAACAATCATCAGAGCAATCGCAATTACGAATGCGATTATCAACGGGATACCAGTCATTTTCCCTCCCCTTTTTTTGGCACAGCCCTCACAGGACCTTGAAGTGCCTTTCGTTTTCATCAGCCTCAGTCACCGCAATATCGGTTGTCTCGATATGGATGTGGGGCTGGCTTTTGAGCTTTATCAGGAACCTTCGCAGGCAGGAAGGATTTCCCTGGACTTCCATCTCCACCCTTCCGTCCTTCAGGTTCCTGACCCAGCCTGTCAGATAAAGACTACGTGCAATGTACAGCGACGTGTACCTGAAGCCCACATGCTGCACCCTGCCCGAGAAAACGACGTGCCATCTCTGCACGTCACTCCACCTGCTCGTCGCTCATCAGCGTGTGCAGGATCTTGTCCCTCACCTTGGCGACGTTTGTCTCACGGATCTTCTGCCTGAGCGGCAGCACTGCACGCGGCGAGACGCTGAGCTCATCTATTCCGATGGACAGGAACGTCTCCGTCAGCGTCAGGTCGGCTCCGAGCTCTCCGCAGATTCCGACCCAGATGCCGTTTCTGTGTGCGTTGTCGCAGACCATCTTCAGAAGCCTCAGGACCGCAGTATGATGCGGGTTGAAGAACCTTCCGAGATCGGCATTCTGTCTGTCACAAGCAAGCGTATACTGCGTCAGATCGTTGGTTCCGCATGAGAAGAAGTCGACTTCCTTTGCAAGTCTGTCGCTTATGACTGCGGCCGCAGGAGTCTCGATCATGATACCGACCTTGACGTCGTCACTGAACGATATTCCTTCCTTGCGCAGTTCCTTCTTTACACGCTCACACATCTTCTTGGACTCACGGACCTCCCAGACACTGGTGACCATGGGGAACATGATGCTGAGCTTTCCGAATGCGGATGCCCTGTACAGAGCCCTCAGCTGCGTATGGAAGATCTCCGGTCTGTTGAGGCAGATGCGCAAGGCACGGTTGCCCATGGCAGGGTTCTCTTCCTGCGGAAGATTGAAGTACCCTATCTGCTTGTCTGCACCGATATCCAGCGTCCTGATGACTACCTCGCGGCCGCCCATGTCGGACAGAACCTTCTTGTAGGCCTCGAACTGGTAGTCCTCCGACGGATAGTCGTCGCAGTTCAGATACAGGAACTCGGACCTGAACAGGCCGATTCCTCCGGCATCGTTGGACAGTACCGGCGGTACGTCATCCGGACTTCCGATGTTGCAGAAGACCTTCATGTTCACGCCGTCCTTGGTCTGGTTCGGCAGTCCCTTGAGCCTCTCCAGAAGCTCGCGGGCCTTCTTCTGCTCCTCCATCTTGGACACCATCATCTTGCGCATGGCGCTGTCGGCATCGATCAGCACATTGCCGTTGGATCCGTCGATGATGACTTCACGTCCGGCAAATTCGGCCTTGATCTGCTTGCCTACTCCGATGATTGCGGGGATTCCCATGGTGCGGGCAAGGATTGCCGTATGGCTTGATCCGCTGCCGCCCTCGGTTATGAATCCCAGGATCTTGGACTTGTCCAGCTGGACTGTTTCCGACGGAGCAAGGTCATCTGCCGCAAGAATCACCGGAACCGGTGATTCTATGCCGCCCTGGGCTGCGCCCGTCAGGATTCCGATGATCCTGCCGGAAACATCCTTGACGTCTGCGGCCCTGGCCTGCATGTACGGGTCATCCATGGTGGCGAACATCTGGGCGAACTGCTCTGCAGTGTCGGACACTGCGGCCTCGGCATTGAGTTTGTCATCCTGGATCAAGCCCTGGATGGTCTCCTCGTAGTCAAGGTCTTCGGCCATCATCTGATGGGTCTCGAACAGCAGCGCGGCCTCGTCACCGGCCTCCTTGCGGGCCTTCTCGGCAAGCTCTCCCAGCTGCTCCACAGCCTTCTCCTGCGCAGCCTTGAAGCGTGCCCACTCGGCATCGGTATCGGTCACGGTGGTCCTTTCGATGGTGCTCTTTGCCCTCTGATAGAAGTACAGCGGACCCAGGGCTACTCCATTGGAGACACCTTTTCCTTGTATTGAAATCATCTACAACTCCCTATTGATCAGAGATTGGCCTTGAAGAATGCCTCGATCTCTGCAGCTGCGGTGTCCTCGTCGGCTCCTTCGACAGTGACCGTGACGGTATCGTTCTGCTTGATTCCCATTCCCATCAGGGCCATGAGCTTGAGCGCGTTGACGCTCTTGTCGCCCTTGGAGATGGTTACTGTCGATGCATATTTCTTGATTTCCTTGACAAGGATTCCTGCCGGTCTTGCGTGGATTCCCACAGGATCAGTGATTTTGTACTCGAATGTCTTCATTTTTTTCCTCCATTTTGTTCAAGGGGAAGCGTGTGCGGTCAACCGCACACGACATCCTCCATGTCATCAGAATTGGTAAGCAGGACTGCAACCGTGTCGCTGAAACCTGCTGCCTTGATCTTTGCCCTGTCGAACTTGATCAGCGGCTGACCTGCCTTGACCTGATCGCCTTCCTTGACGAAGCATGTGAAGCCGTCGCCGTTCATGCTGACGGTATCGACTCCTACATGGATCAGAAGCTCCATGCCGTTGCTCTCAAGGCCTACGGCGTGCTGGCTCTCGGCAACAGATGAGACCGTTCCGTCGAACGGGGCGATAACAAGCTCGCCTGTAGGCTGGATTCCCACGCCGTCTCCGAGGATACCGCCTGCGAATGTATCATCAGGTATCTCCTCTCTCGGAATGACCTTGCCTTCAACCGGCTGAAGAACCTCACCGCTCTTGCAGCGGATGACGGGAGTCTTGGGAAGCTCCTTGACTTCAGCTGCGGCTTCCTTCTCTGCGGCTGCCTCTGAAGCAACCTCGGGAACCTCTTCCTTCCAGATGAAGAACGTAACTGCGAATGCTATGCCTGCAGAGATTGCAAGGAGCATGCAGTAAAGGGCGATGTTGTTGATTGCAAGCAGTCCGGGGATACCGGTGACACCGTAAGTGGTGGCTCCGAGAGGAACCTTTGAACCTGCAGCGTAGACCAGTGCACCTGCCGTGTTGTAGACATCAACAGGAGTCGTGAAGCGAACCAGCGATCCGAACAGAGCACCGACGGCTCCGCCGATGACACCGGCGATGAACGGCTTCATGAAGCGGAAGTTCACACCGAAGATGGCCGGCTCAGTGATTCCCAGAGATGCGGAAAGCGAGCTGGGAAGTGCAACCGACTTGAGCTTTGCGTTGCGGCATTTGATTGCCACGCAAAGACATGCACCGAACTGTGCGAAGTTTGCAGCTGTAGCAATGGGCATCCAGATGTTGAGGCCCAGCGTTGCCGATGACAGCATTCCGGCCTCGATGACGTTGTACATGTGGTGCAGTCCCATGACGACCGTGAACGGATAGAGCGCACCCATTATCAATGCACCGATTCCTCCAGTGGATGTTACCAGCCACTGTGCTCCTGCAAGGACCCAGTTCTCAAGGACGGAGAAGATCGGTCCGATGACCACGAATGTGGCAAATGCAGTGACGAGCACTGATACGAGCGGTGTAACGAACAAATCGATCATCTCGGGCACTTTCTTATGCAGGAACTTCTCTATATACGAGAGGAGAAGTACCGCCAGTATGACCGGTATGACGTGACCTTGGTATCCTACCTGCGATATCTTCAGGAATCCGAGTACCCATACGGCCGGCTGGTTCGTCGGCGTGACCGTCCATGCGTTCATCAGTGACGGATGAACCATCATGATTCCGATTACCGCACCGAGGAACACGTTGGCTCCGAAAACCCTTGCAGCGGAAATTGCAACCAGGACAGGCAGAAGTGCAAAAGCCGTATTTGCAACCATATCCAGGAATCCGAACCATCCCGAGCTTGCAAACGACGGGATTGCCTTTGCAAGAGCCTCAACCAGACCCATCATCAGACCTGAGGCAACGATTGCCGGCAGGATGGGAACGAAGATGTCGCCAGGTGTCTTGAGTATCTTCTTCCAGATGGGCATCTTGGACGCGGCCGCCTTCTTGACGTCGTCCTTTGATGCCGCGGAAACACCTGTAACCGCAAGGAACTCGTCGTAGACCTTGTTTACCGTTCCGGTTCCGATGATCAGCTGGAGCTGACCGTTGGACTCGAACATTCCCTTCACGCCTTCAACGTTCTCCAAAGCCTTCTTGTTCAGCTTTGAGTTGTCGGCAATGACCAACCTCAGACGCGTGGCGCAGTGCGCGGCGCTGATTACGTTGGATCCGCCGCCGATGTTGGCGGCAATCTCCTCGGCACATTTCCTGTAGTCGAGAGCCATTCTTCCTCCTCTGATGCCTCCGCAGTCCGCGGTGCATCTTTTTTAAATCAACCCTAAATCCCTGAATGCCCTGTACAGTCCGTCTTCCTGGACCGACGGGCAAACAATGTCACTTATTTCCTTCAGTCTGGGGCTTCCGTTGTCCATGCAGACGCTGGTACCCACAGTCTGAATCATCTCCAGATCATTCATGCTGTCACCGAATCCGATTGTCTGGGAAACCGGTACGTGGTAATAATCGGCCACGATCCTGACTCCCCTGCCCTTGTCGAACTTCCGGTTGATCAGCTCTCCGTTGAGGCACTTGTGTGCCGCAACATCCTGGACCACGAAGTTATAGTCCTTCTCCAGTGCCTTTCTTGCAGGCTCCAGCTGCGAGGCCTCGGTGCACATGAAGACTATCTTGTAGATGGGTCTTCCGTCATATTCCGAGATAGGATGGATATCCAGCTGTTCGGCCAGTGCCTTGCGCCAGCGCACGAGCTCGCTGTTGCCCTCTCCGGCATTTGCAAGGAAGTTGCCCAGCTCCTCGTCACCGTAGGACATGTCCTTTGCCTCTATGGTCCTGAACACACCCTGGTCCCCCAGCAGCTTCATGCCCAGGCGAAAATCCTCATCCGGCATGGGGCAGTCGAACAGAACTTCATCTCCCACAAAGACATAGCCGCCGGCACCGGCAACAGCTCCGTCAAAGCCCAGCTTGTATACGGGAGCCATCATGGCGGGATTGCGCCCGGTGCACAGAAGCACCTTGTGGCCTTTCTGCCTGGCAAGCCTGACAGCAACCATTGCGCTCTCGGGCGGATTGTTGCTTCCGGGAAGCGTCAGAGTGCCGTCGATGTCCAGAAAAATAACCTTACCCATTGCTACTCCTCAAAGCTTGATTTCCACCCACTTGAACCATCCGCCTTCGATTTCAACGTAGGCATCCTCTATTGCCTTTCCCGTCCACAGATCCCTGAACGTGCATCCGTCCGTGAGCCAGACATCCTGGGTCTCGTCCGAGAAATTGAAGAAGGCCAGGACCTTCTGGCCCTTGTACCAGCGCCCGATTCCAAGCACATGCTCGTTGCCTGTCCTCACCAGCCAGGTGTCGGCACCGGAGTCGAATGCCAGGTTCCTTGACCATACCTTCTCAAGCTTCTTGATGGCCTTGAAGACCTTTCCCTCTGTGCTGGATGCAGACGTGCGCTTTTCCACATTGGCCCAGATCAGGTCTCCGCGGTGCAGGTATCTGCTGTCCTCGGCCTTGAGCGGGTTGTCGTGGTACGAATAATCGTTCTCCTGGGCTATCTCGTCTCCGCTGTAGATCACAGGCACTCCGCTGATGGTGAACATCAGCGCATGGAGCATGATGTCGGATTCAATGGCACGCTTTAACGCCTTCTTGTCTCCTGCCTTCCTGGCAGCCTCTATGCCGCAAAGCGATGCCGTGGTGCCGCACAGTCTTGCGTCCCCGAGGCGCGGATCATTGTTGTAAAGCTCGCCGCGGGCAGGACTTCCGGCCCAGTTTCCGGTCAGATAATCGTTGAGGAACTTCTTGTGAGGAACCTCATGCTGGCCGAACCAGCTGAGGTATCCGTAGTCCAGACCCCATCCGATGTCATCGTGACAGCGCAGGTAATTCAGGAACGTGTACTCCTTGGGCAGTGCGAACACCTGTTCCATCTGGTGTGCAAGCAGCCTGACGTCCCTTGTGGCCACGGTGTGCCAGATCGATGCCATCGTGGTGACGTTGTAAAGCAGGTGGCACTCGGGCTTCTCCACCGTACCGAAATAAGGCACGACCTTGCTGGGCTCCATGACCACCTCTCCAAGAAGCAGCGTGCCCGGGCATACGATCTCGCAGACTATCCTCATCATGCGCACAAGCGAATGGACTTCCCTTAGGTTGCGGCAGCTGGTGCCGAGCTGTTTCCAGATGTACGGCACGGCATCGAGCCTGATGATGTCCACGCCGTGGTTGCACAGGTTGAGCATGTTGTCCGTCATGTCGTTGAACACCACGGGATTTGCGTAGTTCAGGTCCCACTGGTAGGGATAGAACGTGGTCATGACCACCTTGCCGGCCTCGGCGCACCACGAGAAGTTGCCCGGAGCCGTCACGGGGAACACCTGAGGGACAGTCTGCTCGAACTGATTGGGGATGTCCCAGTTGTCGTAGAAGAAATAGCGGTCCTGGTATTCCTTTTCACCTGCCCTTGCGCGTCTTGCCCACTCGTGGTCCTCGCTGGTGTGGTTCATTACGAAATCCAGGCAGACGGATATGCCCCTCTTGTGGCACTCATGCGTAAGGTCCTTAAGGTCCTTCATGGTGCCGAGCTCCGGCTGGACCTTGCGGAAATCGCTGACGGCATAGCCGCCGTCGCTGCGGCCCTCGGGGCTTTCCAGAAGCGGCATCAGGTGAAGGTAATTCACGCCACAGTCCTCGATGTAGTCCAGCTTGGATTTCACACCCTTGAGGTTCCTGGCAAATGCGTTGACGTACATGAGCATTCCTATGAGGTTGTGGCCCTTGTACCAGTCGGGGAACGCCTCGCGTGCCCTGTCTATCTCCTTGAGCTCCTCGGGCCTGCTTTTCCACATCCTGTACAGCATGCCCCTGAAGTATTCGTAGGCCTGCACGTTGTTGGCATACAGCTCGCAGTACAGCCACTTGAGCTCGTCTTCATAGCGGTGGAATCTGTCAGCGAATTCTTTTTCCCATTTGGATTTGTCCATCAGTTGATCTCCATGTTGACTTCCTGCAGCGTGGGCATGGCGGGGATGGCGCCCGATCTGCTTGACGTAATGGATGCAGCCTTGTTTGCAAAGCTGACATACTTGTCCAGTTCCTCTTTTCCAAGGCCCTCCAGACCGCCCCTGAGCGCGATCCTGCTCAGGAATGCCCCGAAGAACGTGTCCCCTGCTCCGTTGGTGTCGGCAACCTTTACCCTGAAGCCGTCCACAAGTCCGTCCATGCCGTTGAAGCTCCAGTAGGCACCCTTGGCTCCTAACGTAACTACAACCAGACGGACACCCTGTCTGATGAGGGCGGCCGCAGCTTCCCTGCAGTCTACTTCTCCTGTAACCAGAACGGTTTCCTCGTCGCTGATCTTGACCATGTCGCAGAGTGGAATCACGCTACGGATCCACGTACGCGCCTCGTCTTCACTTTTCCAGAGTGTTGACCGGTAGTTGGGGTCGTAGCTTATCAGGGCACCTGACTCACGGGCTGCCCTTACGATGTCAATGATTGTCCCGCGGCAGTTCTCCGCCGCAAGGCTGACGCTTCCGAAATGAAGGATTCCCGTGCCTTTCAGGGCTCCGATTGCCTTCTGTCTGTCAATCATCGTGTCTGCACCGGGCTTGCGGAGGAAGGAAAAGCTTCTTTCCCCGTCAGGAGTTACGGTAACGACAGCAAGCGTGGTGCTTGCCTTGTCGGTAATCTGGAGGCCGTCCAACGCAACTTTGTTCTGTGTCAGGGTTTTGCGGAGCATTTCTCCGAAACTGTCTTCACCGATACATCCGATGAACTGAGAGGAGGCTCCGAGCCTGGAGGATGCCACTGCAACGTTGGCAGGAGCACCGCCGGGATTTGCTGAAAAACTGATGATTCCGTTATCGTCAACACCGTTCTGCGTGAGATCCACGAGAATCTCACCCAAGGTCGTGATTTTAAGTCCCATACGGAGATGATACAGTACAAATCGTGAAACCGAAAGAAAAATAAATGTTTATATAAACTGTGACCGTTTGTAAAAAATTATTTGCCCACGCCCATGGCAATGAGCTTCTGCCTGGCATCCTCGGGACCTGTGAACCGGAAGCTGTTCATTCCTACGGCTATGGCACCGTCGACGTTGATCTGATAGTCATCGATGAACACGCATTCATCTGCCTTGAGTCCGTACCTGTCCATCAGCAGACGGTATATCTCGGGCTGCGGCTTCACCAGCTTCTCAAAGGCAGACACAACCTTCCCCTTTGCCTTTCTGAAGAACGGATATTTCTTCTCAATGTAAGCAAATCCGTCGGCGCTGTAGTTGGACAGGATATAGATGTCCAGTCCCTGATCATAGACCCAGTTGTACAGGATGCGCTCGGTGTCGCGCTTGAGCGTGTAGACCTCGTACCAGTCCGGCGTGAAGAAACTGCGGATCTCCTTCTCCAGATGCGGATGATGCTCTATGAATACCGGAAGTGCCTCGAGGTAGTTCATGTAGATTCCCTTGTCCATGTCACCCCACACAGGGTCGTGGAAGATGGCATCGCACAGCTCGTCTCCGAGTTCCTTGTCATACCCCAGGTCGGTGATGAACTGTCTGGGATTGTAATTGATCATGACCCCGCCGAGGTCGAACACAACGTTTCTTATCTTGCTCATGAGGTAAGTATATGCCATTCAGGCAGGCAATCCAAGTGTGGCAGAAACCTTGTAATCACTTGACATTATTAAATAAAAATGCATAAATTTCCGTAAATTAATGCATTCTGGAGGCATGCATGACAGTCGAAAAGCAGAAGGCACATCTGATCCTTCCGGACAAGGGAGACATAGCCCTTGACGTCATCACCGACAACATGGGCAAGAACAGCATAGACATCGAGAAGCTGCGCGCAACCACGGGCTACATCACCTATGACCCGGGTTTCATGAACACAGGCTCCTGCATGTCGGAAATCTGCTATATCGACGGCGAACAGGGAATCCTGCGCTACAGGGGCTATGATATCGAGGACCTTGTGGAGAACTGCGACTTCATAGAAGTTGCGCACCTGCTTGTCAAAGGTGTGCTTCCAAATGCTGCCGAGAGAAAGAATTACCAGCAGCTTCTGAACAAGCATTCCATGCTGCACTACAACATGCGGAACTTCTTCCGCTCCTACCCTGAGAATGCCCATCCCATGAGCATCCTGGCCAGCATGGTGGCCTCTCTTTCCGCCTTCTATCCCGAGATGGAAGAGCGCGATCCCGAGGAAAACATCGACCTCACCGTCACACGCATGCTCTCCAAGATGAGAACCATCGCTGCTTTCATCTACCGCCAGGCCAACGGTCTGGATTTCGTTGATCCCAGGTGGGAATACATGTACTGCGAGAACTTCCTGAACATGATGTTCCACACCCCTGTGAACAACTACCATCCAGACCCTGCCCATGTGGACATCCTGAACAAGCTCCTGATCCTCCACGGCGACCACGAGCAGAACTGCTCGACATCTGCAGTACGTCTAGTCGGATCTTCCGAGGCCAATCTCTATGCATCTGTTGCAGCCGGTGTCTGCGCCCTCTGGGGCCCCAAGCACGGCGGAGCCAACCAGGCTGTCATGGCCATGCTTAAAGACATTGTGGACAACGACATACCTGTCGAGAAAGTAATTGAGAAAGCCAAGGACAAGACCAATCCGTTCGTGCTTTCCGGATTCGGCCACAGGGTCTACAAGACACTGGATCCACGCGCAAGGATCGCCAAGAAGATGAACCTTGAGCTGCTGCATTCGGACCACCACGAGGACAAGCTCCTTGAAGTTGCCCTGAAGCTTGAGGAGAAGGCCCTGAGCGATGACTACTTCATCGAGCGCCACCTCTATCCGAATATCGATTTTTATACAGGAATCATGTTCCACATGATGGGCTTCCCGCAGCAGATGTTCACGGTCCTCTTTGCCATGGGAAGAACCCCCGGCTGGATCGCCCACTGGCTCGAGTGGAGGCACGACATACACCAGAAGCTCGGACGCCCGCGCCAGGTCTACGTAGGCCCTCAGGCCCGCAAGGTCATTCCCATCAGCAAGCGCCCGTAACACCGGGATTTGTAGATATCCATTCCCACTCCATAGAACTTGAGTGCAACCTTTTTTATCAGAATCAGGGCAAATGGTTGCCAAGA
>Ga0265301_10006157_pt1 | contig 11570 bp, 3 predicted proteins | sample AusTroGonzalo_MG_2_FD_193488 | JGI IMG/M metagenome (GOLD analysis project Ga0265301, IMG submission 193488) | Bovine rumen microbial communities from tropical cattle in Woodstock, Queensland, Australia - Gonzalo_04 | ecosystem: Host-associated > Mammals > Digestive system > Stomach > Rumen ...
TATAGCTATCCAGATGTGGAGAATATCATAAAACAGCAAATGGAAGATGGTGCATTGGTGATGGACTATTGCGGACATGGTGCAGCTTATTGCCTCTCGCACGAACAGGTCCTAGTGCGTTCCGATTTCGAGAAACAAACCTCACTACGACTGCCATTATGGATTACGGCTTCATGTGATATCATGCCGTTTGATTCTCAGGAAGAGAATATCGGTGAGACAGCGATGCTGAATGCCAAGGGTGGTGCTATCGCATTCTTTGGAACGACTCGTACTGTATGGTCAAATGCTAATTCAAAGTTGAACAAAGCCTTCGTAAAGCGTTTGTTCGAATCAACTGATGGACGTCTCAACACGATGGGCGATGCTGTAAGACTGGCAAAGAACGAAGTATGGGATTATGCTTATCCCCGTAACAAGCTGCAGTATACACTATTGGGCGATCCTGCTTTGGCATTGGCTGCTCCTACTGGCAAGATGGTGTTAGATAGTATCAACGGTAAGGCTGTTTCTGAGGGTAATGTCTCTTTGAAGGCTGGCGAACGCGTCGTTGTGAAAGGACACGTGGTCAATGAGTCTGATTTCAATGGCATGGTTAGTCTGACGGTGAAAGATGTGGAGGAAACCATTGTATGCCGACAGAATAACGAAGAGGATACTTCTCCGCATATCTACAAAGACCGTCCTAATACCCTCTATGTAGGTTCCGATAGTGTTCGTAGTGGAAAGTTCACAGTCACTTTTGCTCTGCCCAGCGATATCAGCTATGGTACCGATACGGGATTAATGAATCTATATGCCGTTAGCAATACGGGTAAAGAGGCACATGGACGTAACGAATCGTTTGTGATGGTTGGCAATGCCGATATGGTCAACGACGGCATAGGTCCTTCTATCTATTGCTATCTGAACAGCAGCTCATTCACCAATGGTGATGCCGTCAATACAACACCCTATTTCTATGCTGAGCTGACGGATAAAGACGGTATCAACTCTTCGGGTAGTGGTTTAGGACACGACTTGGAATTGATTGTAGATAATGACCCGATGCAGACTTATCGCCTGAATGAACATTTCCAATTTGCCTTTGGCGATTATACCAGTGGCTCCGTGGGCTATAGCATACCTTCACTCAGCGAGGGACCTCACAGCTTACTTTTCCGTGCATGGGATATCCTGAACAATGCCTCTACTGCAGAGTTGAAGTTCAATGTGGTTAAAGGTCTTACACCACAGTGCTTCAGTGTGACATGTACAAAGAATCCTGCCACAACGTCAACCTCGTTTATTATCAATCATGATCGCACGGGAAGTAATATGGATGTGGTCGTAGAAGTCTTTGATATGTCTGGTCGTCAGCTATGGTCACATAGCGAGAGCGGAGTCTCTACCGATAATACCTATACAGTGAACTGGGATTTGACAGTAGAAGGTGGTAGTAAACTGCACACAGGAGTCTATCTCTATCGTGTTCTTATCGGTACCGATGGTAGCAGCAAGGCCTCCCAAGCTAAGAAATTGATTATCCTTAGACAATAATAACTTATAGCTTGCGTTATTATTAAGCAAAGAACAAGATTATGAAGAAGATTATCATGATAGTTGCCTGCGTTGCAATGGCGGTTGTCCCCATGTATGCAGAAGACTATAAGACCACGACGTTCAACCCCGTTGAACATGCTGTTATCTCGCAGACCATCGCTCCTGATGCACGTGCTGCAGGTATGGGTGATGTTGGTGCTGCCACCGACCCTGATGTGAACTCACAGTATTGGAACCTGGCTAAGTATCCGTTCTGTATCAGTCGCTCGGGTATTGCTCTGAACTATACACCATGGTTGCGCCAGTTGGTTAATGATATTGACTTGGCTTATGTTGCAGGCTACTATCGTGTAGGTGAGTATGGCGCCTTGTCTGGTTCGTTGCGCTATTTCTCTTTAGGTGAGGTCTATACCGATATTAATATTGAGAATGCCATGACGGTGAAACCCTATGAGATGTCGCTCGATGCTGCCTATTCACAGATGTTGAGTGAGACCTTCTCTTTGGGTGTTGGCTTGCGTTGGATTTACAGTGACTTGCGTTATGACTATAGCGATGACTCCAAACCGGCATCGGCCTTTGCTGCTGATATTGCCATGTATTATAATAACTATATGATGCTTGGCAACCGTGAGTGCCAGTTGGGCTTAGGTTTGGTAGCCAGCAACATTGGTTCTAAGATTTCTTATTATGGTGACGATGAGAGCCAGTTTATCCCTGCCAACCTGCGTTTAGGTGCCTCTCTCATGATACCTTTTGATGAGTATAATCGTTTCTCTATTGCTGCTGATGCTAATAAGCTGATGGTACCAACGGTGCCACGTCAGATGGTGGATGAAGACAACTCCACTTATCAGGATCGTGTGCGCAAGGAGTATTCCGATGTTGGAGCCATTAAGGGTATGTTCCAAAGTTTCAGCGATGCGCCCGGTGGTTTCAAGGAAGAGTTGGAAGAAGTACAATGGAGCGTTGGTGCAGAGTATATCTATCACGACCAGTTCTCCCTGCGTGCAGGTTATCACCATGAGTCAGAGTCTAAGGGTAACCGTAAATACTTTACCGTGGGCGGTGGCTTCCGCATGAATGTTTTCTCGCTCGATGTGGGTTATGTCATCTCTACAGCTCAGAGCAATCCTTTGGACCAGACCCTTCGTTTCACACTTTCCTTCGATATGGATGGTTTGAAAGATCTGTTTAAATAACCTTGGTCGTAACATTATCTCGTAAACGAATAGAAAGACAATGAATATAAGAGTTGGAATGGGCTACGATGTCCATCAGTTGGTGGAAGGTCGTGACCTTTGGATGGGAGGTATTAAGATTGAACACACCATGGGTCTTTTGGGACATAGTGATGCAGATGTGCTGATTCATGCTATCTGCGATGCCATCCTTGGTGCTGCCAACATGCGTGATATTGGCTATCATTTCCCCGATACTTCGGCAGAGACTGATGGTATGGACAGTAAGATTATCCTGAAGAAGACCATTGAACTGATTGCTTCCAAGGGGTATCGTCTGGGTAATATCGATGCCACAATCTGTGCAGAGAAACCAAAGATGAATCCCCATATCCCCGCCATGCAACAATGTATGGCTCAGGTTATTGGCTGCGATCCCGATCTTATTTCCATTAAGGCTACAACCACAGAGAAGCTTGGTTTTACCGGTCGTCAGGAAGGTATATCCGCCTATGCTGTAGCTTTAATAGAACGTATTTAATAAAAAAGTTATAGAAAGACACCCAGTTTCGAATTATTTTTCCTACCTTTGCGCAGTAAAAACTAACTAACAATATTACTGCAATCAAAAAGATGAATAGGAAAAGTATTTCGATATTGGGTCTTTTTTTGTGCCTAGTCCTTTCCCTGCACGCTGAGACGTGGACAGATGTTACCAATGTTTTTATCAAGAGCCCGTCGTTTGATGGTAATAGTGCTTATGGCTGGACATACAGCTACAATGCTACTTATAATCTCAGACTGAATAGTGCCGAGTTCTTCAATGGTACCTTTGATATCTATCAAACGCCAAAGCTTCCTCAGGGTCATTACCGTCTCTCTGTACAAGCTTATTTCCGTGTTGCAGACAATAACACGGCATGGTCTCTTCATCAGAATAACGATGAAAATGTCACTGCAGTTCTTTATGCTGGTGATCATGAAACCCAGATAAAGAGCGTTTACGATTATCCTTTTAACTATGATCCAGGCTATTGCTGGACACCTGATGGTTCCACATACTATGCTAATGGTATGGAGTCGGCTGCTGTGGCTTTTAGTCAGGGCGGCTATATGAACGTATTGGAGTTTGATGCTGATGGCGAAACTAGTTTAGGCCTTCGTAACTTTACGCGTGAATATGGAAGCAACTGGTGTATGTTTGATAACTTCAAACTGGAATATCTGGGTGAGTTCACGCAGGTCTTGGTTAACGATGTGCAGTTGTCTGCTCCAAAGATAAACCTTGAAGTTGGCGAGACTATCCAGCTGACGGCAAATGTCTATCCTTCTAATGCTTCTGTTCCTCAACTAGACTGGTGGGTGGACAATCCTTTCGTTATTACTGTGGGTACTGATGGCACGTTGATTGCACGCGACGAAGGTACTGCCAATGTGTATGTTGAGACCACTGATGGTACAAACATTTATCGTGCACTGTCGTTCTCTGTTACGAAGCCCTCCGTTACCGACAGTCGTCAGTGGGTAGATGTTACTTCTTCCTATATCACTAATCCCGATTTCGTTGAGAATGACTCGTTCGATGGATGGGAAGTAGATCGTATTAACGGAACAAATACCGTGCGTGCTGGCTCGATGGAGTTCTGGAACGCTTATTGGTTTGAGGCGAAACAGCAGCTCACAGGATTACCAAAGGGCACCTATCGCTTGAGTGTGCAGGGCTTCCATCGTGGTTATGATTTAGGTCCTACCTGGAATGCTTATTACAATAGTCAGCCTGATCGTTTCGCTTGTCTTTTCGCAGGCACTAATCGCACGCTTATGCCTTCCTATTATGAGTTGCGTCACGATACAGAGGAGATTGGCGATTGGCTTCGCTATCAAGGTACATCTTTCTTCTATTCATTTCCTAATACCATGGAAACAGTTGCCAAGGTGTATGATGGCGGAAACTATACTACCTCGCTTGAGTTCAAACTGGACGACACCAGTAATGATTTGAATATCGGTGTGACCTTAGACGATGGCGTCTATCGTTCTGGCAACTGGTGTATCTTCAGTCATTTCAAACTTGAGTTCCTGGGTAATTATACAAAGGTCAGCAGCATTCAGCTATCGGCAGGAAGTACTAATCTGGTAGTCAACGAAACCACACAGATTACTGCAACTGTCCTGCCTGCTAATGCATTGGTGAAGACACTTGAGTGGTCGTCTGGCAATCCTTCGGTGGCTACTGTCGATCAGAATGGATTAGTGAAGGCAGTAGGAGAGGGTAGTGCGGTGATTACTGCTAAGGCTACTGATAACTCTGGTGTAAAAGCTACGGTTACGATTACTGTGACTAATAGCGGCGACGCTACCGGTTCGCTCACCATCAATGAGATTATGGCTTCCAATGTGGACCAGTTCGTAAGTCCTGCCTATAATTTCGATGGCTGGGTGGAACTCTATAATCCCACTACGAAGACTTTCGACCTGAGCGGACTCTATCTGAGTGACGATGCCAATAATCTCACGAAGTGGCGCATGCCTTCTTCTGTTGGTACCATCCCCGCCCGTGGCTATAAAGTCATCTGGTTCGATAGCAATGATATTGCCCCTCAGAATGCACCGTTTAAACTCGATACCGATGGCGGTACCATCTACCTGAGTGATACCAAGGGACAACTCATCATGAGTCAGGTTTATCCCTCCAGCATGGAGCGTGTAAGCTATGCATGTACTACCGATGGTGGCAAGACATGGGACTCTACATCCATGCCTACACCTGGTGCTACAAATGCAACAAGCCAGTTCGCTACAGAACAATTGACAGCTCCTGCCATTGACCAGGATTCGAAACTTTTTGATGGACCTTTCACAGCGACTGTGACTATTCCTGCAGGTACCACTCTGCGTTATACTACCGATGGCTCTTTGCCTACACTGGAGAACGGCGAGACCTCTTATGATGGTATCTTCACCATCAACGAGACTACCAATCTCCGTCTGCGCTTGTTTGCCGATGGCAAACTTGCTTCTCCCGTTACCACACGTTCTTATCTGTATCGCGACCGTGACTTCCTGTTGCCTGTCATCTCCGTTGTTGCCGACGACAGTTTCATTTATAGCAGCGAGATGGGTGTGTTCTCAACAGGTCCTAACGGACGCCCGGGCAACGGTAAGAGTTATAAGTGCAACTGGAACATGAACTGGGAACGTCCAGTCAACTTCTCCTATCTCTCTGAGCAAGGCGATATGCTGTTCAATCAAGATGTGAACCTTGAGATGTGTGGCGGATGGAGTCGTGCATGGACTCCCAAGGCCTTTAAGTTGAAAGGTAGTAAGGAGATGGGTGGTAATAAGAACATGCTTTATCCATTCTTCTCCGTAAAACCCTATAATCGCAACCGCACCTTACAGATCCGTAATGGCGGAAACGATACCGATTGCCGTCTGCGTGACCCGGCTCTGCAGATGATTGCCAGCTCGGCAGGTCTTAATCTCGACTATCAGGAGTTTGTTCCTATTCATGAGTTCGTGAATGGTCAGTACATGGGTATGCTGAACATGCGTGAGCCAAACAACAAGCACTTCGTCTATGCTAACTACGGTTGGGATGACGATGAGATTGATCAGTTCGAGATGTCGCCCGACTCTGGCTATGTGCAGAAGTGTGGCACCGCCGATTCGTTCCTCGAGCTGGTAAGTCTTTCTGCATCGGCAGCCAATCCGGAGACCTATGCAGAGATATGTAGTCTGCTTGACATCGATGCCTATACCAACTATATGGCTCTCCAGCTCTATTTGGCCAACTGGGACTGGCCTCAGAACAACGTGAAGGGTTTCCGCCATCAGGATAATGGTAAGTTCCGTTTCGTGCTGTTCGATTTGGATGGTGTGTTCAGTTCCAGCGATCCCATTAATGGTTTCATGGATAAGGAAAGATATACCTTCGACCAGTTGTATCCCACAGAACTCGGTCGCATCACAGACTATATACGCTTTGTCACCTTGTTTAAGAACATGCTTAACAATAGTGACTTCCGTCGTCGCTTTACCGATGTATATTGCATGATGGGTGGTAGCGTGTTTGAGATTCAGCGTTCTGCGTCTATCATTAACAACATCATCGAGAAGACCAATCAGGCTCTTGCCTTGGAAGGACGCTCTGCCAACTCCACTGCCAATTCTTTGTATAACAATCTTCTCAGTCGTCCCTCTTCTTCTATTTGGGACTTGTGTAAATATCAGCCTTTGAATTTGGATTATGACAGTCGTCAGTATGTGTCGCTAAGCAGTGATATTGATGAGGCTCAAATATTGATTAATGGTATTCAGGTGCCCACAGGCAAGTTCGCTGGCTATCTGTTTGCGCCTGCCACGCTCCGTGCAGAGGCTCCTGCAGGCTATATCTTCCAGGGATGGAAACAGAAGGGACAGACGGTGAATACCCAACTCTTCGATAATGGCACCTCGTGGACTTACTACGATCAGGGCTCGCTCGACGATACCAACTGGACCTCACCTACCTATAATACTGAGGACTGGAGTACTGGCTATGCTCCTTTGGGCTATAACAATCCGAATGTCTCTGAATCTACTCGTCTTGACTATGGAGACGATGACAACTACAAGCGTCCTACCTATTATTTCCGTAAGAGCCTGACGCTGACGAAGCAGCCTACCAGCGATGTGGAGTTCCTGCTTAACTGTACCGTTGACGATGGTGTGGTAGTGTATGTGAACGGACAGGAGGCCAATCGTTATAACATGCCTTCTGGCGACGTGTACTATCAGTCTTTCGCCACCAGCTATGCTCATGGCAATCCTGACTATGTATCCCTGCCGCTCAGTCCGGCGTTGTTCAAGCGTGGCTCTAACGTGATTGCTGTAGAGCTGCATAACAACCAGGCCAATTCTACAGATATCATCTGGGACGCATCGCTTGTGATGTGCGAACCCGAAAGCACCAATCAGAACTACTATTCAACGAAGGCAGAGATCAGTCTGCCCCAGGGTGATGTGGATCTGGTTGCCAGCTTCCGTCCCATGAACACCATCGAGCGAATGGGCTATAAGATCAATCCTGTGCGCATCAACGAGGTGAGTGGTTCTAACAGCATCTATATTAATGAGTATGCCAAGAAGAACGACTGGGTGGAACTCTATAACACCACCGATGAAGCTATCGATGTAGAGGGCATGTTCCTCACCGATGATGTTGACAAACCTATGAAGTATCAGATCTCAAAGGACAATACCAAGGTGAATACCATTATTCCTGCCCACGGCTATCTGCTCATCTGGTGCGACAAGCTTGCAACCACCGACCAGGCTTTGCATGCCTCGTTCAAAATCAGTGGCGAGGGTGGCTATCTGATGCTCTCTGACCGTGGTCGTACGTGGACTGATGTTTTGACCTATGGTGCTCACGATGGCAATACCACCGTTGGCCGTTATCCTGATGGTGCATCAGATATTTACCAGATGAATGTGCCCACCATCGAGAAGTCCAACATGCTCACCAGCTATCTGGTGAAGGAAGAGCAGCACGATGTTGTCTCTGGCATGCAGCCTGTCATGATAGCTTCGGCCAATGGCTTCCGCATCCGTTACGGTGCGCAGACGTTGTTTGTGAAGAGCGATGAGGCCGATAAGGCTGTCGTGGATATCTTCACCACCGATGGTCGACTGGTAGAGCGAACCACCGTCAGCGTGAACCAGGGTACTGCTCGTATCAACGTCTCCCATCTGCCTTCCGGCTTCTATGTGGCTCGTGCTACCAACAGCCAGTCCACGCGCGTCAGCTGTAAGTTCGTAAAGTAAGAAGATAATAGTCTTCGCTAACAGACATCACACTCCGCTTATCCGAGCGGAGTGTTTTTTCTGTGCCTATCTGTAGTGAACAATCTATACCCCTCCCATTCCTTGCAAATATTTTATTCTAATTCTTGCCTGGCATGAAAATGATTTGTATATTTGCAACATGAAGCAATAACTGACATAGAAGACCATACAAATGACTTTGGCGGCGCTATTCACACCGAATAGTGCCGCTATTCTTTTGCTTTGGCGTCGCTTTTCGGTTGCTATTGCGATGCCATAGTTTAGGTTTTGGTTCATATCCAGCCCCTGAAAAGGGTCGTTCTAGGCCCTAGAAGTGGTTGTTTCAGGGGCTGAAAGTGTGGTTTCCAGGGGCTAGGAGTGGAACTATTGCTTTGATTCTAGAGTTTGAAAGTGCCATTTCTAGACTTTAGAAATGCTACTTCTAGACTCTAGAATGACTCATTCTAGACTTTAGAATCGCATCAAAAGTTGAGGTTTCGCCAGTAGAAATTTGGGCTTTTAGCTTGTAATAGTTAGCATATAACGATGCAAAAGAACTGTTACGCAGCAGGCAAATGATATACCTTAAACTTGGGGACGAAATGTTTTTATGTGATAATTTATTTTAAATTCTTGGTCTGTAAGGGAAAAATTATTACTTTTGCAGCCCGAAAGACTGAAGAACTAAATTATTTAACTTGAAACCAATAACTTTCATGAAATTCTTTCTAAGTATTATTTTCACTTTAGTAAGTATTGTTGCGCATTCCCAAGAAGAGTGTACGACGTTTGCACATCAGGACAAGATAGACCAACAGGTGATACCCGAAGACTCTACTGTGCGCAAAGGCATATTAGCCAACGGGCTGACCTATTATGTGTGTAGGTGTAATATACCGGAAAATCGTGTGTACTTCGAACTGCTTCTCAAGGGCGGATCAATGGTAGAGAACGACAATGAACAGGGTATCGCACATTTCGTAGAGCATATGGCTTTCAAGGGAACGAAGCATTTCCCTAATAGCAGTGTGATTGAATTTATGCGACGCAACGGCATCCAGTTCGGACATGATAGCAATGCCTTTACTGGATACAACACGGTGCGCTACTTGCTTCACTATATTCCAGCAGACAATACTTTACTGCTGGATTCCTGTCTGCTGCTGATGCGCGATTGGGCTAGCGAAGTTGTCATTACAGATAAGGACGTGGAGAGTGAGCGTAATGTTATAGTAGAGGAATGGAGAATGCGCAAGGCATCGCCTTCTGCTGAGCAGGTTTTGAACGAGATATTGAACAATTCCGCCTATACGAAACGTGGTCCCATAGGCGACATGGATATTATCAGAAACTGTTCGCCACAATTGATACGCGATTTCTACCATCGTTGGTATGAGCCGCAGAACCAGACAGTCATCGTTGTGGGTGATGTTGACCCTGACGTAATGGTGGATAAGCTGAAAGCACACTTTGGGGACAGAGCGCGCGGCAAACATGTCGTTGCTCCATTTTCCGAGATTCCTAATGCTAATGGTCTCCGTTTACGTTGCTATCAGGATAAAGCCCAAAACGCTTTTGATGTATCGTTTCTGATGAATGTTCCAGAGTTGGCTGCTGAATCCCGTCATACAATTGGAGGTATGCGTACAGACTATATTCGTGATAAGATTACGAACATTATGCAATGGAAAATTGGGGACTTGCAAACTCAAATCACAGGATTGGCAAGTTTTGACTCTTCTTTAAAGATGGAGCTCGTAGATGGGGGACAAGAGCTTCTCTCTTTCAAGCTCTCAAGTGCACCTGAAAACTGGCAATCGACATTGGAAACACTCGTGAAACAAGTGGAATTGATTCGCCGCAAGGGATTCACTCATGATGAATGGAAAGAGACTTATAGCCTTGACAAACCAAAATTCAATGCTGACACGACAGCCCTCATACTGGTTGACACAACATTTGTAGAAAGCAAGAGTAATCAACGCAAAAGCAATGATCTGATGAGTGCTTGTGAAAACAACTTCTTAAAAGGGAAGACGATTAAGCAGGTTATGGCAAGTGAAATGGCGAAGCAATACATTCTATATACAATGACACAAGAGCAGATGCACCAGGAATTCCTTAAACTTACTGACGACCGAAATCTGCTCATTACAATGATGTTTCCCGACAATGTGAAAGTGCCTACGGAAGATGAGGCATTGGCTGTGATTGAACGGGTGAAGCGAATGTCGGATGACGAATTGCTCAGCATTGAAAACACGAAAGAAAGTGAACCGGAAGAGAAAGATATTGATAGCGTTGAAGTTATCACCGTTCCTCCTTTGGCGAAAAAGATTAAAGTTCTGAATGATAGTATCAGTGAAGTCTTTTTGCCGAATGGTGTCAAAGTGGTTTTATGGAAGGATAAAGGCAGTAGCCAATTGCGTTTTGCTTTTCGTCGCCCATCAGGTTTCTCTATGTTGAAGAACGACGAGTATGGTTATCGAAACATGCTGAATAATTGTGTTGTCAAATATAAGAACTTCCCTGATTATTCTTCTGCAGGCGATTATGAGGACAACCTCGAGATCACAGTTTACGATCATAGTGCTGTCGAAGGAAGTCTTAAAGGCTTCTATCTAAACTTGACCAATGTTGATGTGGACTCGGTTAAGTTCAATAAGAGCCTGAAACAACTTCAGGAAAAAACCGCAACAAGTGACAACCCATTAATAACGGCAAGAAATAAAATTAGAAATCTGCCAAGTGCATCGCTTGACAGAATCAATGCACTGACAGCTGATCAACTTTCTGCATTCTCTTTAGACCATTTCCGCCAGATAGTGAAAAAGTATAAATCTAATTATAATGGCTCTGTGCTGTTGGTTCATGGAAACTATGATAGAGACAGCATCATGCCATCTATTTTGAAATATATTGCGACTCTTCCATCGGAGAAAAAGCCCGTGAAGCGAATGGCATGGCCTTCAGACCACTATAAAACTAGTAATTCTACGCTGGTGGAAAAAGTGGAAATGGATAAGCCTTATTGCGAGA
>Ga0265301_10006161_pt1 | contig 11565 bp, 11 predicted proteins | sample AusTroGonzalo_MG_2_FD_193488 | JGI IMG/M metagenome (GOLD analysis project Ga0265301, IMG submission 193488) | Bovine rumen microbial communities from tropical cattle in Woodstock, Queensland, Australia - Gonzalo_04 | ecosystem: Host-associated > Mammals > Digestive system > Stomach > Rumen ...
ACCCTGAATGAAATGGTGCAGAAAGCCGAAGACGGAGTCCTCTCCGGATTCCAGATTGCCGGCTCCGACAAGGTCTGGCATTGGGCCGATGCCCGCATAGAGGGCGACCAGGTGGTGGTTTCCTCGCCGGAAGTGCCCCAGCCGCTGGCCGTGCGCTATGCCTGGTCCATCAACCCGGTCTGCAACCTTTACAACACCGAAGGCCTCCCGGCCTGGCCCTTCCGCACAGACGACTGGCCCGGAGTGACTTACGGCATCCTTAAATAATATGAAGCGCCTTCTCCTTTTCCTTTGCGCCGTGGCCTTGGCGGCAGCCTGCCAGAGCCCGTCCAACAACGGACGGCTGGTGGGCAGCGAGCAGGTGATTGCCGTCTCGCCCATGCCGGACAGCATCTACCTGTACACGCCCGGCATCGTCGAAGGCTTCGACGGCCGCTTTGTGGTGGCCGTGGACTACGGCGGCCCCGGCACCTATGCGCTGGACGGTCCCAAATCCGATTTTGGCGACTACAAGGCCGGCAACCAAATCCGTGTACTGCTTTCTGACGACAAGGGACGCAGCTGGCGGGAGACATCGGCCCGTATTCCCATGATGCACGAGATTCTGTTCAAGGCGGGACGCTCGCTCTATATGGTGGGACATTCCGGACGCCTGCTGGTGACGCGCAGCGACGACAACGGAGAGACCTGGAGTACGCCGTCCGTGCTTTGCCCCGAACCGCGCTGGCACCAAAGCTGCACGGCGGTTGACACCTGCGGTGGAAAAGTGACCCTCGTATATGAGAAATGGGTGTCGGAAGGGCACAAGTGGCCCGGCGTGGGGCCGGTGCTGATGCAGGCCCCGCTGGATGCAGACCTCACGAATCCGGAATCCTGGGCATTCTCCGAACTCTATAATCCCGATGCCGATATGGAAGCCGCCCGGCCTTCGGGCATTCCGGTGGTGGGTACCGGCGCGGCCGGCCTGCTGGAGACCAATGTAACGCGCGTGCATGACCCTGAGCGCCCGTTTTACGATTCCACGGGCCGGAGCGTGGTGCTGCTCTCGCGCGCCGCAACGGGATTCCCTGATATTGGCGTTCTGCTACGAGGCTACGAGCGGGAAGACGGTTCCCTGGCCATCGGGCGCTGGCACAAGAACGAAGGCGAGGTTTACTTTGTCCATATCCCGGGCGGAGACCTCAAGTTCCACCTCTGCTATGACCCCCAGACCAAGCTCCACTGGCTGCTGCACTCGCAGATTGACGGACGCATGAACGGCCGCCGGCGCCTGGCGCTGTCCTATTCTCCTGACCTTCTGCGCTGGACCTTCGCGGGACTGGTTGCCATCGGCCCTACGGATCACTCTGCGCGGCATTATGCCACCATGCTCATCGACGGGGACGACCTCTGCATCGTGAGCCGCTCCGGCGACGAGAACGCCCGCACGGCCCACGACGGCAACATCGTAACCTTCCACCGCGTCCGGAATTTCCGTTCGCTGGTATACTAGTATTTTTTTGAAAATCGTATATTTGCGGGAACTAACGTATTCATTGAACATGAAGAAATCTGTATTTGCTATAGTGCTGGCTTTGATGGCCCTTCTGCTGGCCGGCTGCCAAAAAGACCAAGGAGCAGACCGCATTGCTGAAATGATTTTAGGCCGATGGATAGTGGACGACATCAATGGCCACCCGGTGCAAACTCCTTAAAGGCATCGGCACCGGGCAACCCCTCCGTGACTGCCCCGACTGTGTTGCGGACGCTTCCGAGTTTCTGGAGGAATTCATAAACGAGTAATTCATATCAGATGAAGGTAGAGTTAGAGATTGTTTCAGACATCGTCCGTTCAGCAGCCTCTCTTATGGACCGGGAGGGCGGTTTCGAAATCCACAACAAAGGGGTACGGGAGAATATCGTCACTTCGTCCGACCTGGCTGTCCAGCATTTCCTGACGGAGCAACTCCGTTCCCATTATCCTGAAATCGGCTTTCTCTGTGAGGAAGAAGATCTGGAGGATGTATCCGGGCATGAGGCTGTCTGGGTGATAGACCCCATTGATGGAACGGCGAATTACGCCCGTGGAAACGAGAACTGCTGCATAAGCGTTGCACTGGTGAGCCGGGGGGAGGCCCTGCTGGGAGTAGTCTACAGCCCCTGGCGCGGGGAACTCTATACGGCAGAAAAAGGCAAGGGAGCTTTCTGTAACGGGAAGCCCCTCCACGTCTCCGACAGGCCGTTTGAACAGGGGCTTCTGTTCACAGCCATGAGCACCTACCACAAAGAGTGGTCCCGTTACTGCAGCGATATCATCTATGACCTTTACCAGGAGTGCAACGACGTACGCCGGACGGGATCTGCTGCCGTGGAGCTTTGCCTGATGGCAGCCGGTTTCGCTGAGCTGTATTTCGAAATGCGTCTGATGCCCTGGGACTACGCTGCCGCCGGTCTCATCCTCACCGAAGCGGGGGGACACGTCTGTGCCTTTGACGGCAACGCCCCGTCCCTCTACGAACCCTCGCTATTTCTCGCTGCCAACTCCAAAGACAGTTGTGAGCGGCTCCTGAAGACCGTTCGACACCATCTCCCCGCCATGCCGTACTAAACCTATGAGGATCCTGTTCAAGATAGTGGCCCCTGGCCATCCAGCTGGATGCCAGTCAACCGGAGAACTCCACCCCGCAGGGAGTAGCCATATAACAATTAATCCAACTTGACGGGAGCAACCCCCTCAACCGTAATCTTTACCGGCAGGATGGTGCCGTCCGGGGCGAATTCCATCCGGTCGATACAGGTCACCCTGTGCGGTCCCTCGTTGTCTCCCAGCGGATGGCGGTGGTAGACGATATACCACTCGTCCTTACCGGGAATCTGAAGCACGGAGTGATGTCCTGCGCCCGTGCCCACTTCCGGGTCTTCCTGTAAAATGGTACCCTGGCGCTCGAACGGGCCGAAGGCAGAATCGGCCATGGCGTAGGCCACCCGGTAGTCAGGCCCTGTCCAGTTCCCTTCGCTCCACATGAAGTAGTATTTTCCGTTGCGTTTGAACAGGAAGGGACCTTCCACATAGCCCTCGGGCGTCACTTCTTTGAAAAGACTTCCGTCCTCGAAGGGAAGGAGGCCGTCCAGTTTATCATTCAGGCGCACCATGTTGCAGTGCCGCCAGCCGCCGTAATACATGTAGATGCTGCCGTCATCGTCCCTGAACACGAACTGGTCTATAGGTTGGGCACCATTGACGAACTTGCCGATGAGGGGCTTGCCCAGGGCATCTTTGTAGGGACCGCCGGGATGATCGGCCACGGCTACTCCTATACCGCCGTACTGTTCATCGCTTTGGATATCGTTTCCGCTGAAGAAAAGGTAGTATTTCCCATTATGCGGGAAGACGGCGGGAGCCCACATGGCATATTCCACCCAGGGGATTATTTCCGTAGTGAGAACGCGTGGATGCTTGGTCCAGTTCACCAGATCCTTGGATGAGAAGGCATCCATGAAAGTCTGGACATTATACTGCTGGCTGTATGCCGCCGTGCGTTTTTCCGGATAGACCGGCTTAGAACCATCGTCCGTCCAGATATCGGAATAGGTCGGAAATATCCAGTACTCCCCTTCCAGCACAGCCGCCTCGGGGTCTGCGTACCAACCGGGGAAAAGAGGGTTGCCGGAAGTCTGTTTGTAACTTACAAAGGCGAACTGCGTACTTTCCGGGTTCCAGGAATTCACATTAAGGCTGCCCTGACCGCCGAAGAAGTCCAGAAGGACTACGGGAGAGCCCCCTTCCGAGGGGATCATCCTCAGTTGGACATGCTTGTTGGCGGGGTGGTCGCCAGGCTCCACCTCGTCGTCCCGGTAGGAGATACATACCGCTTTCTTGCCGTCCGGACTCACATGAGGGAACCAGGAATTCCGGTCGGGGTCAAAGGTCATCTGCGTCTGCTCGCTTCCATCGGCCTTCATCCGCCAGACTTGCATCCTTCCGGTGCGGACGCTGTTGAACCAGATGTACTTTCCATCAGGGCTGTATTCCGGCCCGTCATCCAGACCCGGGGCATCGGTGAGGCGGATTTCTTCGCCACCCTCCGTGGGAATGACATAAATGTCCTGCTCCATGTGCTGCCAGTCGGGGCCCCGGAAGGCACAATAGGCCGCCCACTTGCCGTCCGGGCTGATGCCGTGCAGGTAACTGGGGCCTAACGGAGTGATTCTTCTGGGCGTTCCGCCCTCGAAAGGAACCAGGAAGACATAGGAGCTATACCCTCCCTTATTGGCGGGGTCATTGCTGCTAAGGCCTATCCACTTGCCATCTGCGGTGATGACATGGTCGTTGTTGCACTGGGTAACTTCTCCGGTGTCAATGGAAAGAAGTCCTCCTTCTCCATCCGGAGCAATCCTGTACAGGCGTCCTTCCTTGTTTACCACAAGCCATTTCCCGTCAGGTGTCCAGTTGGGCGCTTCTATAAGAAAGGGAAACTCCTGGATAATCGTATGGGATCCGGAAGCGAGGTCATAGATTTCCAGGCAACTAATGACCGAGGGGTTCTGCCCCTGAGCGGCGGCATTCAAACTGAGTCCAGCCATCAAGATACAAGTTAATGCTATACGTTTCATTGTCTATACTCTCTGCGGTAAGAAGCGTATGTATTTCAGACGACGATACCCAGGGAGGCTTCGTACATACTGCTCGTCACGGGTTGTGATTAGTTCTGCAAACTATTACTGTCCGTACCGTCTCCAAGGGTGAGCCGCATAAACTCCATCATCCGGGAGTTGACGGACTGCGATTCGGGGAGACTCGGGTCCACGACGTTGTGTACGTGGCCCACAGCCCGGTCCTCAGATTCGATATCGACAAACTCTATTTCCCTCCCCATTGCATCGCAATCCGCTTTCAGCATCAGGGACTGCGCCCGGATGAAATCCCTGGTGCAGGTGGAGACGAACAGCGGGCCCCTATAGCCTTTGATGAATGTTCTGGGAGAGACGGACTCCAGCCACTCCTTGTCTTCGTACCGGGGGCCGATGAACCAGGCCAGCGCACCTTTTGTGAAGCCCTCCGGATTGGCAAACGATGCGTAATCGTAGGCCGGGCAGTTGAGAAGAGCACCCCTCGCGACAAAATGCTCCGGGTGTATGGGCAGAGAACGGTCCTCCGAGCCTTCGGCCATATACAGCGCCAGATGCCCACCAGCGGAGTCGCCCGTCACAAACATACGGTCCTTATTCAGGCCGAAGTCACCCGCATGGAGCGTCAGGTAGTCAAGGGCGGCGGCGCAATCGGCCAGTCCATCGGAAACGTCCACGCCCCCATCATTCAGGCGATATTCCAGCAGGACCACATCGTAGCCTTCTTTCAGGAAGACGGAGGCGAAGGGGCGGCAGTTCCTCCGGTCCCCGCCCACATAGAAGCCGCCATGGATTTCGATGAGGACGATGTCCTTCCGGACAGACTGGTCGGCATAGTAAATATCCATCACCTGCCCCGGCGCACCATCCTCGACATACGGAATTCCAATCCGCTTCTCGCATGAGTCTGCATAACAGGCGGTATTGTTGACTTTGGTACTGGATGAAACAATGATCTTCAGCATGGTCTTGTTCATTCTCATGCCGCATCCTGACAGCATCAGACAAACTGCCAAAGCCGGAATCAGGGGTCTGAGGGGTCTCATGGGGAATAAAAATTACTCCAGGGGAATCTCAGGGTGCTGCACCGCCAGGGGCATGTCTTCCTGCGAGAGGTAGAACATATACAGGATAACAGGCTTGGTACCCCGGTTCTCGCCGTGGTGGATGGTGTTAACCATCTCCACAACGGGTTCGCCCTCATGCACCACTTTCTCCTTGCCATCCAGGCCGATGATGGTGAGCTCGCCCTGTACCAAAATGCCGTAATTCATGACGGGATGGTGGTGCCAGCCCAGTTTCTTACCGGCAGGGAACTCGTACTTGACCGCCACCAGTTCGGGGCGGCCCTGCAGGTAGTCGGGCAATTCCACACCGTCCCAACTCTGGCTGGTGCGGATGAGTTCCTCACTCTTAACTTCCTTGACCTCCTGTCCCTGGTTTTCTTTACAACCCGACAACAGGGCAGTGGCGCCGCAAAGCAGGATGGCGGCCAGCATCCATTGCATCTTTCTCATATTGAATTAGATAATTAGTTTCACACGGAAGCCTCTTTCGGTGGGCTCTTCCACTACCTGTTGGCATAACTTGGCCAGTTCGTTGCGTTGCTCCTCACTCAAGGGCGTGGCTTCCATTCTCTCCACCATGAAGTCCAGGGCGGTGATGCCGGACTGTTCGCTGTGCGTGACACGGACGGTGAGGGGACGGTAGGCATCCATCACATCATTGATCATCTTTTCCGTCAGCTGCCGTATCTCCTGCCGTTTCTCCATGATGCCGTATTTATAGCAGAAGGCATTGATGGTGGACCGCATGCCCAGGTAGTCGAAATCGGGGCTGTCAATCTCAAACACCTCTTTGCGGATGCGCTGCACAAAGGCCTTGGTGGCGCTGTGTACGGGATTCTCAAAGATCTGCTGCGGGGAACCGTCCTCGTGAATAAATCCACCGTACATAAAGAAGATACGGGTACTCACGTCATAGGCGAACTTCATCTCGTGAGTGACGATGAGCATGGTCATGCCTTCATCGGCCAGCTGGCGGATAACGCTGAGCACCTCGCCCACCATAGTGGGATCCAGGGCCGATGTAGGCTCGTCGAAGAGGATGACTTCGGGCTTCATGGCCAGGGCGCGGGCAATGGCCACGCGCTGCTTCTGCCCGCCGGAGAGGCTGGAGGGGTAAACATCGGCCTTCTCGGCCAATCCTACTTTGCGCAGGAGCGCCAGTCCTTCTTCGCGGGCCTTCTCCGGGTCTTCATGGAGCAGTTGGCAGGGGGCGAGGGTAACATTCTCCAGCACGGTCTTGTGGGCAAAGAGATTGAAACTCTGGAACACCATGCCCATCTTCCGGCGCATCAGATGCACGGGATAACCCTTGGCGAGGATATTCTGCCCGTTGACAAAGACACTGCCACCGGTGGGCGGATCCAGCAGGTTAAGGCACCGCAACAATGTACTCTTACCGGTTCCCGAGGGGCCGATGATGGAGATAACTTCGCCGCGATGCACATCGGCGTTGATGTCCTTGAGCACTTCCAGGGCGTCATAGCTCTTCTTCATATGGGAGAAGCGGATGACGGGAGCATCATCGGGCTGCGTCGAAGACAGGAAGCGGGCTTCCTGCTTGGCAAGCGCCTGGCGGCGAATGAAGATCCACACGCCGATGCCCAGGACCAGGAAGGCCGCAAGGGCCCATGGCCACCACTTGCCTTCCGGCGCGGGTGTGCTTTGCAGCTGAGAAGGCTCTGTGAGAATGTCCAGTTCCCCTTTCCGGGTAATCAGGATCATTTCCGATTCGATATATCCGTCCGAGAACAGTACCTGCTTCTGGCGCTCTTCGGTGATGCTGATATATCCCATGGCCAGATCGGCCTTGCCGGTTTGGATGGCCGGAATCTGCGCGGCGAAGTCCATGATGAGATACTCCAGCTGCCAGCCACGCCGGTTGGCCCATTCCGTGAGCAGGTCCGGCTCCAGTCCCGACGGCTTTCCGTAACTGATGAAACTGAGCGGAGGCATGGACGGAAAGGCCGCCACGCGGATGGTGCGTCCGTTGCCGTGTTGCTGAGGGATGGGCAGCGCCGAGGGATCATCGGCCTGGCTCCATTGATCCAGAATCTTCTTGTAGGTACCGTCGCGGCGGATTTCGGAGAGGAAGTCGTTGAAGTCCTGCTGCAGCTCAGTCTCGTCCATCCGGAAGCAGGCCCCTACCGGGATGGCGGGCAGCCCGGCGCTGACGGAGTCCAGTCTGGCAGCCAAATCCTTATTGAAGACCAGGGTCAGGCTTTCGCCGCCGGCCACGTCAACCTTTCCGGCTTCCAGGGCCGCTATCAGGTCCGTGTTGGTGGCCATGCGCTGGATATGGGCGTGCGGTGCCTTCTCCGTGACGGCGATATCCTGGATGCTGCCTATGATAACGCCCACATCCTTTCCTTCCAGGGCTTGGAATACAGCGGGGACTTCGGCCACATCATCAGCCTTTTCATGGGAGGAGAACAGTTCGGGTACATAGCATACTGTTGCGCCTATCAACAAGCCCAGGGCCGCTGCCAGAGCCTTCAGGTGCTTCTTTTCTACCAGCGATTTGAGCAGTTGCCCGATGAGCCAGGCCATGAAGAAGTAAATGACGGCCGTGAGGATGATGGGAAGGAAGGCGTCGAAGGTACGGGAGCGGATAAGGTCGGAGGCGCGGGTCATATCGGCCACGGCAATATAGCCTACGATACTGGTTCCTTTCAGGAGGCTCACCACTTCGCCCTCATAAACGGGCATCACGGACTTGATGACCTGCGGCAGCACAATCCGGATGAACGTCTGCCGGGGCGTATAACCCAAAGCCAGGCCTGCTTCGGTCTGTCCCCGGTCAATGCCTTGGATAGCAGAGCGCAGCATTTCTCCGATATAGGCCGCCGTGTTCATGCCGAAGGTGACGATGGCCACCACTATGCCCGTGGCCTCCAAGGGGGCCATGATCACGTAGTACATGAGCATCAGGACCACCAGCACGGGCGTGCCCCGCATGATGTCTATATACACCTTGGCCACTTTCTGCAGCCCTTTGTGGCGGCTCATGCGCATCCAGCAGATGAGGCCGCCCAGGATGGTACCTAAGATGACGGCACCTGCCGTAATAAGGAGCGTCACCTGCAGGCCGTCCAGGATCATCCTGTACCGGTCTTCAGCAATGAAATTGTTGTAAAAACTGTCAAACATCATCCACAGTGTTATGTATTAAATCCTTACACCAACGATGAAATCCAGGCTGGCGGCCCGGGAAAAATGATGGCTCTTGCAACTGAAACCCACATACGCATTGGCCAGTTTGGGAAAGACGTATTTCCCGCCAATGCGCTGGTATAAGATACCATCCTGCTCACAGACACCCAGGTGCTTGTACAGATAGACCCCCACCTGGAACCAGGCGGTAAAGTTACCGTAATGGAGCTGCTGGACGGCCGATATACCCATACTCAGGGGCCGGTAATCATACTTTTCCGGATGCAGCTGGGCATGGAGGATGCGCTCGCTGCTGGCAACGCATTGCAGGAAACTCTTCGGAAAATAGAAAAAGTCCAGCCCCAGGCCCGAGGAAAGAGTGGGGATGTACTGATAGCAGGCACTCGCGCCAAAGGAGTACGTGGGCCAGGGCGTCGTTTTTCCCGTAGTTTCAAACTCCTGGGCGCAGCGGTGCGCACCGTAGCCGGCAAAGACCTCATAGAGCATATGCTTGGGAAAAGCTGGCTTTTCAAGGTGTTTGCGCTCCGGAACCTTGGGCTCTTCCATGGCGTATCGGGCCGATGCCACCACATCCACGCCGTTGAATCCGGAGTTGGGATAAGCCAGCCTTCCGGTGGACATATGCGTCAGAACGCCCGCGAGGCCCAGTTGCAAATGACGGGTCGGGCGGAACGACAAGTGCAGGCCGGGAGCCAGATAGGCCAGGACGGCCGAACTGAAGATAATGTTCTCGGGATTGTTATCCTTATCATAGACGGCACTGTTGAAGGCCACTCCCAGGGAGAAATCGTAGCCGAAAGAAAACTTCCGGGTACGGATGAAGTCCCTTTCAAAAAAGCCATAGAGGGAGACAAGGTCGCTCAGGTGCGACTTTCCTACCCAGTCAAAGTGGCTGACTCCCTTCCAGTTAACCCCGAGGCCGATATTGGGAAAGCCGCAAATCGATGCATAAGACGAGGGATCGTCGGAACTGGTATAGTATCCTATGCGCAAATCGGCAGTGGGGTAAGAGAAAGAACGCGCCAGCTTGTCGAAGCGCCCAGGCTCATGCAACATGTAGCCTGCGCCTCCAAGAGCCGTCACATTCCAGCGCCGATGCTCCTCCTGGCCCTTCAGCGGCGTGCATAAAAGCAACAGCTGAGCGGTCAGGAGAACGACGACGGTGTATTTTTTCATTTTTATCATTCAGGTTACTTTGTATTCACATGCTTGCCGCCGTAATGAGAAGCGTCAGCTGCAGGCCGTCCAGGATCATCCTGTACCGGTCTTCGGCAATGAAATTGTTGTAAAAGCTGTCTAACATATCTATTAAATCGTTTTATCTCTCCATTTTCCCCCATGGATGTACACCACGCCCTGGATCCAGATACAGAGGGCATAGATGCCATCGGCCGTCCAGCACAGGGCTATGTCGGATTTCAGGATGCCGATGATGATGGTGCAGTACACAGCATAGATGCAAAGGGCCACCACATCGAAGCGGAGGCAGACCTTGGTGTCTCCGGTTCCCGCCACGGATTGCAGATAGACATTCCACGGCAGGGTAAGCAGCATGGCCGCGCACATCACCCACAGGGTAGGAACGGCCCCCTGGATCAGGGAAGGGATATCGGTAAACAGGCCGATGATCCAATGCGGGAAAATGGCGAAGATAGCCAGCAGCGGCACCATTGTTACGACACAGAGCATCAGTACGCGCCGGATAATCGGAACCACGCCTTCGGGATGGCCTTCGCCGATGATGTTGCTCACCAGCGTGGCCGCCGTAGAGGCAAAGGCTGCCGAGAAGACGAACGGCACCTCGGAAATACTCCTCACGATGTTGGCAATGGCCAGTTGCTCCTCTCCCAAATGCTCGATAAAGAGGAAGAATAGCAGCCACACGGAGACATTCAGGACGTACTCCAGCATCACCCAGGAGGCCGTGGAGAATATATGCCTGAGCTCCTCCCATACGGGTTTCACCATCTTCTGCAGGCCATATTTCTTATTGGCCGTAAAGAAGGCCCATACCACAAAGAAGAGGAGAGAGATGCCTTCCGCGATGGTGGACGCCAAGGCGGCTCCCTTGATGCCCATGGCCGGCGCACCCAGGTGACCGAAGATGAGCACCCAGTCCAGGAAGATATTGCTGCCTACCAGCACGATGGAATTCCAGGTGAGGCTCTTCGTTTCACAGACACCCACGTAGAAAGCACGGAACAGCGCCGTCATAAAAGCAAAGAACAGCCCCGGAATTCTCCAGTTCACATAGACTACGGAAGCCTCATAGATGTTTTGGGACTTCATGAGCCCCCGCAGAAGCGGCGGGGACAGGAGATACGAAAGGGCCATTGTAATAACGGCCAGAGCCGTCAGGAACCAGACACCCTGCCAAAATACACGTCCGATGGACTCGTAGCCTGTTCCGCTCTCGCCAGCCTCCCCGTTGCGCCGGCCAATGATAATCTGGACGCCGATGGAGAAGCCAAATCCCAGCATGTACAGGATGGTGAAATAAACGCCGGCAATGGCCGAGGCGCCCAGTTCGACCTCTCCCACGCGGCCCAGGAAGGCCGTGTCGGTCATTCCCAGCAACTCCTCCATCACCAGCGCTACCAGGATGGGGAAAGTAACCCTCCAGATGGTCTTGAAGGAATACCGCTGCGGGAGTTTGTAAGATGTTTCCGCCATAGAGAACGGTTTGGTAAACTATTATTTCATTGAAATAGCATAACGA
>Ga0265301_10006162_pt1 | contig 11564 bp, 9 predicted proteins | sample AusTroGonzalo_MG_2_FD_193488 | JGI IMG/M metagenome (GOLD analysis project Ga0265301, IMG submission 193488) | Bovine rumen microbial communities from tropical cattle in Woodstock, Queensland, Australia - Gonzalo_04 | ecosystem: Host-associated > Mammals > Digestive system > Stomach > Rumen ...
TAAACATATTTTCTGAAACAAACAAATAATTCGTAACTTTTTTACTCAAATGCACGATAATTTATTACTTTTTCGTCTTTTTGTCTTATTATTTGTTGGCCAAACGATAGATGGCGGTCATATCATCCGCATTCAGGATCTCCATCGCACCGATGTTCATCTTACCGTCACGGCTGCACTTGCGCACCAGTTCATGAATCTCTTCGTCAGTGGCAGGACGGCCTATCAGTTCGGGGATGCTCGTCGGCATGCCGATGCTCTTGAAGAAACGTTCGATGGCCTCGACACCCCGCAGGGCGACGGCCTTCTGTGCCTCGGGGTCAGCGGCCAACAGGGCTGCGTCGGTGGCGGGCACGGCAATGCCCATCACGTTCACGGCGAATTTCACGAAGCGCGACAGATGCTTATCTATCACGTACCGCGCCCAAGAGCCCCAGATGGCGGCCAGACCAGCCCCGTGGGTCACGCCGAAGAGTCCTGAGAGTTCGTGTTCCAACTTATGACTGGCGAAATCCTTCTCTGTACCGCATTCCATCAGGTCGTTGTGTGACAGCGAACTGGCCCACATAATAGCGGCACGGTGCTCATAGTCCTCAGGATTCTTCAGCACGATCGGGGTGGATGCGATCACCTGTCGGAGCAGTGCCTCGGCGAGTGCATCGGTCAACAGCGCGTCCTCGTACTTCGAGAAGTAGCGCTCCATCGTGTGCATCATAATGTCGGTAGCCCCGGCAGCCGTCTGGTATGCTGGCAGCGTATAGGTGCGCTCGGGATTCATGATGGCGAACTTACAACGGCAGAGGTCACTGTTCACGCCGCGCTTGATCATGCCATCGTCCTTCGTGATCACACAACTCGATGACACCTCGCTGCCAGCAGCCGGTATCGTCAGCATCACACCGATGGGCAGACACTCCTGCGGCACGGCCTTACCGTCCCAGAAATCCCACACATCACCCGGATAGCCCACGCCGTAGCCGATGGCCTTCGACGAGTCGATCACGCTACCGCCACCCACAGCCAGTATGAAGTTCACATGCTCCCTACGGCAAAGGTCGATACCTTCCTGTACCTTCGAGAGCAGCGGATTGGGCACTACCCCACCGAGTTCGACATACGAGATGCCGGCCTCGTTGAGCATCTTAAACACCTTATCCAACAGACCCGAGCGCTTGGCACTGCCTCCACCATAGTGTACCAGTACCTTACCGCCGCCGTACTGTTGAATCAACTGCGGGAGTTTATCCTCCGACTCCCGTCCGAACACCACTCTCGTCGGGGCATAGAAATTGAAGTCCTTCATACCTTATTATATATATAGTTATTCTGTTGGCAAAGATACAAAAAACTACCAACAATCCACGCGTTTTTCACTAATATTTCGTATTTTTGCACGCAATAAACAGAATAGCAATGGCCATACAAGTGACATACCGATGGACCCGACGACTGTCCATGCGCATCGTGAAGAACGGTGATGTGCATGTGTCGGCTCCCATCGGCATGCCGAAGGCCCAAGTGGTGCAGTTTATCAAAGAGCATCGCGACTGGATCGCGAAAGCCCGTGAGAACACCAGCGAACGTCAGAAGCATCGTGATGCGTTCTTCGCGCAGTTACCCCTACAGACGCGCCAACAGAAAGATGACGCCCTACGACGAATAAAGACTTTGGTGGAACCGATGGTTGAGAGCCATGCCCAGACGATGGGGCTCAAGCCCCCGACAGTCACTTACAGGGCGATGAAGTCGCGTTGGGGCGTCTGTCACTGCAAGGAACGGTCCGTCTGCTTCTCATTGTATCTGCTGCTCTTGCCCGAGTGGTGCGTCGAGCATGTCGTGGTCCACGAACTCTGCCATCTGCTCGAACCCAGTCACAACGCCCGCTTCCATGCCCTGATGGATCGCTACTTCCCCCGTTGGCGTGATGCCCGTAAAGCAACGAGGGCCTATTCGTAGGCCCTCGTTTATCTTGGAAAACTTATTTCTTCTCTTTCTCGGGAACAAGGAACTTGTCACCTGTCATCTGAAGAAGCTCACGGGCATAGTGCTCAGGCATACCCGGGCGCTGCACACGGGCACCGCCACCGAACTTATTACGCTCGAAGGTGCCGTTGGCGTCAGTGGGCTTCACCACGATGTCGTTGTACTTCACGATGAGGAAGAAGGCGAGCTGCTGCCAACGGGCAATCATCTCGTCACCCTTCTGACAACTGTAGGCCGTCAGGAACTTCACACGCTCCTCAGGGGTAGCCAGTGCGAGAGCCTTGGCCTCGATCTCGGGTTGCAAGGCCGAATAAGAGGCGTCGAGCGAATCGCGCACGGCCTTCAGACTCGGGAACATCATCGAGTAACGGGGATAAACCATATTGCTGACCCAGTTGCACACCCAGAAAGCATTGTCCATCGAGAACGTCACATCATCGGCACCCTCACCGGAGAAGCACTTCGGCCGACGTGTGATGCAGGAGTACATCGGTGTGTAGGCCACCATGTTACCGTCGTCGTTACCGAACCAGAAGCAGGCACCTACCTCACGGGGCAGCGACGAGCGCATCTGTGAGATGAACGACCATGCCGTCTGGAATGTGGAGATGGGACGCTCGTTGAAGTACTCCTTACCATCAACCTTGAAGGAGAGCGGTGACACGCGGTAAGGCATCTCGAACATACCACCGCCAATGTCACCTTTGCTGTCGAGGGCGAAAGGTGTGCCCTCGTAGTGGTCGCGCATGGCGTCACGCAGGTCCTGGAGCGTCACCTTCTTGTTGGGAATGATCCAGAGGGGCATCTCCTTGGTGTCCTTCTCGATACCTGCAGCGTAAGGCACGTACTCGGAGAAGTCGTCGGCAAAGCGGTTAAAGAAACTCCACACGCGGGCCTCACAATAGCGACGGCCAGAGAAGTCGGGCTCGGCATAGGCAGCATTATAACTGAAGTCGGCATCCTTACCGTCGAACCAGCCCATCGTACGGGCATAGTTCACCACGTTGTCGGAGCAGATCATCAGGTTGGGCACGGGTTTCTTGCCATTCACGGGGTACTTCTTCAGCAGATCCTTTGCCTTGACCTGCACATAACGGCCATCGAGGAACTTCGTGATACGGCTCTGATTGGCGTGGGCGGCGATGGCATCGTCGGGGATGCGGACGGCCACCCATACCACCCGTTCCTTGGACTTCTCGCGGTCAGGACCACAACCCATCATCTCGAGCATCCATGCCTCATCCTTGTCGGCCACGGAGAAGGTCTCACCCTCAGAGTAATAGCCATACTGCTCAGCCAGAGAGGTCATGACGAGCAGGGCCTCACGGGCGGTCTTCGAGCGCTGGAGGGCGATGTAGATCAGTGAACCGTAGTCGATGATACCCGTCGAGTCGGCCATCTCCTCACGGCCGCCGAAGGTGGTCTCACCGACGGTCACCTGCCACTCGTTGGAGTTGCCGATGACATTATAGGTCTCCGTCGCCTCGGGGATCTCACCGAGGAATTTGTTCGTGTCCCACTCATGAATCTGGCGCACGTCACCCGGCTGATGCGTGGCGGCTGGATAGTGGTAAAGGGGCATAAAGGCACCGTAGGAGTCAGCATTATAGGTGACGAATACGGAACCGTCGGCACTGGCTTTCTTGCCCACGATGAAATTGGTGCATGCCATCGCGTAAGTTCCTGCGATAAGCATTGCGGATAAGATCAGATTTCTTTTCATACTTTATTTAATAGATTATATTCGTTTCAAAGACTTTGGTGTTCTGGCGATTGTCGGTGGCCGTAAACCGCAGTTGGTGGGTACGGTTTGTCTTACGGATCGGTGTCTCGGAGAGGTCGCAGATGGCTAATGGTTGTTTGTCGGCGGCATCGAAGACCACAAAGCGGCCGTCGATGGTAGCCGTATAGGAGGCGATACCACTGCCCGCATCTGTCAGACGGAGGACGACACGCTCACCCAACGTAACAGGACTGATCTCAGGTGCCTCATCATCGTAGGCCAGTGAATATGTGGAACCCAGTTCACGGACAGGGCCACTCACCCATCCGTCCTTGTAATCGCCACCCACGAATCGTCCGTCGGCAGTTACATACAGTTTCGATGGATCCAGTTCGCGGTGAATGACCTCATTGCCCTCAAGTCGTTCTGGATGGGCATAGATAGATATCTCACCATCACTCACTAAGGGATAGGACGACGGATAGAAGGTGTAACTGTCTGAAGGCCGATCCATCCGCAGACGCACGATGGGTTGCAGGAGCATATCAGCGGTCAACAGACCATAGGGAACAATCAGTTGCAAGCCAGGAGCGGAATAGGTATTCGTCTGGTTCCAACGGAACAGGCGCGAAGGACCATCGATGGAGAGTAACGACGAGGAGGGTATTTCTGTCTTCGTCCCCTTCACGATAAAAGCATAATGGCTCTCATTGCCCTTGAAGTCACGAAGGATATATTCCAGTTGATAGTCACGTTCCTCGCAGAAATCTATGATACCACGACCATCTGCACGGAGGACAGGCAGGGTATTCCCCGGCTCCACGTATGACCTCATATACCAGGTCTTGTGCTGACGCCAGTACTCATAGTCGCCCCAGGAGTTCACCAGCCGGTTGTTCTCCACGGGGATGTCGTTCACCACGGCATGGAACACCTCTTGACCGTCGAGCAGAAGGATGGTCTCACGGATGCCGAAGTGATTACTGGACTCCTGCATATAGTCATCGGCCCAGAGGGCAAAGCCCACCCTGCCCCATGCCGTAAACGACCGCTCCAGGGTGGAACCAGAGATACTGAACGTCTGTTTGGAGGTACTTTGATTGAAGATACCTTCTCCCTGCTGGGGACAAGCCATCAATCCGTGTGCCCTCGGCGGTACGGTGTCATTGATGAAGTCGCCGATGAAGTCACAGGGATCGAGCATGTTCCACGTCTCGGTGTTGTGGATCTCCAGATGCAGGTGGGGGCCCGTGCTGTGGCCTGTGTTACCGCTGAGGGCAATCAACTGACCCTGGGATACAGGACAGTCCAGCGGCGAGAGGTAGGCATCGCCCTCACTGGTCTCATGCGCATACTGATAGCGGCGCATGGCCGCCTTGATACGTGGGGAGAACGACTTCAGGTGGCAATAGACACTGGTATAGCCCTCGGGATGGGTGACATAGACGGCATTACCGAAGCCGTACTTCCCCATCGTCACACGGCTGACATAACCATCACCAATAGAATAGATGGCCTTCCCCTCCACTCCGTCGGTCTTGATGTCAATACCGCCGTGGAAGTGGTTCGGACGAGGCTCACCAAAATTACCCGCCAATGACATGTCATAACTCACTGGCGGGTGATAGATACTCAGGATGATACTCAGCAGAACGCTTAACATGCCTTGAACGACATATCAAGTCCCTTCACGGAGTGCGTAAGTGCACCTACGGAGATGAAGTCAACACCCTGTTCGGCATAGTCGCGGATGGTGTCGTAGGTGATACCACCGGAAGACTCCGTCTCGTAGCGTCCAGCAATGATATCCACGGCCTTCTTCGTGTCGGGCACGGAGAAGTTGTCGAGCATGATACGATCGACACCACCGTGGTCGAGCACCTGCTGGAGTTCGTCGAAGGAGCGCACCTCGATCTCGATCTTCAGGTCGAGTCCCTTCTCCTTCAGGTAGGCGTGGCAACGGTCGATGGCATTGGTGATACCACCGGAGAAATCAACGTGGTTATCCTTCAGCAGGATCATGTCGAAGAGTCCGATACGGTGGTTCACACCGCCGCCGATCTTCACGGCCTGTTTCTCGAGCATACGCATGCCCGGTGTGGTCTTACGGGTGTCGAGCACACGGGTATGGGTACCCTTCAGCCGTTGCACATACCTATCGGTCATCGTGGCAATACCACTCATGCGCTGCATGATGTTCAGCATCAGGCGCTCCGTCTGGAGCAGTGAACGCACCTTTCCCGTCACGACCATGGCGATATCACCTTTCTTCACACGGGTACCGTCCTGCATGAGCACCTCCACCTGCATGGTGGGGTCGAAACGATGGAACACCTCCTTGGCGATCTCCACACCGGCGAGGATGCCGTCTTCCTTGATCAGCAGATGCGACTTTCCCATGGCATCCTCGGGGATGCAGCACAGGGTGGTATGGTCACCATCACCGATGTCCTCGGCAAACGACAGATCAATCAGTCTGTCAACCAGTTCGTCAACACTCAGCATATCACTTACAGATTAAAATAAATGCTCAAGCCTAAGCGAACGCCGAAACCAGAATAGTCGTTGTCCTTACAACTAAGCTCGTAGTAGGCCTCGGGTTCAACGGTGATGTTACGGTTCAGGAAGAAGGTGTAGCCCGCATTTACCTCAGGACGGAAATCGTTGAAACTCGGGTGTCCCACATAGATAGCCTTCAGACCATCTTCCGACACTATGGGCACTTCTTTGGTTTCTTTCGTATAGACGTACTTGGCAATGCCACCAACATAGATACCAACGGTATCGAAATACCAGCGGGCGCCAACGCCGAGTTGGGTCTTCATAAAGTCGAAACTGCCAGAGGAGTTGAAATCAGCGATAGCAACTCCCATCAGATTGTCGATGATGAAATATCCGGCCTTGGCACCAATGCCAAACACGAAATCGGTCGACTTACTATAGCTAAGCGTCGAACCCGACCAGGCGGCATTGACATAGAACTTGCCCTCCTCAAACGGGGTCTTGGAATCGTTCAGGTACTGGGCATTCACACTCATCGCCATCATCAGGGCGACCATTGACATCATTAACTTTTTCATATTTATACTTATTAGTTGTTATTCTGTTTTGTTTCTTTTCTATACCAAAGGCAGAACCACACGATGGCGATCACCAGACAGACTATGCCGAAGGGATAGCCCGCATCTCCGAGATTCAGCATCTGCTTGGACACGAAGAAATAGGTGGAGCACACCGTGGTCATGAAGAGCGCCGGGATTAGCGTGATCCAGAAGATCTTCTTACGGCGCACCAGATAGACGGTGAGTGTCCAGAGCGTGAACACAGAGAGGGCCTGATTACTCCAGCCGAAGTACTGCCAGATGGTGTTGAAGCCGTCTGGGTTCTCAATCTGCCAGACAAGCATCGCGATACTGCAGGCGAACATCGGCACACAGATCATCAGACGCTTGGGGATAGGACGCTGGTCGAGTTTCAGCCACTCGGCCACGATCAGACGACCAGAACGGAAGGCCGTATCACCCGAGGTGATCGGGGCAGCCACCACACCCAGCATGGCCAGGATGGCACCAGCCACACCCAACCAGTCGTTGCACACGAGGTTCACCACGGCCGGTGCAGAGGTATGGAATCCAGCCGTCGCATTCTGAATGAGTTCGTAACCTGGAGCAGGATTGCCATAGAAGAACCAAGATGCCACCGTTGCCCAGATGAGGGCGACGATACCCTCGGTGATCATCGCACCGTAGAAGATCGGGCGTCCCATCTTCTCGCTCTTCACACAACGGGCCATCAACGGACTCTGCGTGCCGTGGAAACCGGAGATGGCACCACAGGCGATGGTGATGAAGAGTGCCGGGAAGATGTTATCCTTCCAAGTGTCTGGTTCGGTGGCGGCTCCCATGTTATAGAAGCTCGTCCAGAGTTCGGGCACCGTAGGCCAGTGCAGGAAGAGCCACACCATCAGTGCGCCCGCCATGAACAGCAGTGAGAAGGCGAAAAGGGGATATACCTTTCCGATGATCTTGTCGATGGGCAGCATCGTGGCGATGATATAATAGCAGAAGATGATAGCCACCCACATCATCGTCTCACCACCGATGGAGTGCAAGATCTCCGCCGGTGAATAGACGAACACCGTACCCACCATGATGAGCAGCAGTACCGTGAACACGAGCATGACGCTCTTTGTCGTCTTACCTAAATAGTGGCCGATCATCTCCGGCAGACCAGCACCATCGTGACGCATGGAGAGCATGCCGGACATATAGTCATGCACGGCTCCGGCGAAGATACAGCCGAACACAATCCACAGATAGGCGGCCGGACCGAACTTCGCACCCATGATGGCACCGAAGATAGGACCCGTACCGGCAATGTTCAGGAACTGGATCATGAAAATCTTCCAGTTGGGAAGTACGATGTAGTCGAGACCGTCGGCCTTAGCCACGGCAGGCGTCACACGGTCGTCGGGACCGAACACCCGTTCCACGAAACGGCCATAGAACAGATAGCCCAGAACGAGTGCAATTAAACTCAAAGTAAAAGAAATCATCTTCTAAACTGTTTATTTGATTAAATCTTTGTGCAAAAGTACGAAATAATTGTGAATTGTGAATTATGAATTATGAATTATTTTGTAACTTTGCAGCAAATTTTAAAATATTGTATCATTTTGAAGACGATCATACGCACGATATGCCTGTTTCTGCTCTTGCAGAATGCGGCTGCCCAGACACCTAAACACGAAATCCGAGCCGTGTGGCTCACCACCATCAAAGGTCTCGACTGGCCCCACTCCTACTCCGCCTATCGGCAGAAGCAGGAACTTACCAACATTCTCGACCAGTTGCAGAAGGCCAATATCAACACCGTTCTCGTTCAGACACGCGTACGCGCCAGTACCATCTTCCCCTCCATGATGGAGCCCTGGGACATCTGTATGACGGGCAATGCCGGACAGTCGCCGGGCTACGACGCCCTACAGTTCTGCATCGACGAGTGTCATCGGCGCGGCATGGAGTGTCACGCCTGGATCGTGACGATTCCCGTGGGGAAATGGACGAGCGACGGATGCAAGAAGATGCGTGCCCGTTTCCCGAACCTGATCAGGAAGATCGGCGACGAGGGCTATATGGATCCCGAGATGGGTCAGACGGGCGACTATCTGGCACAGTTCTGCCGGGAGGTGACGCGCCGCTATGATATCGACGGCATCCACCTCGACTACATCCGTTATCCCGAGACCTGGAAACTGAAGGTCAGCCGTGAACAGGGACGGCGGTATATCACCGATATCGTGCGCAAGATCCACAGGGCCGTCAAGTCAGAGAAGCCCTGGGTGAAGATGTCGTGTTCACCCGTGGGTAAGTTCGACGACCTCGCCCGTTACCGCAGTGGTGGGTGGAACGCCTATACGGCCGTGTGTCAGGATGCCCAGGGTTGGCTCCGCGAGGGTATCATGGACGTGCTCTTCCCGATGATGTATTTCCAGGGCAACAACTTCTACCCCTTCGTCGCCGACTGGAAGGAGCATGCCTACGGCCGACAGGTGGCCCCTGGACTGGCCATCTATATGCTGCATCCCCAGGAGAAGAACTGGAACCTTGATATCATCAAGCGCGAGATGAACGTATTGAGAAACGAGGGGTTGGGTGTCACGTTCTTCCGTTCCAAGTTCCTGACAGACAATATCAAAGGCATCTATACGTTCACGAAAGACTTTAACCAGTACCCTGCCCTTATTCCCCCCATGTCATGGACAAGGAAACAGGCTCCCATTCCGGTGAGAGTCCTTCATATCCAAAGAGGTGCGACCATCGACCAACTCTCCTGGTTGGGGGCACGCGACAACTCCGGGGCCGACTATCTGCTCTATAATGTCTATGCCTCGGAGGACTATCCCGTCGATACGAAAGACGCCCGCAACCTGATCGCCACCCGCTATCGGAACCAGTCGCTGGCCGTTCCCCATCGTGGCCGATCGCTCAACTATGCCGTCACCGTCACCGACCGCTATGGCAACGAGAGTATGCCTAAGGAGACTCAGGCAACGGTCAGGAAAGACAGGAAACCGATAGACTTCCGTCAACTGATCATCGGCAATCCCCAAAAGTACAAGAAGAAAAGAAAATAAAACAATCAAAAACAGATTATTATGGAAAGAACATGGAGATGGTTTGGCAAGAAAGACAAGATTACGCTTGCACAACTGAGACAAATCGGTGTGGAGGGCATCGTGACCGCCCTGCACGACGTACCTTTAGGCGAAGTCTGGACGCGTGAGAAGATCCGCGACCTGCGTGAGTATATCGAGAGCTATGGCATGCGCTGGAGCGTGGTGGAGAGCCTGCCAGTCGTAGAGACCATCAAATACGGCGGTCCTGACCGCGACCACCAGATCGAGGTGTATAAGGAGTCGTTGCGCAACCTCTCGGCCGAAGGTATCCACTGCATCTGCTACAACTTCATGCCCGTGCTCGACTGGGCCCGTACCGACCTGTTCCACGACAACCCTAACGGTGCCACGAACCTCTACTTCAACTATGCCGAGTTTGCCTACTTCGACATCTATATCCTGAAGCGCCCGGGTGCCCGTGAGGAGTGGGAGAAGTTCCAGTTCCCCGAGGGCTGGGGTGAAGGCCGTAGCGTGATCGCCGAGTGCGACGAACTCGCCAAGACCATGACGCCCGAGAAGGATCACCAACTCGTGGAGACCATCATCATCAAGACACAGGGTTTCGTGTCGGGCAACTTCAGTGAGAACGACGAGGCACCCATCCAGAAGTTCCGTGACTTCCTCGACCTCTACAAGGGCATCGACAAGGCCCAACTCCGTGCCAACATGAAGTACTTCCTCGAGGCTATCATGCCGACGTGCGAGGAGTACGGCATGAACATGTGCGTACACCCCGACGATCCCCCCATCGAGATCCTCGGTCTGCCGCGCATCGTACGCACCGAGGAGGATATCCAGTGGTTCCTCGATGCCGTACCCAACAAGCACAACGGTCTGACCTTCTGTGCCGGATCGCTCTCCGCAGGTGCCTATAACAACGTGGTCGAACTGGCCAAGAAGTTCGCCTCGCGCACCCATTTCGTTCACCTGCGTTCCTGCCATATCTTCCCCAACGGCGACTTCACCGAGGCCTCTCACCTGGGCGGTCGTGCCGACCTGATCGAACTCTGCCGCATCTTCGAGAAAGAAAATCCGCAGTTGCCCATGCGCGTCGATCATGGCATGACCTTCACCGACGTGCCTGGCGGTATCATGGACGAGTCGAGCCACGGCCATAACGCCGGTTATACGCTCCTCGGCCGTATGTTCGCCCTTGGACAGGTACAGGGCATCCTCGCCACCGTCGATCGCGAACTCGGCATCGAGTACAAACAACCGGGCTTCTTCGATTAAGGTTTAATATTTAATCTTTAATGTTTAATCTACAATGAAACTCAACGATATACTGAGCGGCCAGTTCAACGCCGCAGAGTGGGAGCAGAAGGGTTATGAGCTCCCAAAGTTTGACATCAAGGCCGTACGCGAGAAGACCGCCAAGGAACCCACATGGGTACACTTCGGTGGTGGCAACATCTTCCGTGCCTTCCCGGCAGCCATCCTCAACGATGCCCTGAACACGGGTAAGTACGACCGTGGCGTGATCGTCGCCGAGACCTTCGACTTCGAGGTCATCGACAAGGCATACGCCCCGTATAATAACCTCTCACTCTGTGTGAACCTCTGCTCTGACGGTTCGATCGAGAAGAAGGTCATCGCCAGTGTCACCGAGGCCCTGAAGGCCGATCCCCAGTTCCCCGACTGGCAGCGACTCGTGGAGATCTTCAGGAACCCGAGTCTCCA
>Ga0265301_10006164_pt1 | contig 11564 bp, 8 predicted proteins | sample AusTroGonzalo_MG_2_FD_193488 | JGI IMG/M metagenome (GOLD analysis project Ga0265301, IMG submission 193488) | Bovine rumen microbial communities from tropical cattle in Woodstock, Queensland, Australia - Gonzalo_04 | ecosystem: Host-associated > Mammals > Digestive system > Stomach > Rumen ...
GAGTGTACGGTTCCGCACTCGTCGCCAGATTATTCGTGATGACATCATCGACACTGACTCCGAGCAGTTCGGCGAGAGGCTCCAGATAGTCGTAGAATGCCCTGTCGACATGGATGATGTCGGGGACCATATGATACGATAAGAGATAGACGATTATCCCCATTACTCCGATGACTATTGCCGAAGGAAGGGAGAAACCTATGACTCTTGGCAGGATCAGTTCGTCGTTCTTATCAGGCGATGCAAAGATCGTCATAAAGAATGCGATGACACCCACTGCCGTAAAGGAATAGAATGTATTCTGGATAGGAAGCATCGGGATCCTTGCCAGGATGAAGAACATCAGTATGAACATGATGGCCAGGGCCAAATTCCTTGAGATGTACACCTTGAGGATGTCCCTGATACCGGAGATCGTCCTGCGGCCTTCGACCAGGGCTTTGGGCAGTGCAGAGAAGTTATCGTCTATAAGGACCATGTCCGCAACGCCTCTTGCCGCGCCGGAACCCGACTGAAGAGCTATTCCGACCTGGGCAGATTTGATGGACTTGACATCGTTGACTCCGTCCCCGATCATTGCGACATACTTACTGTTGCGCTTGAGGACCTCGATGACCTTCTCCTTGTTCTCAGGCTTCATCCTGCCGAAGATGTTGGTCTTGAGAACGACCTCATCCAATTCAGCATCGGGGATCTTCTCGAGCTCGGGGCCTGAGATTATGACCCTCTCTCCCGGGATGTCCGCTATCTTGAACAGGGCATCGACGGTTACAGGGTCGTCTCCGGAGATGACCTTGATGTCCATGTTGTTCTCCAGGAACACCTCTATGGTCTCCCTGCAGTCAGGCCTTACCTCATCCCTGATGGATACGACTGTGACTGGTTTGAGGGGGTTGATCTTGAATTCGTCATTAACGGTGAGGGGGAGATCCTCTGATTCACAGATAACCAATGTCCTGAATCCCTTGGACGATTCCCTCTCGATGATCTCATCGATCTTCTCGGCATCGGAGCAGTATTCGCGGATGACGGTCCAGGCTCCTGAGTATAGGGTGTAAACCTTTCCATCCGCCTTTACCTTGACTGCGCTGTATTTTCTGGCCGAGCTGAATTGGATCTCTTCCAGGAGATCCACTTCGGCTTTTCCGTATTTGTCGGTAAGCGCCTTCATGGTCTTGTTGACGCTTCCGGTTGAAGATACAAAGTATCTGATGATGTTCTCGGCCTCTTCCTGGTCCACCAGGTGTTCGGCCGATTCGAAAAGAAGGTTGTTGGTCGTGATGGTACCCGTCTTGTCCATACAGACGACCTCGACGTGACTGATGGATTCCACAGAATTGAACCTCTGAAGGAGGACACCTGTGTTGGCCATCCTTATTGCCGTAAGCATGTATGTGATCGTGATAAGAAGGAACAGCGCGATAGGAACTATGTCCAGACAGATAACGAATATCTCCAGGACATCTTCAATTCCTGAAGCATCGAAGATGTTCACACCCCTTATGACCTCAACGATGACCGATAAGAACAGAAGAACGAAGGATATGGTCATCAGAGCAGCCGTTATGGTTGTGGTCTCCATCTGCAGCGGAGTCTTCTTTGAAGTGAATTTCTTTGCGCTGGAAAGCATCTGGGATGCATAGGAGTCGTTACCGAATGCGGTGACAACGAACTCTCCCTGTCCAGTGATACAGAATGAACCTGAATAGATCTTGTCACCGGGGTTCTTACGGACTGTACTGGATTCTCCAGTCAGAAGGGATTCGTCCATCTCCAGCGAGCGGCATTCCAGAATCGTTCCGTCCACAAGCGCCTGTTCGCCTGCGTGAAGGATGATGAGATCGTCCTGGACGATTTCTGTCTGGTCGATGATGACCTCCTCCCCGTCACGGACAACGGTGACCTTGGGACGGGTCAGGAGCGATATCTTGTCCAAACGGTGTTTGGCACGCATCTCCTGGATAGTCGAGATGCATATGTTCACAATGATGATTCCAGTAGCCGAAAGGGCGCTCAGCAGATTGCCCAGGAGCAGAAGGGCAGCACCCAGGACGAAAAGAATGATATTGAAGGGCGTTACGATATTCTTGATAGCAATATCCGCATAAGTCCTGCTTGTCTTGACTTCTGTATTGTTAACCTTTCCTTCATTCTTCCTCTGAGAAACCTCAGCGGAGGTAAGCCCCTTCATGCACCCTTATTTAATTCTTATAATTAAGGGATTCTGCATCTCCAAGAGCTCTTTGGACTATCTTCTCTGTCGGAAGGATTTCGATTTGCTTCGTTATTCCTCTGGACACATAGTCTATGAAACAATCCACGTGCTTATGGTAGAACTCCTTAACGGCATGGGCGTAGACTGACAGCTGAATCTCGTATTCTTTCTCGAAACGGTCGGATACGTCCGTCTTATAGTCATGGATCTCTATTCTGTCGGGATACAGCACCAACAGATCGATGACGCCTCTGAGGGTTATGTTGGTGCCTTCCAAAGGCAGACCGCATTCGATCTCCGGGTAGCGGATATCGGCATCGGCGGTCCTGTCCAACACCTTCTTGATCTCCTCAATCTCCGGATAATCCTCACTGACTTTCTTTCCGTTGCACATCAGCTCAGCTATCTTGTGGATCCTGGTGCCGTATTCCATGCCCTTGCCGCCGACCTCGTCCGCTCCCTCATAGTTGGATGTCCCGTCTTCGTTACTGAAATCCAGGATCTCGTGGACTCCCAGTTTGACCCTTCTGACCTCATATTCGGGAATCGAGGGAGCATCGATCAACTGCTCGACATACATTCCGGCATCATGTTCTACATCAGGGATGGGCACATAATCGCCAATGCTGAGATCCTGCATGAACCTGGACGGGTTAGGGCCACAGATGATAGTCTCATACTGTTTCGCCCTGGACAATGCGACGAACATGAGCCTTCTGTCCTCGCTGTAATCGGGTTTGATTACCGAGGATGCCAGTTTAGCCCTCCAGTTGTCGCACATCTTGGAATACTCTCCGAAATGGCCAATCTCTTTGGTGCAGCGCAGGCCCAGCGTCCTGTCATAATAGAATGCTCCTGAACCGTGGTTGGTCCCCGGCATGGTGCCCACGTCGATGAATGGCGCGATCACTATGGGGAACTCCAGACCTTTGGCCTTATGCATGGTCATTATGGTCACGGCCTTGTCGTCGATGAAGTTCTCAACCGGATAAGTGGACTTGTTCTCAATGTCGTCCTCGATTATCCTGATTACATCGGATATGGTCAGGAGAGAGCCCCTGTGCACCGTCGACATGGTGGTGATAATGGCTTGTGTTATATCGTTGTCCAGGTTGTAGAACTGGAAGAGGCTGGTCAGCAGATCTGTGATCCTCCTTCTCTTGCGGTATAGGACCGCCCTCTGCTGAGTGATTATGGATGGGATCTTCTTCGCGTTGTCATAGGCATCCTTGATCTGTATGGGTGTGTAGTCCATATCCGCCATGATAGGGACGAATGCCCAGGGATCGTGATCGTTGTTCACATACCTCAGCCAGGCTAGGGCCAGTTTTCCTTCGCGTGTGGACATGATCTGTACATCTCCCTGAAGGTATGCGGGAATCCCGTTTGCCTCACATGCGTCCCTGACCATCCTGCAGTGCTCTGTCTTGCGGCAGATGACCGCTATGTCGCCGAATCCGACGTTCCTGGGGCCATCGTCAGTGATGACCTTGTAATTGCCCGAATTGACATAATCCTTGATAGCACGGACAGTATCGTTGAGCTCTTCCTCTTTAGACCCGGATTGAACGAATCTTATCGAGGTTTTGTCACCTATGTCCTTCCTCTGTGCCTCGATACGCACAGTATCCTTGCTCAGTGATTCCTAATCAACGTCCTCATCTTTGGATCCCTTCAGGCATATGCAGTCATAGGCCAGATCGATTATGTTCTGAGACGAACGATAGTTCATGTCGAGAGGCAGCTTGATCTCCTCCGGTATCGAGAATCTGACCCTCTTGTTGCCGTCCTCGTTGAGGAATCTCCTGTATTCGACTGTCTTCTCCTCGAATTTGGTTATATTCTCGATGGAAACGTATCTGAAACCGTAGATTCCCTGTTTCCAGTCCCCCACAACGCACAGGTTTGGCTCGCTGAGGATCATCAGAGATATCATCAGCTGGTTGGCGTTCGTATCCTGGAATTCATCAACCATGAGATAGCGGAAGCTGTTCCTCTCGCGAACTGACTGTTTCGTATAGAGGACAGTTAGGGCCATTATGGCTACAAGATTGAAGGTCAGACGGTTGTCCATGATAGACCTCCTGATGTATTCATAATAGACGTCGTGCACGAAATCGAAGAGCTGAGTCCTGTCTTCGTCAGCACAGGCTTCTAGTATCTCCTCCGGAACGGGTTCCGTTCCGATTCTGACAGGCTTTCCGCAGCATCTGTTATCGTCCAGCTTCTTTAGAACCTCCCAATTGGCGCACTTGGTGCCGTCGACTATGTTGTTCTCCTTCAGCGAGGCAAGGATCCCTGAAGTGTCACCCTCTAGGGCCTCCTTCCATCTGTTCCCGAACCAACCTCTCTTCAGAGGGATAATGCCGCGTGACATCAGATTGTTGATGAGGCCCATCAGGGATAGCGGATCTTCGCTGGCAATAATCGCTGAATCGCCGTAATCCTTTCCGCGGACGTTTAGGAAACCGTCCATGAAACGGAGGAAATAATCCTTCTTCAGTGATTCGTTCTGCTGCATCGTTGCGGCGCGTGTTAGCCTCTCCTCGATGCCGAAGAACTCGCTCACCAGGTCCGGGGAATCCAACACTATGGAGAGGCAGAAGGCGTCGAAAGTCTTGGTCATGACCAATTTGGAATCCTTTTCCATGTGTTTCTCGGTCATCTTGCGCTTGATACGCTCTTCCATCTCGGCCGCGGCATTGTTCGTGAATGTCATCAGGAGGACATCCTTCGGCGATATATCCGGTCTGGAGATGAGGCTGATGTAGCGCTCTACGATAGTATGTGTCTTCCCAGTACCTGGTCCTGCATCTACGACTATCATCCCTTCATGGGTGTCCGCTATGGTCTGCTGAGGCGTATTGAGATCACTCACCCCTCTCACCCCCGTCATCGATGGTTCCTTTGGTACATACGGAGAAGTACGGGCATTCAGAGCACCTTCCTCTGGGCAACGCCGGGAATCCCTCTCTGCTCTGCTCGACCATCTTGGAATGCATCTGCGAGATGTAATCCATGACCGATACCAGGAATCCTGACGTAATCTCCAGGGTATCGCCGTACCTCAGCAACCCGCCTTCGGCGCAGCCTGCGATCTTTCTCAGACCCTTACTGATAGTCTCGCTGTTGGTCTTGGTACGATTCAACCCTAATGAATCCGCGATGTTGTTGATCAGCGCTACATCCTGATCCCAAGAGGAGATGTCCTCGGACGCCATGTCACGGATGACCCTCATTATGGCATCGACATTTCCCCTGAGGTTCTTGCTCAGTGCGACGCTCAGGTATGAACGGAATCCTTCGCTGCTCACGATGGTATCCTTTATCGATTTCTCCGAAAGCTTGATGTATCTTACGTTGGAGGTGATGGGGATGTCATCAACTATGGATACGGCATCGTTATCCATGGCGTAGAATAGGTCGAATTCCTTTCTGTAACCCCCTTTCTCGAGTGATAGGCTCAGGTAGATTGGAGCCTGGAATTCAGGGTATTTCACATTAGACCCGGGAGTCATGGCCTCCGCAATCGATTTGACATCGCTGGGGCTACCTGTCTTGTAATCCGTTATGAGGCCGTTCCAGAACAGGTCCAGCTGCCCGTGTACAGGATACTTGTCTGATTCCAGGTCCTGCTCGCAGATGGAACTGGTGAATTCCTTTCCCAAAGCGATCATGAATCTATTGGGATGTTTCTTCACGGAAAGCGGCGTATCAAGAGGCACGTCCTTGATCCCGAGGTGATCTATGTATCTGGTCACAGTCCACATGGCCTGCTTTATCTTGGCCCTGTCAAGACCTTCCATCATAGGGGACGATAGACCGGAGTAACTGTCAGATATCATATCCACAAAGTGGTCCAGGCCCAGATCCTCTACATCCTGCGGGTAGCAAACATACAGTTCCGCAAAGGAGTGTATCAGGGTACCGAACTCGGAGTTCTTCTCTTCAGGAGTGGTGAGGAACAGCCCGTACATGAACCTCCTTGGGCACGAATAGTAGTTATTGAAGGATGATTTGGAGAACTTGCCGTTGAACGTCTTATCTGTGACGATGCCTCTGGAGAGATCCTCGGGCATCTGCTGTTCCTCCTCCTTATGCCAACGTCCTTTGACCAGCTTCCCGCACATCTTTGAGAACGAATCCATGGGTTTCCTGTACAACAGGTCGAACATCATGCAGGGCCTTGCCTGTTTGCCGCCCTTGGTCGAATTGACGAAATAGTATCTGACCTGGCCCTGTTGGATCAGAGCATTCAACCTGGCAACGTTCTTGTCGGTCTCATCCTCTATGTCGATGTACTGTTTCCCGATGAGAGTCTTGTTCCAATCCTGCTCCATCCCCAGATAAAACACGACAGGCCTGTCGATATATACGGAATTGTTGCAGTCCACCAGAAGAACTCCTCTCTTCTCTTCCTCGGGGATCTCTTCATTGTGGTGCAGTTCGTTGACGTTGTCGACGGCGTATTTGACCTCGTTGAGATTCACGGAGGTGATCTTGGTATATGCAACTTGGAGATCGTTGATCAGTATCCCGACCTGAATCTTGGCCCTTCTATCGCATATCGCCTCGCAGACTTCAGAATAAGTCATGCTGCGGATGTCCCTCATGACTTCCCAGAGCTCCCAGCCCCTGCTGCGCATATCCGCTTCAGTTTGTTTGGAAAGCAGGAACTCCTCCTTCCCTTTCTTGAAGAAACCGTTGTAGTTGGAGAACAGCTCCTTAACATGCTTCACACGGATGGTTTCGAAGTCCAGGGCCAGTGTGATAAACTGAAGATAATCCCTAATCTGAGAGAGGTCACGGACGTTAAGTGAATTGATGAACGGTAAGCCTTTCCTGTAAAGGGCGGCTCTGACCGCATCGGCAATGGGGCTCGATGTGTTGAGGACGATTGCGAAATCACCCGGTTTGGACGGATCAATCATGTCAACGGTATTCTCCGCCAACTGACGGTCGTTGCCGATCTCGTAAATCGTATCGATTTCATACTGTTCCTTCTTAAAAATGGACACAGAATCATGCTTAATCGGGATGAAGTGCTTGTCCAGATCATTGAACAAATCTTCCTCGATGACAGCGACGTATATGCCTTCGTAGAACTCGTCATCTTCAGGGATGAAAGCCCCCATCAGACGCTCCAGTGTGGGCAGGCGCTCATACGCATCATATACCGCTAAGGCTGATTTGGAATGGAGATGCTTTCTAACATCCTTAGTGTATTTCCTTATCTCCTTGATGTTCTCTATCTCGCTGTGGACATACTTTATGCTAAGGCCCGTGTCTGTAGAGACCGACGAGATGACCATCAATTCCGAATAAAGAGGTTTATCGACAATCCTGGATGCTAGATGGGAGGCGATCTGTTTAGGAGTGAGGGCAAAATAACCGACAACAGGCTTGTCAATACGTCCGTTAAGCGCGGTGGCCAGAGCTGCGTCGTTGGTTATGACGAGGTCATATTCACGTACCTCTTCATAGAGCTCATCGATTCCCTTTACTCCCTTCATGGGATGGTAGAGTGTGAGTATGATAATAAAGGCTACTCTGTTATCTTTGTTATTCATGTTATTCTTGATTGAAGGCCGTCTTTGACACTGTATTATGACTATCTTCTGGGCAATGATTCGGCCAAGACCCTTATGTTCTAGGATCTGTGAATTAGAGCTTCACCCCTGCGTAATACTTTATTTGGAGATTTATTTCCACAAACATGGACGACGTGTATGTGGTCGAAGCTGCGATGTCGGGGCCGAAAGGGTTCCCGATGGACAGGGTCGTTGAGGTGGCCGTCTGCCGCATGCACAAGAACGGGATGGATTTTGACACGGTCTATGATTCTTTCGTCTACGCTGAGGCCATGGACCTAGGGAAGGATTCCTTGGACTACATCCAGACCGAATATGGGATAACTGCAGAGACCCTGTACCTTGCCCCTGATGAGGAGACTGTGGCCAAAGAGCTGCTCAATAAGCTCAGAGACACCGAGTGCACGTCATTCAACGTCAACCGCACCTTCGGTCAGTTCCTTTGCATGGAACCATGGGATCTCAACGGAGAGCTGACATTGCTGCCCTCGATCTCCAGCAGACTTCCCCCTGAGTACTCCAAAGACCTCACTGAAGCATACAACTATGTGACTCCGGGCAACCCGATGGAAGTCGAAGGCAAGACCGCAATGGACCGCTGCCTTATGTCCACATCGATAATGATGAAGCTTCGTGAGACAGGCTTCTTCTGATCAGGCACGTCTGAACAACACATTGACGTTTAGAACGCTGCTTAGAATCGTTATCAGGAACAATATCAGATAAAGGATCATAGGACCGATGCCCAACACCGTAGTTAGGAATCCAGGTGTTAAGATGAGGACGTTACCGACTATGAACAGGAGCAGACCGGCGACCAGGAACTTGTATCCGAGCATGTTTTTGGTGTCGTCATACAGGATACCGAGGCCTAGAAGGCCGAAGAATCCCGGGATGACCGTCAGCAGGATGCGTGTGGAATTGCTCTTCCTTTTAGGTTCAGACTGCTTGGTTTTCTCGGAGGTTACGGGCTCCGAAGGGACCTTAGCATAACATTTGGGGCATGTGATGCAATTCGGGGGCACAGGCTCTCCGCATTTTGGACAGTAACGGGTCATGCTACCTTCTGTATGAAAAAGCCTGTACATGTAGATGACGCTATGAGCTTCCCCTCTTCAGAGTACACCCTGACTTCATATATGCCCAGAGAGCGGGAGATGTTGATGGTCTTGGCGACACATCTGAGGTTCCCGTTGGCAGGCCTGTAGAACTTCACTTCCGTACTCTGACCCGTTCCATCATGGAGCATATTGGAGATTATGGCGAATGTGTGGTCGATCAGTGTGTATATGACGCCGCCGTGGACACGGCCCATGCTGTTGATCATGAAAGGCTGGATGCTCATAGAGCAGATCACCTCGTCCGCGGATATGCTCTCTATCCTGAGTCCCATGTGCTGGGCAAAGGGTGCGCTGAAGACGTCCAGTACACGGTCTGCATACTGTTTCGTATCTTCGGACATCAGAGGCAGGAGCTCTTCTCTTTCCATGTGCGCCGCGATACAATCTCCTCTCATAAAACTATCCGTTTTACGCCAAAACGATTACCATCCTTCGTATCGGACAAAGGACTCGACATAGTTGATTTATCGGTAATCCTGTATTCCGTACCATGGCCGAGGTCATCTCCGTTGCAGAGCTGAACAGCCGCGTGAGCGAACTGTTCTCCAAAAGCCCGAATCTAAATGATATTTGGGTGAGCGGAGAGATATCTGGTTTGAAGAAGTACCCTTCGGGATACTATTTTGTCCTCAAGGATTCGTCCAGTGCTATCAATTCGGCCATGTTCAAATCCGCCTTGGGACGTCTGAACTTTGAACCGACTGAGAATATGAAGATCCGTGCCTTCGGAAGGGTCGGCCTGTACGTCCCTCAAGGACGGTATCAGTTCATAGTCGAGGTGATGGAGAAATCAGGACTCGGGGACAGATATCTGGCCTTCGAGGCATTGAAGAAGAAGCTAGATGAGGAGGGTCTTTTCGATCCTTCGCACAAGAGGAAACTTCCTCTATATCCCCGCAGAATAGGTGTGGTTACGTCACAGAGCGGTGCTGTCATCCATGATATAATCACCACCTCCGCATCCCGCTATACGGCAGATATCCTACTAGCACCAGCGATGGTCCAGGGGGACGGGGCAGCGGAATCGATCGTAGCGGGCATACAGCTCCTGAACAAAGCTGGAGTCGATGTAATCATTGTGGGAAGGGGAGGAGGCTCCATTGAAGACCTATGGGCCTTCAACGAGGAAATCGTGGCAAGGGCAATCTACAACTCGAAAGTCCCCATAGTCTCTGCAGTAGGTCACGAGACCGATTTCACAATTGCAGATTTCGTTGCAGATGTGAGGGCTCCGACCCCCACAGGTGCAGCGGCCATCATACTCCGCGACAAGTCGGAGATACGTTCCGAGCTCCAATCATACACCACACGGCTGAACAGGGCCATGTCAGCCGTTCTGGAAGGAATGAAGCATTCCTTCGATATCCTGGATTCCAGACTCGGTCCGCAGAAGGCATTGGATGACCTTAACCTGCGCTCCATGATGCTTGAGGACCTTTCAAAGACAGCAGATTCATCGCTGATGGCCGCTTTGAATGCGGTCAAGATGCAATACAACGCATTGGATGCGAGGCTCATGCCTTCTAGGGCATTGGAGGATATCGACTCTCTCAGGGAGACAGTGGAGGCGTCATTGGATCGTATCAAACTGGGATCGAAGCATCTGATGGAGATGGAATCGTCCAGATTCGACACCATTGCCGACCGTCCAGAGAAGGCCATAACGACCATCGTCAAACAGGCTACCGACGCTCTGGCATCGGATTCCAAACAGCTGGAGGGCCTGAACCCCAGCAACGTTCTGACAAGGGGCTACAGCATGGTAACCGACAGGACTGGAAAGGTCCTTACATCGGTAGAAAAGATCAACGTCGGGGACAGCATCGTCATCCGTCTAAGGGACGGTAATGCTGAGGCCGGCATAACAAAGAAGGAGATGAAGAAATGACAGACTACGCAGAAGAAGTCGAGAAGATGAGCTTCGAGGACAGCATAAAGGCCCTCGAGGACCTGGTGAAAGAGCTCGAGGCTGGAGGAATAGACCTCGACAGAAGCATTGAGATCTACGAGAAAGCGGTAATCCTGCGCAACCACTGCAGGAAGATACTCGACGAGAGCGAGCGCCGTATTGAGAAGATAATGGAATCCTCAGGTGTCCAGAAGACAGAAGAATTCAAACTTGATTGATCTTCCAGAGCTTGATGCCCCTGGAATTGGCCCATCTGCTGGATTCTTCGTAAAGAAGACTTATGCGGAAGTCGTCCGGACTGTAGGCCAATCTAAGGGCCCCGCCCAATCCTCCTTCGTTGATGCTTAGGGAGTTATAGCTGCCGAAACTGTCCTTCAGACCAATCAAGAGGACGTCCACGGAGTCATGTCCGCGGGCGATCTTCTCCTTATGCTTATGATCCTCCATCTGCCATTGGAGGTCCTTCAAAACGTTCTTGCGGGAAATCTCTGAACCGTAAGTGTTCATGATGACTGCATTGACCATCTTCTGGACATCGGTTTTCAGGGTACGCTTGTCCACGAAGTCCCTGAAATCGAGGTTCTTGAAGTTCAGATTGTATCCGCGAAGGTACGAGACGTACATCAGCAGGCCAAGCGGATAGCAAGCCTCTATGATGGCTGTACGGACATTCCCGTTCTGCTTCTGGAATCTGTTCAGGCGTTCCTGGTCAGCATACTCCACAAGCA
>Ga0265301_10006166_pt1 | contig 11560 bp, 9 predicted proteins | sample AusTroGonzalo_MG_2_FD_193488 | JGI IMG/M metagenome (GOLD analysis project Ga0265301, IMG submission 193488) | Bovine rumen microbial communities from tropical cattle in Woodstock, Queensland, Australia - Gonzalo_04 | ecosystem: Host-associated > Mammals > Digestive system > Stomach > Rumen ...
GGTCGCGGACGCGGTGATGAGCTACGTCGAGCTATTGATTCCTTCCGCGAGCGTATGTTGAGAATGGTTCCCGATCCTGCTCAGCAGAAGATTATTGCCAGTAACCTGACAACGGAAGTTCCTCCCACAGGTTTGGGAAAGAACTGGCAAGAGTATATGTTTGAAGCCATGCCAACATCGGCTGCTGTGACCCTTCTTTCCAAGTTGCAGAGTGATGTACGCTATGCTGAGACCGAAGTGCTGCATACCTTGGTACAGAATATCGACGTGAAGGATATCCGTGTGAATGCGCTTGATGCCTTCGTGATTCCCAATTCGCAGACCATTGTGCGTGGCGATAAGTTCTCTGCCCACATCGTTATGGCAGCCGTCGATACCACTCAGGTTCCTGATATCTATATTGGTAATCAGAAGATGGATCTGAAGGATGGTCTTTACGAGACTGTCTGCGGACGTACCGGCGACTTCACTCTGAAAGGTTTCATAGAGACAGTCAATGGTAACGGTGATAAGCTGCGTCGCGACTTTGAACAGAAGTACACGGTTGTTGATCCCAGCGCCACAGTCTCTGCTGATTTGATGAATATGCTGTATGCCGGTTATAGCAACCCCATCAGTATCTCTGTGCCTGGCGTTCCCCAGAATAAGATTACGGCAACGATGACCAACGGCTCGCTGACCTCTACTGGCCCCGGAAAGTACATCGCACGTCCCTCTAAGATAGGTGAGAATGCCGTCATCACAGTGACTTCCACAAACACGGGTCGTCCACAGCAGATGGGACAGTTCTCGTTCCGAGTACGTCGTCTGCCCGATCCTACACCTTATATAGATATAAGGATGAGAAAGGAAACCCCGTGCGCTTCAAGGGTGGTGGCTTGTCAAAAGCCAGTCTGATGTCGCTCGACGGTATAGGTGCAGCTATCGACGATGGCATCTTGGATATCGGTTTCCGTGTCATTTCGTTCGAGACCGTGTTCTACGACAATATGGGTAATGCCGTTCCTTGGGTAGGCGAGGGTAGTAAGTTCTCTGCACGTCAGAAAGACACCTTCCGTAAGTTAACACGTAACCGTCGTTTCTACATTTCGCGTGTGAAGGCCATCGGTCCCGATGGAATCGAGCGTACGCTGCCCACGTCGATGGAAATCATTGTGAAGTAAATACAAGACAAGATAAAAAGTAACTAAGATATGAAAAGACTATTGTTCTTGATGATGATAACGCTGGTAGCTGGTGGTGCGATGGCACAACCCAAGCAGCGCCGTAATCAGCAGACTACGGAGAAAAAACAGCAGCAGACCGGCACACAGGGCATGACGCAGCGCATGCGTCTCCAGTATCCCACGGCTCTTGATATGCCTGAGGATGTAGTGTGGCGTCGTGATATCTACCGTGAGATAGATCTCAACAAAGAGGCCAATGCCGGTCTCTATGATCCTGTAGAACCCGTAGGCAAGCAGATGAACCTGTTCACCTATATCTTCAAACTGGCGCTCCAGGGCTATATCCCCGTCTATGAGTACCGCTTGGATGGTAACGAGGTGCTTGAAGCTTCTGCCAAGATCGACATGAAGACCGTGCTCGACAACTATCATATCTTCTATGAGGAGAAAGACGGTAAGTTGAAGGTTGACAATAGTGACATTCCTTCTTCCGAGGTGAAGATGTACTATCTGAAGGAGAGCGCTTATTACAATCAGGCCAACTCTACCTTCCACATCAAGCCTCTGGCACTCTGTCCTGTGATGCTGCGCGAAGATGATTTTGGTGGTGAGGCAGCCAAATATCCTTTGTTCTGGGTGAAGTACAGCGAGGTAGAACCCTACCTCAGTCGTCAGACCATTAAGACCAGTGATATCAATGATGCCGCTATCATGAACCTGGATGATTATTTCACGTTGAACAAGTACGACGGAAAGATCTACAAGACTGCCAACCGTCTTGGTAAGACTTTGGCACAGATAGCTGGCAACGACACCACAAAGTTGTCCTCCGAGCAGAAGCGTATCGAGAAAGAACTGGAGAACTTCCGCAATGGCATCTTCGGCGAGCGAGAAAAACCGCAGGTTCCTGATAGCATAGCTGCTACTGCCACGAAGGAGAAGAAGACCACCGCACGACGCACTCGTACTGCTGAGAAGAAAGAAAAGGTGACGAAAACCAAGACCAAGAGCGCTCCCAGCAGCGGTTCTTCGGCAGCAAGAGTCTCCGTGCGCAGGCAACGACATTAACATTCATACCATATGATGAAGAGATTATTCTTTCATAGATTTTCCCTTACGGCGATGGCATTGTTTCTGACGATGTCATCGCTTGCGCAAGATATTCAGATAGGCGCCAAGGGAGGACTTGATCTCACGTCCATGGAGTTCTCTTCCTCAAGCGATATCCTGGACGAAAGCAATCGTGCAGGTTTCTTCATCGGTCCCACCATGCGCATCGGAACACCGGTCATGGGTCTCTCTGTCGATGTATCGGCGCTCTACGACCAACGTAATATCAAGGTTGGCACCCGCACGCTTACTCAGGAATGTTTGGTAGTACCGGCGCATGCCCGCTTGGGTGTGGATGTAGGCGACCTGCTTGGCATCTTCATCTGCGCTGGTCCGCAGCTGAACTATAACCTCGGAAAGTCCTCTTTCCAGTGGGAAGATGTCGATAAGTATCGCAAGCACTTCACCTTCCAGGAGACCACACTCAGCGTGAACTTCGGTTTAGGTGCGAAGATTGGCGGTAATCTGGAGGCAGGCATCTATTATAATGTGCCTTTAGGAAAGACCGCTGACTTCACTTGGGATACCTTGGCAACAGAACTGCAAGACCAGGATATGCACACAGCAAAATCCAAAACCAACGCCTGGCGTTTAGCCGTTTCTTATTATTTCTAATATTTCTTCCAACGCGTGACCTACGCAGATGTCATATTACCGCTGCCGTTAGACGGCTTTTTCACCTATGCTGTTCCTCAGTCCATGGAAGGCACGGTGGCAATAGGCATGCGTGTGCTCGTGCCTTTCGGAAGAAGTAAAACCTATCTGGCTATCATTGCTCGCCTTCACCAGCAGAAGCCAGAAGGCTATGAGGTGAAGGCTATTCTTCAGCAGATTGATGATTCTCCTATTCTCTTGCCGCAACAGTTGAAGTTGTGGCAATGGATATCCGATTATTATATGTCGCCCATTGGCGAGGTCTATAAGGCCGCCCTCCCTGCAGGCTTAAAGGCAGAAGACGGTTACCGTCCCCGCACGGAGACCTATATCCGCCTCACCGCCAACTATCGTCATGAGGCACCTCTGCATGTAGCTCTCAATATCCTGACGCGTGCCTCTAAACAGTTGGAGGCCTTCATTGGCTATCTGTCGCTGTCACGTTGGGACACCATAGAGGGAGATACCTGTCGTGAACCTGTGGTGGAGATAACGCGTGAGGAACTCATGAACTCCACGGGTGCGACACTGCCCATCATCAATCAGTTGGTGAAGCGAGGCTTCCTGGAAACCTACGAGGTGGAGGTTGGCCGCTTGAATCATGGCGGGGAGCCCCATCCCGAACTCATCAAGTCTTTGAATCCCGCACAGGAGAATGCCTACAATCAGATCCTGCTGTCGTTTATGAAGAAGAGGGTGACGCTGCTTCATGGTGTTACCTCCAGCGGAAAGACAGAGATATACATCCATCTCATTCAGCGCGAGATAGAGCAGCACCGTCAGGTGCTCTACCTGTTACCAGAGATTGCGCTCACTGTTCAGATGATGCAACGTCTTCAGCGCGTGTTTGGCAATCGTTTGGGAATCTATCATTCCAAGTATAGCGATGCCGAGCGTGTGGAGATATGGCAGAAGCAGCTCTCTGATAATCCCTACGATATTATTCTTGGTGCCCGTTCGGCAGTCTTTCTGCCGTTCAAGAACCTTGGCCTCGTCATTGTCGATGAGGAGCACGAGACCAGCTATAAGCAGCAAGACCCCATGCCCCGCTATCATGCGCGGAGCGCGGCTATTATGTTGGGAGCCCCCTCCCTCCTCCCCCAACTGGGGGAGGCTCTCGCTCTTCAATCAACGTCATCGGAATTAAAAGCCTCCCCCAACTGGGGGAGGAGGGAGGTGGCTTCCATCATAGACCATTACAAGACGGCTCATCCAATAAGCTATGGTTTGTTGAAGACTTTTTCGCAAGAAAATAGAAAATACCCTACGGAAGCGGAGAATGCTATGTGGGAGTTATTGCGAAAAAAAAATCTTGGTGAAAAGTTCCGACAGCAGCATGTTATTGGCGACTTTATTGTTGATTTTGTATGTCTTGCTAAAAATATAGTTATCGAAGTAGATGGTGGCTATCATCTCACACCAGAACAGAAAGAGGCAGATCGTTTGCGTTCTTCCATATTAAATGATATGGGTTTTTTGGAACTGCGTTTCAGTAACGAAGAAATATTGTTTACCCCCGATAAAGTTATTCAAACGATACAGTCAGCATTGCAAAAAGCCTCCCCCAGTTGGGGGAGGTTGGAAGGGGCTTCCGTCCTTCTTGGCACCGCCACCCCCTGTATGGAAACCTATCATAATGCAAAGACGGGGAAGTACGGACTGGTGGAACTCACCGAACGCTATCAAGGCATCGAACTACCCGAGATACAAGTGGTGGATATTCAGGACCTGCAACATCGCAAGATGATGAATGGCCCGTTCTCACCTCTTCTATTAGCACGCGTGCGCGAGGCCTTGGAACGTGGCGAACAAGCCATTCTCTTTCAGAATCGTCGTGGTTGGGCACCAATGGTAGAGTGTAAGCAGTGCGGCTGGGTGCCCCATTGCGAACATTGCGATGTCAGCCTCACGCTCCATCGCAGCATGAACCAGCTCACGTGCCACTATTGCGGATTCACCTATCGCATACCCACCGAGTGTCCTGCTTGCGGTTGCAAGGAGTTGCAAGGTCGTGGCTATGGCACAGAGAAGATTGAAGACCAGATTCGCGACATCTTCCCCGAAGCCCGCATCTCACGTATGGACTTAGACACTACGCGCACCCGCAATGCCTACGAGCGTATCATCAGCGACTTCTCTGCCGGTCGTACCAATCTGCTCATCGGTACGCAGATGATTAGTAAGGGACTCGATTTCGATAAGGTCAGCGTGGTGGGAATCCTCAATGCCGACACCATGTTGAACTATCCCGACTTCCGCGCCTACGAGCATGCCTTCATGATGATGTCGCAGGTCAGTGGTCGTGCCGGACGAAAAGGCAAGCGCGGTCTTGTTATCCTTCAAACCAAGAACCCCTCGTTGCCCATTATTCAGCAAGTGGTGCGCAATGACTTCCAGTCACTCTATCGTGATATGGTGGCAGAGCGACAGATGTTCCACTATCCGCCTTACTATCGTTTGATCTATGTGTATCTTAAACACAAGAGCGACGAGGTGGTCAATACGGCAAGTCTGGAACTAGGCGCGCGCCTTCGCCAATGGTTTGGCGGTCGTGTGTTGGGACCCGACAAACCAAGCATTGCAAAAGTCAAGACCTTGTGCATCCGTAAGATGGTTCTCAAACTTGAGAACGGCATCGACATGCCCAAGGTCCGCCAATATTTAACGCTTGCCCAGCAGCAGTTGCTGCAAGACAAGCGTTATAGTTCACTTCAAGTATATTATGACGTTGATCCGCTTTAGAGCGTAACCTCAACACCGAGACCCAGTACGCGGTTGGTACGGGTGAAGTCGTCGTGGAAGTTCAAACCATCTGCGGTATAGTCTTTCTTATAGTGCTCGTAGTTGGTCTGGAAGTAAGCCAGGCTAAGGCTGATGTTCTCCTTTACCTTGTACTTAGCACCGAAGCCGAAGCTATATGAAGATGTTACGAACGACATATCGTTCATGTAAGCATCGGTCAAGGGGTAGCGTGTGCACTGCAGACCGCCAGAGACAGTTACTTTCTCGTTGATGTCCCACTCTGCACCTACCAGATACTCGTTGGTACCACCGTCCAGCAACTCCTGTGTGTTACCATACCAGGTAGCCTGCTTGTCGAAGAAGTGGTGATAACCCAGGTTTACGCGGATATCGTCTTTTACGCTCCACTGTGCACCCAGAGCCAACTGTGCGGGGATGTCCTCATCTACCTTCTCGCCATCGCGGAACTTGTTCATGGCAGCAATCTCGCTAGCCTGGTTCAGCGTTGACTTGTTCTTCATCTTCATCTCAGCCTTGAACTCGTATTTGGCAGCGAAGTTGAAGGCACCAACCTTATAGTCTACACCAATGATAGGAGCGAAACCCATACCAGTCTGGTCACACTGCAGGTTCACACCGTCGCGATACACCTGCAGGGCGTTCAACTGTGCCTTGGCACCGTTAGCCTGAGCCAGGGCTGCCTGATACTGAGCATCGGTCATCATGCCTGCATCGTGTGCCTGACCTGCTTGTACAATATTCTGGTCCAGACCGGCAATGCCGTTGTCGATGAATGTTCCGAAGGGCACGTAGCCTGCAGTTGTACCAACCATGATGTTGCTGAGCTTAGCCTTGTAAGAAGCAGTACCGTAGTACATGCGCAGACCACCATAGATAGCCAGATTCTCGTTCACCTTGTATGCTGTACCTACCTGCAGTCCGAAGTAGTACTGCTTACCCTGCATATAGCCGTCCATATCGTAAGCACCAGTAGCACCGAGGGGCATCAAGCCTGCGCCAATCTTACCTACTACGTTCTCAAAAGAACCCAGACCGTCGGCAAACTCACACTTACCACCGCCGCCAGGTACTGACAGGTTGAACTGAATAGACCAGTTGTTCTTGTTCCATGCACCTTGCAGTGAGGGAATGATGGGAGCGTCAGCTACACCTTCGAAAGTCTTCTTTGTTTGACCGTTGTTCTTTTGGCCGTTAGCAAAGAATGGGCTTGTTGATTCAATAGTACGTGTTTGATGTGCGTTCTGCCAGTTGAATGCCAGATGAATGCCTTCGGGTAGGAATGCTACACCTGCGGGGTTAGAATAAACACCATCCAGACCAATCGCAGCATCGCGTGCGGGATTTCTCAAGAAGTCAACGCTTTGATTCGTGTTGGTTAAAATACCACCAGCCATTGCGCTGGTTGCTGTTGCCAGCAGAAGGCTGGCCAGAATTACTTTTGTTTTCATTTCAATTAATAGTATAGTTGAAAAATTCGGCTGCAAAGGTATGTAGTTTGAATTAAAACTTTTTAAACATACGCCCCAAATTAAGGTAAATTAACTAAAAAACTGCACAAACTTGCACAAAAAGTGCAGTTTGTGCAGGTTTTTGTTGCACAAAATCGGGTTTAAGTGTGCATTTTATGCGCCGTTTTTCTTCTCTTCCGGGTAACTGATACGGGTGTGATAGATGGTTTTCAGTTTCTCTATCATCACGGTTTGGGCGTAGGCTATGTCGCGGAAGGTGATAGGACACTCGCGGAAATAGCCCTCGTCAACCATGTTATTCACGATTCTGTTCACCAGCGAACGGATGGTCTGCTCCGTATAGTCGGGCAGTGAGCGCGAAGCTGCTTCCACCGAGTCGGCCATCATCAGGATGGCTTGCTCCTTGGTGAAGGGGTTAGGACCGGGGTATGTGAACAGCAGGTCGTCGACAGCCTCGTCGGGATGTTCGTTCTTATACTTTATATAGAAGTACTTAGCCTTGCCCAGTCCGTGGTGTGTGGCAATGAAGTCGCGAATCTGATTGGGCAGGTTGTGCTGGTTGGCCAGCTTCAGTCCCTCCGTCACATGGCTGATAATCATCTGCGCACTCTCTATATAAGTGAGCTGTTCGTGCGGACTGATACCGCCCGACTGGTTCTCGGTGAAGTAGATAGGGTTCTGCGTCTTGCCGATATCATGGTACAGAGCACCCGTGCGAACCAGTTGCGGGTTGCCACCAATCTTGCGTGCTATCTCTGCAGCCAGGTTGCCCACCTGAATGGAATGCTGGAAAGTGCCCGGTGCAACCTCGCTCATGCGGCGCAGCAGGTCCTTGTTCATGTCGCTCAGTTCTATCAGCGTGATGTCGGAGATAAAGCCGAAGAACTTCTCAATGAGGTAGAGCAGGGGATAGCAGCAGAACAGGATGATGCCGCTCAGCACCAGGAACACATAGTCGCTGTGGTCCATGCGCTCCACGTTGCCCGAACGAATGAGGTACACCGCTAGATTGGTGAGCATGGCCACGCCCGAGGTGATGATGGCTGTCCAGAACAGTTGCGAACGACTGGACAGTTCGCGCAGCGAGAAGATGGCAGCCAGTCCGGCTGCTATCTCCACGGAGATGAACTCCAATGGGCGTTGCAGGATGGTGGCACATATCAGCACTACTACGATATGTGCCATGAATGCTGTTCGCGAGTCCATAAACACACGGATGAAGATGGGCACGATGGCAAACGGCAGAATATAGACATGGAACAGATTATGCTCCACCAGCAACGAGGCATTGACGATGGCCAGCGTGATAAGCGCATAGATCATCATGGCCGAGCGGATGCGCTCGAAGTAGTCGCGTCGGTAGATGCTTAGATAGATAGTGAAGGCACCGATGAGCAGTGCCACGAAGATCATTTCGCCCACCACGGTGCTATTGATGGTCGAGTCAGACTTATGCCTGAGCTCTATCTCCTTCAGGTACGACGTGATAATCTGGTAGGTATTCTCATCTACCAGGTCGCCGCGGCTCACAATCTTCTGTCCGCGTTGCACCACGCCCACGGCTAGCGGCACACTCGCCACCAGGTCCTCCATGCTTTCCTCGCTGCGCGACTTGTCGTAGGTGAGGTTGGGCACCAGATAGTTGTTGATGTCCATCTTGCTGATGGCCTCGTGGTAGTACATCAGCGCTGGGTCCAGCATTATCTGCTCGTAGGCTTCCACAGGCGTAAACACCGAACTGATAGCGATGCTCGTCGCCTCCTTGTCATCAATGCGGCGAATAGCCCTCACCGAGTCGTCGTCCACCCTCATGGGTTTCTTCGTGTCCACGATGCCATGCTTGTAGAGCTGGCGTATGCGCGCGCTCACGGCGGTGATGAAACTGCCCGACAGTCCCGGATATTTCTGACCTATCTCCGTGATGAACAGATGTTCCTGCTGCTGTCCTTTCTCCTTGTCGTAGATATAGTAGGGCTCGTAGGCCTTCAGAGCCAGCTTTCTTTCTATCTGTATCACCGAGTCGGTCTTGTACACGGGGAAGTCGAACATGGCAGTCATGTCGCTGTGTCGCCACACCTTGTCCAGTTCCACCTTGAACGAAGGCTTATTGTCGCGTGGCATGAACCACACGATGATAGCCACGGTTCCTATGACCAGAGCCATGCGTTTGGCTATGTCCTGCCACGTCAGTTCTATCTTGAAGTTGATACCTTTCATGTTGATAAGTCCTGTTTTCTGGCAGCAAATTTAGAAATTATTTTGCAGACAGCCAAGGGTTTTGGTTGAAAATGTGGTTCTCCTCCAGTAGTTTTAGAATCTGTGTTCTTTGACCTCTATAGTTGTTTGATAAACTCTTCAATGCGGATTGTTGATACTTTTGGCCAATCTATCTTTTGAAGTATGTCAAAGTGCTTGTCATTGGTTACGATATACTCAGCGTTGGCTGCAACTGCACAATCTACAAATTTGTTGTCGTCAGCGTCTTTCTCAATCAGGTTGAAATGAATATATACTTCTTGGTAAATAGTAGTATGTAAACGAGCGATGGCTTCAACAACGCTTGTGGCAATCTCTCGTGTGGTTTTTAAGGCTAATATTTCTTCGTATTCGTCTAGGATGTCGGTGTTTACACAAAGACAAATTGCTCCATTGAAAATGTCAGTCCATATCTTATGATACGGACTCATAGAGGGAAGTGACTGCAAAAGGCAGTTAGTATCAAGAACGATTCGACGCATGCTTGTAGGGGGTGCGCATATGTTCTGCGCCCCATTGTTCGATCGTAGACTCGTTAATCTTTCCTTCGTCCCATAATGCATCAATCGCTTTTTGAGCTTTTTGCGCAAAAAAATGTGCTACCAAATCTCTAAATTCGTTGAGATCTGATTCCGACTGAATGCTATTCAAAGCATTCATGAGTTCTAATTGTGCAATTTGACTATACGACATAATTATATATATTTACCGTTTGCAAAGATAAGTATTTGTTGTGATACAGCCAAGGAATTGGCGGGGAAAAGTGATGAGGCTGAAATAAATTCTGGCCAGAATTTATTAAATAATGGCCAAAATTCAATTAATTCTGGCCAAAATTATTTTTTGGCTGAAGAAAATTATAGCTATAATTTTGCGAATTATAGCTATAATTGCAACGATTATAGCTATAATTATTTTTAGGGCTAAAAGAATAGTGCCGCCAAACGCCTCGTTTAGCGCCCCTATTCGGGTGGTTTAGCGCCGCCAAACGATGTGAAAAGCGTAGCTAAACAAAAAAGGCGCCACCACAACATTGCGGTAGCGCCCTTTTTTCATTATTTCGTTTAAGGGAATGATTATTCTTCGTCCCAATCCATACTGCGGCTGTCGGCCTCTGCGCTTGATGAAACTTCGGCGCTGCTAACAGTAACCATCAAGGATTCTGTCTTGATCTTAACGCTTACGGTGAGAGGTGTCTGATATTTCTTTTTCATATTTATAATCTCCTATTCTTTTACTTTACGATAACTTTCTTTCCGTTCACAATATAGAATCCCTTTGTAGGTTGCGTAATACGCTGTCCGTTCAGGTTGTAGTAGACTCCAGAATTCTTTTCCAAATTTTTCGAAGCGTTAATGCTTGAAACGTCATTGCCTTCACCGAAAATGAAGTATTCGCGTGCATTGATTGAAGATACACTTAAATAGGCTTTATCCGTTCCTACCGTGTTTCCACTTGTTCCGTTTATCATGTAGAAACCAACGGGCTTTGTATCTCTATCTGTGGTCAGGATGTAGTTCGTGTTGCCAGCACCATCAGTTTGGGCAACTGTTGTTCCTGTACCGCGTACAAACTTATTGCCGGTAGGCGTATCTGTCGTTGCGGCAGGAGTAAATGTAACCGTGCCACCGCCTTCTTTGTAAAGAAGAGCACCTGTGTTTGCAGGGATTCCTTTCGTGAATGCCACCTCAGTAAGAACGTGACCAGAAACACCAGTGGTATAAGTGGCTGTTACACCATCAGGAATTGCAACTGCATAGTCAGAGGCAAATGTTGAATAGCCATGTGACTTGATGCTGCGGGTAAAGTTTGGTCGTATTGCAACAGAAGTTCCTTCGGTATAGGTTATTGAAACTTTCTCGTAATCGGGAACAGTTGATGGCATATACCATACACTTCCATTTCCGCTTGTAGAATATGCAGGAGAAACACTATAGTTTGCAAAATCAGAATTGAATAAAACTTGTACACTTGAATTGTCTGCGCTGGTTGGACGGATAACACCACCCCAATTCTGTATGGTACCACCAGCCCAAAGTGCATCACCTTTAGCTATTCCGAAGCATTTTCCTGCATAATCATCTCCGTCGAATGTGTAAGTATAGGGGCCGCTTCCACTCATTTTTCCATCAACTTGCCATG
>Ga0265301_10006167_pt1 | contig 11558 bp, 10 predicted proteins | sample AusTroGonzalo_MG_2_FD_193488 | JGI IMG/M metagenome (GOLD analysis project Ga0265301, IMG submission 193488) | Bovine rumen microbial communities from tropical cattle in Woodstock, Queensland, Australia - Gonzalo_04 | ecosystem: Host-associated > Mammals > Digestive system > Stomach > Rumen ...
CATCTCGGTGATGTTGACTTTCATCAACATGCCGTCGAAATGGCTTTCCAAGACGATGCCTTTGAAGTCGGCGTCATGCTTCAGTGCATAGCTGAGTTTCTTGGCCTTGGTGTTCTGCAACATCACGCTGCCGTTCTTGTCGTCGAGGTTGGTCAGGGCAAAGGCGCTGGCCGGCAGGTCGTCGAAGAATTTCTTCTTGGCGTTGCGATAGTTGGCCATGGTCTTATGGTAGTCGAGATGGTCGTGGGTGAGGTTGGTGAAGATGCCCCCGGCAAAATGCAGTCCCGCGATGCGGTGCTGGTCGATGGAGTGGGAACTGACCTCCATGAATGCGTATTCACACTCGTGATCGACCATCTTCTTAAGCAATGCGTTCAGCTCGATGGGGTCGGGGGTGGTGTGTGTTGAGGGGATGACTTTGTGGTCAACGATGTTTTCGATGGTGGAGAGCAAACCGCAGGCATAGCCGGCATCGGTGAAGAGCCTGTAGAGCAACGTGGCGATGGTGGTCTTGCCGTTGGTGCCGGTCACACCGACGAGCTTCAGCAATTTGGAGGGATTGCCGTAAAAGTTGGAGACTCCCACGCCAAGGACGTAAGCACTGTTATCCACACGGATGTAAGTCACGCCTTCCTTCAGGGTCTTGGGCAGCGTCTCGCACACGATGGCGATGGCACCTTTCTCTAGCGCGGTGTCGATATAGGCATGGCCGTCGGTTTGGGTGCCTTTTACGGCGAAAAACATCGTCCCAGGTTCAACCGTACGAGAGTCGAACGACACTTTGGCGATGTCAACGTCTTTGTCGCCGATCAGCTCCAACAGGTTGCAGTTTACTATGATCTCTTTGATTTTCATTTTCGTTCAAGTGTTAATGTGATCAAACCTCCAGGCTGAAGGGTGTCGCCGGCTTTCACGGATTGTTGCTTTACTTTGCCGTATCCCTCAAAGGCGGTGCTCCAGCCCATGTTTTCAAGCAGATAGACGGCGTCGGAGATGTTCATTCCAATGACGTTTGGAACGCTTACAGAGTCGAAGACTATGGGTTCTATGACATATCGCCCGTCGATTACGCTGAAGAGTCGGATGGTGCTGTCGGCAGCCCTGGCCACTGGAGTTTCGGCTTCGATCATGCCTTTGACCTTGGTGGCATAGACACGGTCGGCGATTTCCTTGAAGGCGGGTGCGGCCACCTTTCCGGCGGAGTAGAAACGGCCCTTGGCTTTGCTAATGACCACGATGCAGCTATAAGTGGGGTTGTCCGCCGGGAAATAGCCGACGAAGGTCACGTTGTAGTCACGCTCCCATCCGCCTTTGCCGTTTGGCCATTTGTAGGCTTTCTTCTCCACGTTGTAGAGCTGCGCCGTACCTGTCTTTCCGGCAATGCCGTATTCCGTGTCGCGAAGCCCCTTGGCGGTGCCTCGTTGCACTACGCCGCGCATCATGCTTTGTATGGTGTCGATGGTTTTCTTGGATGCGATCTGCTCCTTGATGACCACTGGCTCAATGGCCTTTAGGGTGATGCCTTCTTTGCGTATCTCTTTGACAAACTGGGGCTTCATCATTTTTCCGCCATTGGCGACGGCATTGTAAAGCGTGAGGATCTGCAACGGAGGCAGGCGTAGCTCGTAGCCGATCGACATCCAAGGCAATGAAGTCTTCGACCAGTTCTTCTTGTCGTAAACGGGATGCTTGATATAGGGACGTGCCTCACCCGCCATGCCGGTTCCCAGTGGCACGTTCAGGTTCATGGCGTAAAGGCCGTTGATATAACGTTCGGGGTTCTCGCCGAAATAGTCGGTGATCAGCCTTGCAGTGCCTTTGTTTGACGATTGCTCAAAGACCTCGCGGATGGTAACAAGGCCGTCTTCGTTGACCGGGTGGTCGTCATACATCTTCTTGTTGGAGAAGACCAGCGGTGTGTGCGCTCTTCCGATGTTGACGTTCCTTTTGTTGATGTTGAGTTCGGGATAGGTCTCGAGCAACACCAGCATGGAGGCGAGCTTGAAGGTCGAGCCTGGCTCGATGCCGACACCGAGGGCGAAGTTGTAGCCTTCGTAGCATTGGTCGGTGGTTTTGTCGCGCTGGAGGTTGGTTATGGCTTTGACTTCGCCGGTGGCTACTTCCATGACGATGGCACAGCCCTGTTCGGCCTTGTTTTCGACCAAGGCGTGGCGAAGGGCTCGTTCGGCGATGTCTTGGATGCCGATATCGAGGGTTGACACGACATCATTGCCATCGACGGCCTCGATGTTGTTGTCGTCTTCAACGGGGATCCAAACGCCATGGTGAAGGTGACGTTGCTTGCGGTGACCGTCCTTGCCACGCAAGATGGTGTCGCAGGCACTTTCCAGTCCCACGAGCTTGTCTTCATCGACATAGCCGATGGTACGCGCGGCAAGTGAACCGTAGGGATGGATGCGCTTGAACTTGGGTTGCGACTTGGTGAGTCCCACCTTGCGTTTGCCTTGGTTGAAAATGCGGCATGATTCCAGCTCGCGGTATTGTCCCAAGGTGGCGTTAAGGTCGATCAGGAAGTAACGTTTGCCGTTGTTCTTGGCATCGATGAGGCCTTGTCTCCATCTGGTGGCGTTGCGCTTGGGGAAAAGCTCGGCCAGCTTCTGGCTCAGCTGCTCCACGCCTTTGTAGAAGGTGGTGTCGTGGATGACGGAGGGGTCGATGCCGACCTCGAAGATGGGCACGTCGGTAGCGAGCAGGCTGCCGTCGCAGGCGAGGATGTCGCCTCGCGAGGCCTGAAGGGTGTCGAAACGGGTCTCCACTTGCTCGGCGAGGGCACGCAGCTCGTCACCCTCCTTGGTCTGCACCATCACGGCCTTGGCCAAAATGGCGATGCCCACAGCCAAAACGGCCATGTAAACCAGGAAGGTTCTGTTCATGCATCTCGTTTTCGGGTCCCGTTTCATTTTACTATTCTTGTTTCCAACGATTCTTTCAATCCTTCGCCGGCGAGCTTGTCAATCAGGATGGTCTGTGTCGATTCCTGGGTGTAGGCTGACTTGGCGTATATGTACTCCACGCGGAGATCGCGGAGGAGTAGGGTGTTCTTTTTGATGGCCCGGCTGGTGCTCTCGGCAATGTAGGCGTTGGTGATGATGAGCATCAGCAGGACGGTGAGGTAAACGAGGAAGGGGAAGATCTTGGAGAGGTCCTCACGGGTGAGGAAACTGCCTCCCAGGATGTTCATGAAGGTGCTGCCGCCCTTGCTCGCGTTTCTTTTTCTTTCTCTCTTCATAGCGGTTTCCTTTCTGCGATCCTGAGCTTGGCACTACGTGCGCGGCTGTTGATGGCGATCTCTTCCTCGGAAGGCACGATGGGCTTCCTGTTGATAATTATATAAGGTGTCAGCGAGTTGCCGAAGAAGTCTTTCTCCTCCTTGCCCTCGGCGTTGCCCGTCTTGGTATAGTTCTTCACCAGCCGGTCTTCAAGTGAGTGGTACGAAAGCACCACCAGCCTTCCTCCAGGCTTGAGCACATCGGCGCATTGCGAGAGGAAGCACTCAAGGGCCTCCATCTCTTGGTTGACCTCGATGCGGAGGGCTTGGAAGATCTGGGCCAGCACCTTGTTTTCGCGTCCGCGTGGGAGCCGTCCTTGCACGGCCTCCTTGAGCTGGGAGGTGGTCTCAATGGGTTGAAGGTCTCTGGCCATGATGATGTCAGAGGCTACCAGATGGGCGTTTTGCACCTCGCCGTAGAGACTCAGCAACCGGGTGAGGGCGGCGTGGTCGTAGGTATTGACGATGGTGGCGGCATCGGTGGGATTGGACTGGCACATGCGCATGTCGAGACGGCCGTCGAAACGGGTTGAGAAGCCCTTTTCGGGGGTGTCGAACTGATGCGATGACACGCCGAGGTCGGCCAAGACGCCGTCGATGCGTCCTTGGTGGTACAGCTGGATGAAGTTCTTGAAATAGCTGAAATTTTGGGGGATGAAGGTGAAACGCTCATCGTCGATGACGTTCTTGGCGGCATCTTCATCTTGGTCGAAAGCATAGAGGTGTCCGGTAGTGAGTCGCTCCATGATGGCACGCGAATGTCCGCCGCCACCGAAGGTGACATCGGCGTACACGCCCTCGGGCTTGATATTCAATCCTTCGATACACTCGTTTAATAATACCGGCCTATGATACATACTTCTTCCTTCCGTCTGCTGTCTTCCGACACCTTGGTCAAATCCCGAAATTCAATCCGGAAAAGAGTTCTTCCACTCCTTGAGCCAGCTCGTCGGTGGTGATGGCGTTGACGCGTTCGTCGTACTTGGCCTTGTCCCAGATTTCCATGTTGGTGAACATGGAATCGATGACGATGTCTTTGTTGAGGCCATGTCGCTCCATCAGCTCTTTGGGGATCTGAAGACGTCCGTTGGCATCGAGCTTGACGCGCTTCACGCCGTCGAGGTACTTGCGCATGATGTCGAGCTTGCGGCGGTCAAAGGTGTTCACTTGCATCAAGATCTCCTTGCGGCGGTTCCAGTCGCTGTTGGTGTACAGCTCAAGATAATCGCCATGCAGACCCGGGCGCAGTACGAAATCCTCGTCAACCAAGCCTCCCAGCTGATCCCTGAAATCGGCGGGAAGCATCAGTCGGCCTTTCGAGTCAAGCTTGCAAGTGAATGTTCCTGTGGGGTTACTCATAATTCGCGAATTATTCCGAAGCAAAATTACATAAAAAACCCATTTTGTTCCATTTCTTCCCACTTTTTTACACCATTCTTTTTCAACAGAGTTATCAACACCCATGTTAATTGCTGTTAATTACTGTTAATTTGTTAAAAAACAGTATGTTAAGCGATAATAAATCAAATTATTACATTTTTTATGTTTCGCTATTAGAAAAATTCATTATTTTTGTAAGTTGCAAATAAAGGATTCTCATGGAGGATAAGTACGGTAACTTGATCGATTTCAGGCAGATATTTGAGTCAAAGGCTCCGAAGCTGATGAAACGGATGCCTAATTGGCTGTTCCGTCGTATCCAAAAGTTGCTTCACGAAGAGGATATCAACACCATATTGAGCAAATACGGACACCTGCAAGGGGTGGAATTCGTTCAAGCCGTGATCAAGGATTTCAACCTCAATGTCGTTGTGAAAGGCGCGGAAAACCTGACGGCATCGGATCGCATACTGGTAGCCTCCAACCATCCACTTGGCGGTCTCGACGGCATCGCTCTTATCGGCACTGTGGGTTCCTATTGCCCCGAACCGGTGACCCCTGTCAATGATTTCTTGCTGTTTATCAAGAATTTACAGCCGATTTTCATTCCTGTCAACAAGGTGGGTAAGGGCGTGGCCAACAAGCAGGAGAACCTTCGCCTCTTCAATGAGACCTTTGCGGGCGATCGCGCCATCTGCTACTTCCCGTTCGGCCTGTGCTCGCGCAAGGTGAAAGGCGGAAAGATCATGGACCTTGACTGGAAGAAGACCTTTATTTCCAAGTCGAAAGAATACCATCGTGACATCGTTCCCACCCATATCGACGGCCACAACACACGGTTTTTCTATAACCTTGCCCGCCTGCGTAAGCGGCTCAAAATCAAAGTGAATATTGAAATGGCCTTCTTGGCTGATGAGTTTTTTAAACAGCGCAACCAAACCCTTACGATTGTTTTCGGAAAACCTATTCCGTACCAGACTTTCGACAACCGACACACCGATGCGGAATGGGCTGAGATTCTGCGTTGCTTCTCGTATAACCTCGGCAATGACCAGGATCTTACCTTTGATCCGGAACAGCAATATTTGATTCCATGATTCGAAAAAACGTCATTATGAAGAAAGTCATTGATCCCATACCGGTTGAGAAGATACTCGATGAACTGACCCTAGAGCGGTTCATACGTAAGACCAACAATGGCAAGAACGAGATATACATTGTCAATGCCTTCAATTCACCCAATGTGATGCGTGAGATCGGTCGTCTGCGCGAAATCAGTTTCCGGGAATCAGGTGGTGGAACGGGACTGGATTGCGATATCGACGAGTTTGACCATAGCACTGAAAACTGCTTTGAACAGTTGATCGTATGGAATCCTTATGACAAAGCTATGGTAGGAGGCTATCGCTTCCTGCTTTGCGACAAGCTTCATGCCGATGCCGACGGTAGAATCAATACGCCTACAGGCGAGCTTTTCCGATATTCCCAAAGGTTTATCGACGAATATCTGCCTTATACCATTGAGCTGGGCCGCTCGTTCGTACAGCCTGCCTACCAACCGTCAAAGAGTTTGTCGAAAGGGATCTATTCCCTTGATAACCTGTGGGATGGACTGGCATACCTTTGCAAGCTCTTTCCCCAGGCAAAGTATTATTTTGGTAAAGTCACCATGTATCCCCAACTGGAGCGTGAGTCGCGCGACTTGATCCTCTATTTCATGAAACAAAGTTTCCCGGATCCCGAGCAGCTACTGAAGCCTTGGCCTGAGCTGGACTTACCCATCGTGATGGAAGAGGAACGCTTGCAACAGATCTTTACGGGTAATAACTATAAGGAAAACTACAAGATTTTGGTTCAGAATGTCCGCGACCGTGGTGCTTACGTGCCACCTTTGGTCAATGCCTACATGAGCCTCTCGTCAACCATGCGCTCGTTCGGAACGGCACTCAATCCGCCTTTCGGTAACGTAGAGGAGACGGGTATCTTGGTTACCATCAAGGACATTTATCCAGAGAAATACGAAAGGCATGCCTCCTTCGAACCTAATGAAAAACCTTTGCATTTAAGTTAAACCGATGATTATCAAAGACGCACATTTTGTAGCCAGTAACAGCAAGATTGACAAGTTGCCCAAGGACAACATGCCGGAATATGCCTTCATCGGTCGCTCCAATGTGGGGAAATCGTCACTTATCAACGCCTTGGTGCAGCGCAAGGGCTTGGCCAAGACCTCGGCTACTCCGGGTAAGACCATCGCCATCAACCATTTCGTGGTCAACAACCAATGGTATCTGGTGGATCTTCCAGGATACGGCTATGCCAAACGCTCCAAAAAGTCGCGTGAAGAGTGGAGGGTCATGCTGGCAAACTATATCTCGCGTCGGCGTAACCTGCTCTATACCTTCGTGCTGGTCGATTCACGCATTGAGCCGCAAAACAGTGATATCGGCTTCATGGAATGGCTGGGCGAGAACCAAGTGCCGTTCTGCATTGTCTTTACAAAGGCTGACAAACTGGGCAAGGCTGAATTGACTAAGAATATCGAGGCCTACAAAACACGGTTGCTGGAGGATTGGGAGGAGTTGCCGCCTGTTTTCATCACTTCGGCTGAAACCAAATTGGGGCGTGACGAGGTTCTCGATTTTATTGAACAACAAAATACGGAACTTGAAAACTATTTGAAAACCAAAGGATTATAATTAAATATACATATAAATACTATGAGTGGAATTGGAATTGGAATTTCGTTTGTTCTTGGAGGTCTTATCGGATGGGCTGCTGACCATCTGTTCAACAGAGGCGAGGAAATGGTGATACACCCGTTGCTGTGCATTATCTTTGGTATTGTGGGCGGAGTTGTTGGCAGCTGGGCACTTGGTACTTTACTCGGTGGAAGTGGATTGACGGACATTTTGGCCCAGGTTGGTGCCGGTGTCGCTGGATCAGTGTTGATCCTGTTGCTGATCAGACTCTTCGGGATGGGTGACGATTATTGATTCGTCAACTATTTGAGACGCACTTCGGTGATACCGCTTCCTCCGTGTTCGAGGGAGGCGTCACCGAAGTTTTGTATATCGTGGTCATGGCTGAGGAATTCCCGAATGAGCTTCCTTAAAATGCCATTTCCTTTTCCGTGAAGAATATTTACTTCCTTGATGCTGAGCAACTTGGCTTCGTCAAGATATTTTGCGACGCAGTCCAATGCCTCCTCGGCATGTTTTCCCCTGAGATCCAAGGTGAGATCGAAATGTTCGGCTTTCTCGCTGAGGGAGTCTGAGATCCCCGATTGCCATTTGCGAATGGCTTTCCTGCTTTCGGCACGACTCATTTTGTGTAGCTTGTCGGGCGAAGTGCGCAACCGTACCGAGTCGAAGAGGATGGTGGCATCGGTGTCGCTGATGGACACGATCTCACCCACGATTTCCATCTCCTCGATACAGACGGTATCGCCCACTTTCAGTTCGTCTTCGTTTTGAGGCTTTGCCTTTTTCGGCTCAGCCATCTTCTTGGCCGTCTCAACGATTTCTTCCTTGGTCTTCTGTAGGTTTTGTCGGCTCTCCTTGGTGCGTTCCTTTTCGGCTTGGGCCTCCTTGATCTCGCGTATGGTGCGCTCAATGCTGCTGTTGGCCTTGCTGATCAGCTCCTGGGCCTCGTTAGCGGCCTCCCGCATCAGCTGTTTTTTCTTGCCTTCCAGTTCGTTGAGCAGCTTCTTGTATTTATCCACCACTTCGCTCAACAGGGTGTCGGCAATCTCCAGCTCCCGCTCTTTCTTGCGGATGGCTTTCTTGTCAACCTCCAGTTGCTGCAGCTGTTGCTCGAACTTCAGGTGCTGCTCCCCGGTGATGTGCGATGCTTCATCGAGGATGTCCTTCGGGAAGCCGATCTTTCGGGCGATCTCGAAGGCGAATGAACTGCCGGGCTTGCCTGTGACCATGATATACATGGGTTGCATGAACTTGGTGTCGAACAGCATGGCGCCATTGACGATGCCCTCGTGGTGGTCGGCCAGCAGCTTAAGGTTGGCATAGTGGGTGGTGACGATGCCGAAAGCCTTTTTCTTGTTGAGTTCCAAAAGGATGGCCTCTGCGATGGCACCGCCTAACTGTGGCTCGGTGCCGGTGCCGAACTCGTCAATCAGGAACAACGAATGGTCGTCGGCGTGCTCCAGCAGCACCTTCATGTTGAGCAGGTGGGAGCTATAGGTGGAGAGGTCGTCAAGGATGCTTTGCTCATCGCCGATATCGATGAACAGGCTGTCGAACAGGCCACATTCCGAGTCGATGTGCATGGGTACGCATAGGCCGCATTGCAGCATGTATTGGATGAGACCTGTGGTCTTGAGGCAGACCGACTTGCCGCCGGCGTTGGGACCAGAGATGACCAAGATGCGGCTTTCAGAGTCAAGATGGAGGTCGAGCGGCACGATAAATTTGCCTTGTGACTTCAGCTTTTTCTCCAGCACGGGGTGACGCGCTTGGATCCAGTGGAAACACGGCTCGTCTTTGATGACGGGTTTCACCCCGCCGATGCTTTGGCTGAGCAGAGCCTTGGCACGGATGAAGTCAAGCTTTCCGAGCAGGTTCCAAGCTTTAAGAAGCTCAGGCAGTGAAGGGCGGATGCGGTCGGTGAATTGGGTGAGGATGCGCTGTATCTCGCGACGCTCAGCATATTCCAGCTCTTTGATCTCGTTGGAGGTCTCCACGATCTCGCTTGGTTCGATATAGACGGTCTGTCCGGTAGCCGACTCGTCGTGGACGAAACCTTTGATGGCTCGTTTGTCGCCGGCGTGGACGGGGATTACCATACGACCGTCGCGGATGGTAAGTTCGGCTTTCTGATCGACCCATCCCGAGGCCTTGGCATCACTCATGATCTGTCGGATACGGCGTTCGATGCCTCCTGACTTGCGGTGGATGTCGCGACGGATCTCCATCAGCTCGGGTGAGGCATTGTCGGGCATCTCGCCCTTGTCATCGACAAGACGGTTGGATTCGGTGAATACGATTTGATCGATCACGATGCCGTCGGTGAGGGCGCAAAGTTCGGGGTAGTCTTCACGGGATTCCGATTGTCCGAATTTCAGAATGTAGTTTAATGCATTCAGCGACGGCTTCATGGCAAACAGTCCTTCGAGGCTGATGCTCGTTCCCGGGATCTTGATATGCTGGAACTCTTCGCGCAGGTCGTGGAAGTCGCGCATCGGGAAAGGCACGCCATGTTGGAGCAGTTCCATGAATTCCACGGTCAGGTCGAGGCTTCGCTCGATGGTTTCTTTGCTGTTGCTGAAGGCCATCGCTTGGGCACGTTCCAGTCCCATGGCGCTGATGCAGTGCCCTTTGACAGCTTCCCTGATGTGGTTGAAGCCGATTTTTTGCTCGAAGTTTTCCGGGTGGATCATAGTGGTTGCAAAAGTAAGAATTCTTACCTTTGCACAAACAAACTTTTTAAAACATGATCCGTCTCGAAATCTGTGCCAACGGCATCAAAAGCCTGCGCAATGCCATGGATGGCTGCGCCCAATGCGTTGAACTCTGCGAAGCTCTCGAAGTGGGGGGATTGACACCTTCCTTTGGAACCATGGCCAAAGCCATCGATATCTCTTTTATCCCCATGCGGGTGCTCATCAGGCCGCGACCGGGCAATTACATTTACGACGAAGAGGAAGTCGAAATCATGAAGACCGACATCATGCTTTGCAAGAAGCTGGGGTTCGAAGGCGTGGTGATCGGTGCGCTCAACAATGAAGGCATGCTTGACATCGACACGTTGAAAGCCTTGATGGAAGCCGGCGAGGGACTGAAATTCACCTTCCACCGTGCCATCGATGCCTGCGTGAAGCCCTTTGAGGCCATGGAACAAATCATTGATTTGGGTTTCGACAAGGTTCTGACTTCAGGAGGAAAACCTACAGCAGAAGAAGGCGTTCCGATGATTGCCGAAATGCAGCTGCGCTATGGTGACCGTATCGCCATCATGCCAGGAGGCGGCGTCAACTTAGGCAACGTGATGGACATCGTCAACCAAACGGGGGTGGTCAACGTGCATGCTTCCTTGGGTCACTGGGTGCCGCGCTTCAACGAGAAGCTCTATCCCAACCAAAAAGACAACACGGGTGCTTCCATGGTCTGGACCGAGTCCAACTACGACATCATCTATGAAATGGAAAAATTGATTAATCCATAACGTCAAATTCTTACCTTTGAGCCGTAATTGTATCAAAAAATGAAAAAACACTGATTATTACAGCTTTAATAATGGCAGTTTCACCATGGGTTGCTCCTCCGAGCAAGGAAGTGATTGCGTTAGTGATGAAACTCCATATCATCGTGTAACCATCTCCCAAGACTATTATATTGGCAAATTTGAAGTGACGCAGGAACTTTGGGAGGCTGTGATGGGTACCAACTCACTATTAAGGGCTATGATTTCATACGCAATAAATACACGCTCGACTTTCCCAATGCTGAGGTGAAAGTGGGGTTCATGGAGAACTTCCTCAAGTCGTAAAGGTGTTTTATCATTTTTTGATTATTATTTTTTGATAATTATGACAAAAGTGCTATTTTTGCCTTAAAGCAATAATAGATAATCCTTTTGGAATAAAATGAAAAAAACACTCAGCATACTGCTTCTGCTATTGGCTTTTGTGTCATGTGCCCACCGCCAACCCGTTGTCGAACAAAATCTCAATAAAGGCTGGATGCTCACAGGAGATACTCTGGATATCAAAGATTTACCTGTCAGCGTGCCATCAGTGGTGCAACAAAACCTCTACGAAGCCGGGCTGATCCCACATCCCTACGAAGGAACCGTGGAGGATGGCTTGCTGTGGATCTCAGACCACCCTTGGACCTATTCGTTGAGCTTCAACATCGATCCCAAACTGCTT
>Ga0265301_10006174_pt1 | contig 11550 bp, 7 predicted proteins | sample AusTroGonzalo_MG_2_FD_193488 | JGI IMG/M metagenome (GOLD analysis project Ga0265301, IMG submission 193488) | Bovine rumen microbial communities from tropical cattle in Woodstock, Queensland, Australia - Gonzalo_04 | ecosystem: Host-associated > Mammals > Digestive system > Stomach > Rumen ...
TACAGGGGCGAGAGGTATTCCAGCGCGAGCGTGGTCACCAGTTCCATGTTGACGGATGCGCGGACCTCAATGTCGGGATAATAGACTTTGAAGACTTTCGCGATGTATGGCGACGTGGTCGTGACGATCTCGGGATAAAGGGCCTCCGAGGCGAGCCGTTCGACGATGCCGGTGAGCTGGAGGCGCTGTTCCTCCGTGACCGCCTTTTCTCCGTAGCAGGTCGCATTCGCCAGCAAGTCCAGTTTCATGCCGTGTTCGCGGCAGTATTTCAGGTCGGAGATGATGCGTTCGGCCTCGTTCTCCCGTTTGTGGAGATGCGCCCTTCCGTTCAGGAGGCCCGGCCAGGCGAAATAGACTTCGCGGAGTCTGGGAGCGTAGCGTCTGGCCAGTTCCAGAAAAGATTTCGGATCGTCCGGTTTTTCCGTCAGGAAGTGGCCGATCGCGAACTTGGTTCTGTGTGTGTCTCCCGTGCTCATTTTGTCCGAATCGTCATGGTTTGAAGCCGGGAGTCAGTTTGATCTGGTCGGAAATTTTCCGCTTCGGTGCCAGCAGATAGAAATTGTTTGAGAGGGAGAGGGTGGAGGCGCGCAGTTCGTGATTCACATCGTATTTCAGCGTGCTCTGCATGATCTCCTCGCATTTGCCGCAGTGTTTGCAGTTTTCCGCGCACTTGGCGGCGATTCCGCTGGTCACCCAGTCGGCGGGGAACGACTTGTTGTCGATCCTGTTCGGCCGGAACGAGTATCCGTGGTACGGGTCCATCAGGCGGAGCAGGTCGCCGTTGTAGTCGCCGCTCACGTATGCCGCCACGATCTCATGCGGGTACTTCGCCTCGCGGGTGGAGAGCTTGATCGTCTCAAGCTCCGGCTCGAACACCGGAATATCCTCCGGGCGGATCCACGTGCACCGCATGAACTCGCCGAGTTGTTTTTTCATGAAGATATGGTTGCAGACCAGTTCAAGTTTCTGCTCCTCCATTTCATGGAAGGTGTCGGTGAATCTGTGCGAGAGGAGCGTCTCGTGGAAGACCTGCCAGGGGCAGTTTCGCACGCATCCGCTGTTCGCCAGCATGCAGAGTTTTTTGTTGTGATCGCGGCACCAGGCGGCCATCATGTGGAACGTCGGCAGGTCGCGCTGGACGTCGCGGCAGATGTAGTAGGAATCGTACAGGGGCGCGAGGTATTCGAGCGCCAGGGTGTTCCGCAGACGCATGTTGACGGAGGCGCGGACCTCGATGTCGGGGAAATTGACCTTGAAGACTTTCGCGATGTACGGCGATGTGGTGGTGATGATCTCCGGGTACAGCCCGAGTTCGTCGAGATGCTTTATGATCGCGATGATCTGGAGACGCTGTTCCTCGGTGAACGCCTTCTCCCCGTAGCAGGTCGCGTTTGCCAGGATGTCCAGCTTCATTCCATGTTCGCGGCAGTATCTCAGGTCGGCCGCGATCCGTTCCTCGTCGTCCGGCTTGTCGTATACCTTTGCGCGGGCGTTCGAAAGTCCCGGCCAGGGGAAATAGACCTCGCGGAGCCGGTCGGCGAAGCGTTTTGCCAGTTCGGCGAAAGACAGCGGATCGTCCGGCTTTTCCGTCAGGAAGTGTCCGACGGCGAATTTCGTTCTTTTCTTGGTGTCTGTATTCATTGTCTGATGTTGTGGAAGAGCGGATGCGGGTCCGCCTGATTCATGGTCGTGCTGTACATAAACCATAATGTAACCCCGCTCCGGGATTTGTCAAGCTTTTTTTCCTGAAAAGTATGAAAAAGGCTGCAATTCTTTTGTAAAAACGTTATGTCTTGCGGCTTTTTTCTTTATTTTTTGCGAAATCGGCTGTTTTCTGCTTGCATTCCCCTTGTTTTCACGCTATATTTATAAGACCGGCAACCCGTTCCGCAATATTTTGCTTTCGAAAGGATTTCAAAATGAAATATGCCATCCTCGCTTTTTGCGCTGCCCTGGTTCTTTCCCTCTGCTCCGCCTGTTCCTTCCTTGCACGCGGCGAACAGATCGTAGCTGTTACGGTCACTCCCTCCGACGCTTTTGTGATCGCAAACGGTGTGGAATATCATACGCTCTCCCCCATGTATCTGGAAGTCCCGACCAGGGATGCGCTCCTGATCACGGCATACAAGCCGGGCTACCGGACCGTCTACTACGCCGCGGACAGCGAACTCAGCTCGACCGGCAAGCTCGACGCACTCGGCGCCATTTTCATTCTGCCCGCGGCGGGACTTCTTACCAACGGCGCATGGCGGTTTACCGAAAGCAATATTGTGATCAATCTCCAGCCGCTTCCGGACCCCGAGGAATCCGCGCTTGAACAGGAAGCCACCCAGCGCAAACGTCAGGAAGTGGCTCGCGAGCTCGCCGACGAGACCATCAACCAGCCTGCCGTCCCGGTTACGGACGCCAACGCCAGAAATTCGGACATCCGCACCATTGACAAGGAAGTGGAATCCGTGACCAGTCAGGGCCCGCTCGACAAGCCCGCGCCCGCGGATGCGGAAGATATTTCGATCGAGTAATCCCTCCGGCGCTCTGCCGTCTCGTTTTGATGCCCTCGGCGTTGATGACGCCGGGGGTTCAATGTTTTCCGGCGGGCGGTCCTTTTTGCGGCGGCTTTGTCGGGAATACACCCGGCATCGGCGTTTCCGGATGATTCCGCTTGATTCCCGCGGAAAATGCTGTATATTATAGATTAACCTTTTTTCTGAACCAACGGAGGCCCGTGATGCTTACCATACAGGAAATCCGATCTCTTGCCGCACAAAAAATCCTGATTCTGGACGGCGCCATGGGCACGATGCTTCAGGCCGGACACCCCACGGCGGCCGATTTCAACGGCGGCGAATTCACTTCGCACCCGGTCCCGCTGACCGGCGACAACGACGTGCTGAACATCACGCGTCCCGACCTGGTGAAGTCCGTGCACCGCGCCTATCTGGAGGCCGGAGCGGACATCATCGAGACGAACACGTTCAACTCGAACTATTTCTCCCAGCTCGACTACGGCCTGCAGGACCGCGTGTACGATTTGGCGTTCGCCGGGACAAAAAATGCCCGCGAGGTCGCCGACGAGTTCACGGTCCGCGATCCCTCGAAGCCGCGCCTCGTCGCCGGCAGCGTCGGCCCGACCGGACGCACCGCCGGCATGTCGTCGGATGTGGAGGACCCCGCCGCGCGCAACGTCACGTTCGACGAGCTCGCCGCGACCTATCAGACGGCGATGGAAGCCATGCTGGACGCCGGTGCGGACCTGATCCTGATCGAAACCGTGTTCGACACGCTGAACTGCAAGGCCGCGCTGTTCGCCGCCGAGGACGCCATGGCGTCCCGCGGACGCGACGTCCCCGTCATGGTCTCCGCCACGCTCAGCGACGCCAGCGGCCGCCTGCTCTCCGGTCAGTGCGCCGAAGCGTTCCTCATTTCCGTTTCCCATGCCCGCTGTCTTTTCTCCGTTGGCTTCAACTGCGCGCTCGGCGCCGAGGAACTGCGCCCCCACATCGCCGAAATGGCCGCGAAGTCGCCGTTCCTGGTCAGCGCCCACCCGAACGCCGGACTGCCGGACGTCGAGGGCAAATACACGCAGACGCCGGACCAGATGGCCGCCGTGATCCGTTCGCTGGCCGACGCCGGACAGCTCAACATCGCAGGCGGATGCTGCGGCACCACGCCCGCCCACATCGCGGCCATCGCGAAGATACTCGACGGCGTGAAGCCGCGCATTCCCGCGCCTCAGCCGCGCCTCCTGCGCCTTTCCGGTCTCAACGCCTTTACCGCTTCTCGTGACAAGAATTTCATCAATGTCGGCGAGCGCACCAACGTGGCCGGCTCCCGCAAGTTCCTGAAGATCGTGAAGGCCGACGACATGCCCGGCGCGATGGCCATTGCCCGCCACCAGATCGAAAACGGCGCGGCGATCATCGACGTGAACATGGACGATGCCCTGCTGGACGCCCCCGCCGCCATGAAGCGGTTCCTGCTGTACGCCGCGGGTGAGCCGGACGTGGCCGCTGTGCCGTTCATGATCGACTCCTCGAACTGGGAGGTCGTCCGCACCGCGCTCCGCTGCGTCCCCGGCCGCAGCATCGTGAACTCCATTTCCCTGAAGGAAGGCGAGGAGCCGTTCCTCGCGAAAGCACGTGAGATACGCCGCCTCGGCGCGGCCGTGCTCGTGATGGCGTTCGATGAGAAGGGGCAGGCCGACCGCTTCGAACGCCGCATCGAAACGCTGTCGCGTTCCGTAAAGCTTCTGACCGAACAGGTCGGATTCGCGGAGGAGGACATCGTGCTCGACCCGAACGTGTTCGCCGTGGCGACCGGGATCGCCGGGCATGACGACTACGCCGCCGACTTCATCCGGTCCGTCGCCGAGCTCCACAGGCTCTTCCCGCTCTGCGGTATCAGCGGCGGCATCAGCAACGTTTCGTTCTCGTTCCGCGGCAACGACCTCATCCGCGGCGCGATTCACACCGTTTTCCTGAAACATGCCATCGACGCCGGGTTGACCATGGGCATCGTGAACGCCGCCCAGCTCGGCAACTACGACACGATCGAGCCCGAGCTCCGCGACGCGGTCGAGGCGGTCGTGCTCAATACTTCGCCCGGCGCGGGCGAACGTCTCCTCGATCTCGCCGCGTCCATGAAGGACGCCGCCGGCGCCGCGAAAACAGACGCCTCCGCCGCCCCGGAATGGCGTTCGCTCCCGCTCGCGGAACGCATCGCCGCCTCGCTCGTGCGCGGGGACGAATCGTTCGTCGACGCCGATATGGCCGAGGCGCTTGCGGCATACCCCGACCCGATGGCGATCGTCGAGGGGCCGCTCATGGACGGCATGCGGAAGACGGGCGAGCTGTTTGGCGCGGGAAAGATGTTCCTGCCGCAGGTCGTGAAGACCGCCCGCGTGATGAAGCGTGCGGTGGCGGTCCTGATGCCCGTGATCGAGGCCGCGAAAACCGCCTCGTCCGCCTCGTCCGGCCCGGTCGGCGTGTTCGCGACTGTGAAGGGCGACGTGCATGACATCGGCAAGAACATCGTGTCGGTCGTGCTCCAGTGCAACAACTGCGTGATTCACGACCTCGGCGTCATGATCCCCGCCAACGAAATCGCCGACGCCGCCGAACGCGAGCACGCGGATTTCGTCGGGCTCAGCGGCCTCATCACGCCCTCGCTTGAGGAAATGGCCCGCACGGTCGCCGAATTCGAACGGCGCGGACTCCGCATCCCGATCCTCGTCGGCGGCGCGGCCACCTCGGCCCTGCACACGGCCCTGAAGCTCCAGCCGCTCTACTCCGGCCCGGTCATCCACACCACCGATGCCTCGGATTCCGCGGTCGTGGTGAACACGCTCATGAACCCGGAAAAGCGCGGCCCCTACCTCGAATCGCTCCGCCGTACCTACGACGAACTGACCGGAAAAGCAGAAAAACGTACTGTCCCCGAGCTCATCCCCTACGCGGAAGCCTGCAAAAAGGCGAGCCGCGAAAAAACGTTCTGCCCCGTACCTGCACAGCCCGGCTCGCATCCGCTCGAATTCTCCGTTTCCGAGCTTGCCGGTTTTATCGACTGGAACGCCTTTGCCCGTGCATGGAAAACCCCGTCCGAAGCAGCCGGAAATCTCATCGACGACGCGAAAAAGCGCCTCGCTGAAAAAGACAACTTCATCGTGAGAGGCGTCTGCGGCATCTTCCCCGCGCGGCATAGGGGCGGCGACTCGTTCGAGCTGAATAACGGTTCAATCTCCGCGACCGTGACCTTCCCGCGCGCCCAGACTGGCGACTGCCGTTCCCTCGCGGACTTCATCGGAGACTGGCTCGGCATGTTTGTGGTGTCCGTATCCGTCCCGGAAACGTCCGGCGACGACTACCTCGCGCTGCTCGACCGCACGCTCGCGAACTTTCTGGCCGATGCGGCAGCCACGCGCGTTTTCGAGCGCATGGCCGTCGAGTTCTGGGGCTGGCGGAAGGAATCCGATCCGCCGTCCGGCATCGCGCCCGCGCCCGGCTATCCGGTCCTGCCCGACCACAGCCTCAAACGCGAAATCTTCGCCATGCTCGAAGCGGAACGGTTCACCGGCGCGACGCTCACCTCGAATTTCATGATGTCGCCGTCCTCCTCGACCTGCGCGTTCGTGATCCCGGATCCTCGCGCCGACTACCGCGCCGTCGGCCCCATCGGCGACGACCAGATCGCCTCGCTCGCCGCCGCCCGCGGTTTCGAGCCAGGCCGCATGAAAGAACTTTTCGCCCGGCCGGATTTCCCTGTCAAAACGACTTGAAAAATCCGGAATCGCGGGCATATTATTTATCTGAAAACAATGCATTTTTAACTTGATATCAACCGGAACCATCCATGCCACAGACCATCCAGCAGGCTCTCTCCGACCGCATCGTCGTGTTCGACGGCGCCATGGGCACCGAAATCTACCGGCGGAACTTCTTCGTCAACATCTCGTTTGAAAACCTCTGCCTTGCGCGGCCGGACGTGGTGCGGTCCATTCATCGCGCCTACCTCGACGCGGGTGCCGAGGTCCTCACGACCAATTCCTACGGCGCGAACCGCGCCAAGCTCATGAAATTCGGGCTGGCCGAGCAGACCGTCGCAATCAACGAGGCCGCCGTGAAGCTCGCGCGCGAGGTCGGCGGCGACGACGCCATGGTGGCCGCGTCCATCGGCCCGGCGGGCGAACTGCCGTCCTTCCTCGATCCGCTCGAAATCCTCTCCGAACAGGTCGCCGTGCTCGCGAAAGCCGCGCCCGATTTCCTGATGTTCGAGACGCTCGCCAGCCTCGCCGACCTTGACCTCGCGCTGAAGGCCGTCCATTCCGCGGGCGGCATGCCGTTCGTGCTCAGTTTCGCCCTTGACGAGAACGCCATGACGGCCAAGGGCGAGCCCGCCTCCGCCATCCTGGATCGCATTGCTGCGTCCCCGCTCCGGCCTGTCGCGGTCGGCCTGAACTGCTGCAGCGGCCCGGGCGCGATGCTCCACGCGCTCGAAACCGTCGTCCCGCTCGTCGACGGCAAATATCCCGTGATCGCCCAGCCGAACGCGGGCAACCCGCGCAGCGTGGACAACCGCATGCTCTACATGTGCAGCCCGGAATATCTCACCACCTACGCCATGCGCTACGTCCAGCTCGGCGTGCGCGGCGTTGGCGGCTGCTGCGGCACCTCGCCCGAGCACATCGCCGACATGGCGCGGAGCATCAGCCCGATGGCGAAACACGCCCGCGTGGTCGAGATCGCGCCGTCCGCGCCGTCCGTGCCGCTTCAGGACCCGGTCCCGACCGCCGAAAAGAGCGCGTTTGCCGCCAAGCTCGCCGCGGGTAAGTGGGTGAACGCGGTCGAGATCGTGCCGCCGCAGGGCTACCTGCTCGACGCCACCATCGCGAAGGCGAAAGTCTGCGCCGAGGCCGGATTCGACGTCATCAACATCCCGGACGGTCCGCGCGCCAGCTCGCGCGTTTCCACCATCGTGACCGCCATCAAAATCCAACAGGAGGCCGGCATTGAAACCGTGCTGCATTGCTGCTGCCGCGACAAAAACGTGATCGGCATCCAGGCCGACCTGCTCGGCTGCGCCGCCATGGGCATCCACAACATCCTGTTCATCACCGGCGACCCGCCGAAGCTCGGCGACTACCCGTTCGCGTCCGGCGTGTTCGACCTCGACTCCATCGCCGCCGTGAAGGTGCAGGCGGCCCTGAACCGCGGCGTCGACTTCGGCGGCAAGTCCATCGGCGAGCGCACCGCCGCATTCTGCCTCGTCGGGGCCGATCCGAACGCCATCGACATGACGCGCGAGCTCCGCCGCATCCGCGAGAAGATCGACGCCGGGGCCGAGGCGGTCGTGACCCAGCCGGTCTTCGACACCGCCGCGCTTCTGCGCTTCATCGAGGCGGTCCCCGAGCTCGCGGACGGCTCCGTCCCGGTCATCGCCGGCATCTGGCCGCTCGCCAGCCTCCGCAACGCCGAGTTCATGAAGAACGAGGTGCCGGGCGTGGTCGTGCCGGACAGCGTGATGGAACGCATGGCGCGGCCCGAAACGCGCGAGGAACAGCGGCTGGAGGGCATCGCGATTGCCCGCGAGGCAGTCGACGCCGTCCGGTCCGCCGTGCGCGGCATCCACGTGAGCGCGCCGTTCGGCAACGTCAATACGGCCATCGCCGTGATGAAGCCGTGACCGTTTTCAATCATTGAGGGTATAAGATGCGCCGCCTGTTCCGATTCTTCTTCGTTTTCGCCGCCGTCTGCCTGATGGCCGCGTGTTCCGGCGAGACGGAGGAAGCCGCGCCGGGCGGCGTGGTGTCGCTGTCGCCCGCGCTGACCGAGCTCATCTGCCACCTGGGACGCGAGGAGCGTTTGATCGCGCGGAGCACGGCCTGCGACTGGCCGGAAAGCGTGAAGACGCTGCCGACCGCGGGCGATTTCGCGGAGCCGGAACTCGAACGCATCCTCGCCATGAAACCCGCGCTGGTCGTTTCCAACGAATTCGTGAACCCGAAGGACGCCGACGCACTGCGTCAGGCCGGGATCGCCGTCGAACTCCACCCGTGCGATGGCTTCGACGATTACCGCGAATGGGTCGTCCGCATGGGACGCCTGCTGGACTGCCCGGCCGAGGCGGACGTCGAACTCAAACGCGCCGACGCCCGCATCGCGGGATTCGAGGCTGAACGGAAGAATGCTCAAACGAAGCCGCTCCGCGCGCTCTATGTGATCTGGGACAGCCCGCTCCTGACCGCGGGCGCGGATTCCCTGCCGGACGCCGTGGGGCGTCTCGCCGGGCTGGAAAACATCGTGAAGACGGAGAAGGGCTACCCATCGATTTCGCTGGAATTCGTGCTGAAGGAGGACCCGGACGTGATCGTGTGGTTCGCGCACGGCAAGGACTGGAAATCGAACCCGTCGTGGCACGGCATCCGGGCGGTCCAGACGAACCGCGTGCTGATCCCGCGCGACGATTCCGCCTTGCTCCGTCCCGGTCCGCGCATGTTCGACGGCATCGCCGACCTGAAGGCCGACTTGGGGAAGATGTTCCCCGTCAATGAGGCCGCCGCGCCATGAAAACCGCGCGGATCATCCTGATCTACCTCGTCGCCGCGCTTGCCGCGGCAGTGTGCGGCGTGCTGTTCGGCGCGGCCCGCATCCCGCTCTCCGAATTTGTGCAGGACGGCGCGCTGAACCCCATCGTGGAGCTCCGCATCGTGCGGACCGCCGCGGCCGCCGTGGTCGGGGCGTCGCTGGCCGTGTCGGGGCTGGTGTTTCAGGCGGTGCTCCGCAATTCACTGGCGGAACCTTTCCTGCTGGGCGTGTCGGGCGGCTCGGGACTCGGCGCGGCGTGCGCGATCATTCTCGGTTTCAGCGCGTGGGGGTTCATGTCCGTGCCGCTCTTCGCCCTGCTGGGGGCCGTGGCCGCGAACCTGCTGGTCTTCGCTGCGGTCCGCAAACGCAGCGCCGAGGAGCTTCTGCTCGGCGGCGTGATGATCGGCACGCTGGCTTCGAGCCTGCTCATGGTGCTGATCACGTTTTCGCATTCGCACGACATGGCGGGCGTGATCTGGTGGATGCTCGGGAGTGTGCAGAACGTCGACCCCGCGCGCCAGCTCGTTCCCGCCTCGGTCCTGCTCGCCGCCGCGCTGGTCTTCCTGCTTGCGAAGGCGGGCGACATCGACCTGCTCACGTTCGGGCCGGAGTACGCGTGGAACCACGGTGTGAACGCCCGGACCATGACGGTGCTCCTGCTCGCGCTCGCCTCGCTTCTGGCCGCGGTCACGGTCTCCATGGCCGGGATCATCGGCTTCTGCGGGCTCGTGGTGCCGCACATCGTCCGGCGTCTGCACGGCGGGTCCCACCGGAAGATCCTGATTCCCGCCGCGCTCGCCGGGGCGGCGTTCCTGATGCTGGCCGACATCCTCGGACGCGTGGTTTCGCCGGTCCGCGAGCTCCCGGTCGGCATGGTCACGGCTGCGGTCGGCTGTCCGGTCTTCCTGTGGCTTCTGAACAGGAGCAGGGCCGGATCATGAAGCTGACCGCGGAACAGATCGTGTACACGCATCCCGGGGTGCGGGAGCCGCTTCTGAACGGCATTTCGCTCGAAATCGCGCCGGGCCGGATTTCGGCATTGCTCGGACGCAACGGTTCCGGCAAGTCCACGCTGGTGCGTATCCTCTCCGGTTACCTGAAGCCGGATTCCGGGGCCGTCACGCTCGATGGACGTCCCGTTTCCGCCTGGACTCCGGCGGAACGTGTACGACGTCTGGCCGTGGTTCAGCAGCATGTGCCCGTGCCGTTGACCGACTACACGGTCCGGGAGACGGTCGCGATGGGCCTTGACGGCGTGTCGCGCCTCTCCGGCGCATTGACTTCGGAACAGTCGGACTGCCTTGATCACACGCTCGAAATGCTTGATTTGACCGAACTGGCTGACCGCCCGTGCGGCACGCTGTCCGGCGGCGAACGCCAGCGGGTGTTTACGGCGGCTGCACTGGTACGGTCGCCGGGGCTACTCCTGCTGGACGAACCGACTTCCGCCGCCGATCCCGCCGTCACGCGGAAGATCGTGTCGCTGCTCCGCACCCTCGCGCCCGAGGTCGGCATTCTGATCGTGACGCACGACCTGCAACTCGCGCTCGACTGCGCTGGATACGTGATGCTCCTCCACGCGGGCCGCATCGCCGCCGCCGGAGCGCCCGCCGACGTGCTTACCCCGGAAACGCTGGAGCCTGTCTACGGCTGCCCGTTCCGGCGGTTCGACTTCGAAGGGCGTCCGGCGATCCTGCCGGCTTAACATAACGTGCGCGAGCGTAAGCCGCGTACTATATCAACACGGCTTGCCCTGTGCGAGCGTAAGCCGCGCACGGGGAGAAAAACGCCCCTCGTTCGTTCTGCATTCCCTTTTTCATCAAAATAATCCAAAAAACATTATATTTTTTGATACGCGCTTGCATTCTTATAAAAAGCGTTGTATACTAAACAAAGAAAATCAATTTCCTAACTTTTTGACCTGAAACAGGAAACAGTTACAATGGCCAACACCGTCACGAAATCCAACGGCGACGTCCTGCTCGCCAACACCATGCCGAAGGCGGAATACATGTACGGCTGCATGCCGACCTCCGTAGGGATGCTCCTGGGGTATTACGACCTCTACGGATACAACGGGAAGAATCTGTCCAATCTCATCAACGGCACCGTGGCGTTGAATTCGCGCGGAACGGACGGCAACGCCTACGACATGGATGCGTTTGACACCGTGCTGGGCAAGGCGATCGCCTCGAAGGGCTATGTGGAACGGTTTTACGGAACATATCCGGAGGATGAACTGCCCTATACATTCAAAGGCGACACGACAGAACTGAACACGGACGAATGGGACTGCATCGCCGACTATCTCGGCACAGGACAGTACTGGCGCGGCAATGGAGATAAAGCCACCACAGAGACCTCCGACACCCTGAACGATCTCTATACGAAGAATTATTCCAGCGGCACGATCACATACGGTTCGATCACCCGGACGATCCCCTGGCGCAATATCTCCATGCAGTACGGG